>Ga0247807_10001432_pt1 | contig 13983 bp, 33 predicted proteins | sample UWRJL074202C1_FD_179931 | JGI IMG/M metagenome (GOLD analysis project Ga0247807, IMG submission 179931) | Plant litter microbial communities from Arlington Agricultural Research Station in Wisconsin, United States - UWRJ-L074-202C-1 | ecosystem: Environmental > Terrestrial > Plant litter >...
ATTAAACAATCTCTTAATCCTTCTGCGTTATCAGCGCATCTGCTTTTAAAATCTTCACAGTTCTGTTCAGAATAAATTTTTGCTGCTTGTTCTGCTATTCCTAGCCAGATAAATTTAGTATTACCTGCTAGTTCTTTGTAGATTTCAGTATATGTTTTCAAGGTAATATGATTTCAGTGTTTAAAATAGAGTCTTCATTCACGTAATAGTCATAATAAGAAATATTGTCTATCTCGGCATTATCATAACATCTTTGTCTTACATCTTCTCCTACTTGTTGGGCGTACAATAAATAAATATCTTCAATCTTAATAGCTAAGTCTCTGTAAGATAATTTATCATCTGTATCATCCTGACAATCCCATTCTCTAAGAATGTTTATTATTTCTAATCTTACATCTATTTGCTTTTTCATTTATATGGATTTTCTTTAAGTGTATTAACATCAATAGCTAAATCATTTTCAATAAGCGAAAATATATCGAACTTCCATTCAAGTAACTTTTCTAATATCCATGAAGGTAAAAAATAATAAGTCCAAGGCGAATCTATAAAACTCTCTATCTTATAGAGATCAGTATCACCCAAAGTAATGATATCATTTAACCTATTTAATGGCATAAAACATTCTCCATTATTACTTATCATAGCTTTAATAGCAGAAGGGTCTCTTAATATTGGTTTTATTTCATCTAATTTTCTATTTGTCCCACTTCTTTTTAATCTACTAATCCTAATAGGATCTAATTCAGTATAATTTATACCTATCAAGTCTGCTTCATAATTATCATAAAAGTCAAATACAGATAAATTATAAGGCAAGTAAGCAATTAGGTTTTCAAGCGTAAGTTCCATATCATTTATTCGTTAATTCAGCTTTCGCAAGTATATCAACCCCTTTATAACTAACTTTAATATCATCTCCTAGTCTTACAGCTTTAAATACAATCTTCTCACTATAATAAAAGAAAGTATATTCTGTTTTGTTGTTTTGAAAACTTATATACTGAATACCGTCTGGTAAAATGATATACAATTGTTCTTGAACATAAATAGCATCTAAAATAGGGTATGTTATTTCTTGCTGCGTAGGCTGAGGCTCTATTGTTTTATTGTCGCACGAAATAAAAGCGATTGTGAATAGGATTAATAGTATAGTTCTCATTTAGATAGCTCTTTAATAGTTGCAAACCTAATAACTCTGTATTTTTGTCTATGCAAGCTAACTATAAATGGCATGTCAGATTGAAGGCTAAAATCTTCAACATCAACCAGAACTATTTTACCCAGTTCGGATATTTTAATATAAACACCTTTTGCGAAATCATCTCCTTTAACCCATGCTTTTTCTTTGATCATTAAATTTAATGCCTCACAAAATGTTAAAGTATATTCTGTTTTAGTTTCCATTTTCTTTTTGTTTATATCCTACACCGTTGTAGTACACAAATATAGTTATATTAATTTAATATACAAGTGTTTTATTTGATTATTTTATTAAATCTACATTATCGAAGATATTACCAATAACTTCTTTTGTGAAAAGTTTACCATTAAAATCTCTGTCATTTAATTTCCACCATAAACCTCTTTCATAGCTTTGAAGTTTAAATGAACATTCTAAGTTATTCCATTCTACTACTACATTCCATTCTTTATCTATTTTTCCAAGTTTTTCTGATTGCGATTTTGCTATTAATTTAATTATGTCGCCTTCATAAATATCTTTACCGTTAATATCTTTCAATCCTACCCATTGCTCTACTATCAAGCACTCGTCATTTAAGGCATCGGTAAAACTATTTTCCATAAAGTCTTCTATAACTTTATGGGTATCTTTCCAGCGTGCTCTGAATTTAAATTCTCTCATTGTTATACGTTTATTAGTTCTAATCCCTTAATTAACCCTTCTTCAAGCGCGATCTCGTAAGTATCAAAGAAATCAGATTCTGTTGCTCCTAAGTCCGCTTCATCACAAAATATATTTCCTTCTTCGTTTAAGTTAACCACTGAATAATACCACATGATTTTATTATCTTCAAATTCTTCTTCTCTATAAGGAAGTGCAGTAATAGCTATTTGTTTTTCATCCCTAAGCCATTTAGCTAATTCAGAAAGTGTAGGAGCGGAAATTACTTGATCGCCCCCAAAAGGAATAGGATTTCCAGAATAAGAATTATAGGATAAAAGTTTACCTAATCTTTCGTTCTGTAATTGTTCACCTGAAATAGAATAAAAAGATAAAGTTGAAATATCGAAACCTTTTAATTTAGCTAGTTCTGCTGTTTTATAACTTACATGTATATCGTACATTTCTTTACTCGTTTAAAATATTGTTAATTCTTTTTAGTTGATCTAAGGTGAAATTACTTTAACAATAAGGCGTTATTTATCTTGTTCCCTATAACTCTACAATTAGACCTAAACCAACTTAAATTCTGTTCATTACTTAACTCTTCATAAGGCCACTTACTTTTAATTCCAAATGCCTTTACTGTAAAAGCAAAGCCTCCTTCTGTTGCCCATATTAGATAGTATGAACCTTTTTCATCCTCAAAAATATCTCCATCATATACTTCAACATTATCTTTATCTTTAACGCCTGTAAATTGGCAAATTGTTTCTGGATAAACTTCGTTATGTTGTAATAAATTGTTACCTGTATGATTAATAATAAGAGCTATGTTTTCTAATTTATAATAAACAACTCCGTAGCCATATATCCATTTTTCAGTATCCTTAGATATGGCTTTAAATTTTAGTTCTTTCATCTTTATATACTTTTTCTTTTACAAATAACATTTCTAAAACTTTTAATGCGCCTTTCATTGAAAATTCAACTTTCTATGTTCTCTTGCCATAATTTCCTTTTCTTTCCATCTTTCCTTGGCGTTAAGTCCTTTTTAAGTTCTAATCCATAATAAACTATGGAAGGTAACTTTGATCCAGTATAAAGCTCAAAAGATTCTATCTTAATATACCCTATATGATCTTTAATTATATCTCCTGTCATATATGGATTATTTTCGCTAGCAAATTTATGCCTTAGATTGAATTGCTTATAATTATATTCATTCAATAATTCTTTTTGCTTGGTTAAATATTCGATTTCAGTCATTTGTCATGATTGTTTAAATTGTTTAATTCTCTATACATCTTTATAGCCTCGTTAAGCATCTTATTTTTATTCTTACAACTTATCCAGTATTCTAAAAGATCGTTGTTTAGCTTAAATGTTTTATGTGTTTGTGTTGTCCCTTTTGGTCTTCCTACTTTTTGTTTCATAAAAAATATCAATAAATATTATCTTCAAATCCGTTCCAATCATTTTTTAATCCAGAATATGCTTTATTAATTCTGTCTTGTTGTATCGCTAATTTCAACTCTTTCTTGCAATTGTCATCTAATTTATATTGGGTAATATTGGCGTTAAACCATATTAAATAATTAAACTCCTTTTGGTTGATTAAATCTATTACTACCCTACCATTAAATTTATTCCCAATAGGGATTTTATCTTCAATTGTTAAATATTTCATCTCTTTAACTGTTTGTTCCTTTGATTAATTAAACCTTCAATACTAACTTTGCCGTCTCCGGCCACTGCATAAGGGATCTCAAATCTTATTATAGTATGCTTCTTAATTTCTCCTAACCCTTGATTGAAATATTCATAAGTATTCCCCAAATCAAAACCTGCAACACTTATTACATTAAAATCCTTATCTCTTATTATTGGATAATAAATACTATTTATATCTTCACTATCCATTTTCAATATAGATTTTCTAAAAGATGAATTTTCCATAATATTTTAAATTATTTACCCGATTCGTTTCGGTATTCAAATGTACGAATAATAATTTAAAACACCACTATTATTTAATATTTATTTTAAAAATTATTTATTTTAAAATTTTCTTGTTTGTCTCGTTTTTATTGTGTAGTTTTGTTGTGTCAAGATTGTTATTATCCTTGTGGGCGCTCGGTAGATAACAGTCGAAAATCCAAGTTTAACTTGGTAGCCCTTTAAGCGCCCACTTTTAGGGCTTTTTTTGTGCCCTGTTGAATTACTTCTGAATTAATAGGCTTAGGGTCGAAACTTCTCAATAACTTCTCTGAAACAAAAATAGATAGAACCCTACGTGAATAGGGAAGTTTCTTTGCGATATACTAACAAGTAAAAGGCTGTTTGGAGACTATCGAAATGCGGTTAAACAGGATAAGTAAGACGAATGCCGCAACCGGAATACAAAGAAAGAACCGAAGTGTCTGCAACGGACTGGAAACCGTGATTGCTTTCAAGATTAACTACCAGTTGAGGTTAATACGAAATGTGAAAGAAGAGGCATAACTGCACAAGCTGTTATAAAACTTTAATAACAACATGGGAGTGTATTCTAACAGAGTTGATTTAGGTCTTCTCTGCTAGGATTTTCTATACTCTCATCTCAGAAAAACATTCAGCTAAGCAGTTATAATATTTAATATTATATACTTAAACAAGTAAATAAAATATAAACTAAATAAAGATGATAAAAGAACATACAATAAAATTCTACGAGCAAAACACGGTTAATTCAAGTAAAATAATTAAGCGTAAAAGTTATTTTCTAAAAATGGCTATTCAAAACTTTTTAGACTCCTGTAATGAATTTGATGAGTTCGGATTTCAGTATGATTTTATATCAAATAATTTAGATTTATTTTCTTCTTTTAGTCATGTAAGCATCACTGAATATGGTAGATTAGTTTTTGATCCATCTAAATTAATAGGTACAAATAAAGTTGATGAATTTTTTATTGATTCAATTAATTCAGTAAGCTATTTTTTAGAGCCTTATTTTAGCAGTGAAGATAAATTCATGTTTGTTCAGTCGATAAGTTCTAATTATATAAACTATATGGATCAATCTTATATGTCTTATAAAGATTTATTAAAAGAACCTGAATGGCACAACAAGAGAATCGAGGTGATTAAAAATAAAGGCGGTAAATGTATTGAATGTGGCAAGAGCGAAAAATTACAAGTTCATCATAATAAATATAGAGATACTGAATTTGGTATACTTTGGCCTTGGTTGTACAATGACGATGAAATGAATGTAATGTGTCAAGGGTGTCATTATGATCACCATAGGTTACAAGTTCAAAAAGGAGAAATGGAATCTTTTATAAGCACATTAAGAATACCTGACATAGAAAAGTATGTATCCGATAAAATAATTGCCTTAGAAGTGTTAAAAAATGTTGTTAGAGATGTGTTCATAACTTACATGTGCATGAATTGCGATAAAATAGTTCTTGAAAACGATAAGTATATATATTTCTATGTTAATTCAGCTTTTAAGGCTACTAAAACAAGAAAAGAAATGGTAAAACATCAAGTGAATTCATTAAATGACCCTAATATTGTTTTTGTTAATAGAACTATTAGATTGTTGAGGCATGACTACATTCCTAGAAGTAAAAAATGAACAGTTATTAGTTAAAGTTGGTGATATATTCAGGAATGATGAAATTGATCATACTAATATAGTTCAGGAAATATTTAAAACGAGAACAAGTAATGGATATAAGTATGAATTAGAGGTTTTAATCACTCGTAACGGGTTTTCAGGTATTCATACGTTAAACTATAACAAAGCAATAGAAAGTTGGTTAAACCCTGAATTATATACCAAGGTTAGTGAGCTAGATTTAACTAAGCTACTAATTCAATATGATGAGGTTAGTTTGTTTAAAAATCCTATTGAACATTATGATATGTATGCAGCAATTACGGAGCCTATGGAGCTATTAATAAATAAAGTGCTTGATAATTTAGATAATGTGCATAAACCTAAGTTATATTTGTCTATTAATGAGTGTGGGTTAATGAAAGAGATTATTGACTTATATTCAGTCGAATATGATTTAAGCTTAGAGGAGATAAATTTATTTAATGATATTAAACAATTTGCTAATCAAAGCAACTAGACAATGAAAGAACAACTGATAAACAAACAAAAGATATTTGATCATGTTACGGAGAGATATAAGGCGTTAAAATCAATTAAGAAGACTCTTACTAAGGCTCAATTTAGAGAAAGTATTCAAGGATATGTAACAGATGAAAACAGAGACATAGTTAATAGTATAATAAAATACATTTACGGCAATCCTTGACCAATAAACATAACAACCAATTAACTAAACAACTAAACATATATTAAGATGGAAGAGAAAATAATTATTTATGCAGTAAATTCAGGCACATATTCAGGTTACAGTATTGATGCCTTATTTGAATCAAAAGATCTTGCGGAGGCTTATATGAAAACATTCCCTTTAAATCATGATGTATATAATGAATTAGAAGAGTTTACTTTAAATCCGTACTTGCAACAACTAAGAAAAGGGTATTCGCCTTTTGAGGTGCGTATGGACAAAGACGGTAATGTTACGGATACTTCTATTGTTGAATACTCGTTTCAATATAAATATATAAACGACATTCATTTTGATAATAATATTCTAAGAATGTACATACTTGCATCCGATGAAAAACATGCTATTAAAATAGTAAATGAAAAAAGATTACAATTAATAGCAGAGAATAATTGGTCGCCAAAAAGAGGTCAATTTTAATTTATTAAACAATGAGAAGTGAAACAGCAAAAAAGATATTAGATCGAACGCCTAATTCTATAAAAGAAAAGGTTAGAGAGTATACAGATAAAATAGTAAGGGATAATAAACTAAAAAATGATATGGAAAATAAAAAATTAGAACAGCCTATAATTAGAATATTAAATGGCAATTACGAAACTATTATGACAATAGGTGCATGGAATTCATGTGAACACGAATTAAAAGATTTGGCTATTGAGTTTGTCGAAAAAATTAATAAATACTATGAAAATCAATCTGATAATAAAGAAAATTAAACGTTGGTGGTATTTTTATAACTTATATTGCTATTGTCAGGATATGTCAGAGTTTATGTCAAAAGAATTAACTGGTACAAACGATTGGTGGATTGATAATTATTATAGGCGACTTAAAAAATTGAAAACTAAAAAAAGATATGGAAGATTTAAAACAATATACGCCAGACTTTCAAAGATTCTTAAAAGAACATACAGAAAAAATAAATAATCTAACCCGTAATGAGCATGACCTACTTCAATTTTTAGTAGAAAGAAAAATATGTGACTTCGAGAAGATAGTTAAACTTTATAGAGAATTGACAAAATAATTTATTGTATATTAAAATAATATATTTACATTTGAATCACAAAACAACTAAACAATTTAATTATGTCAACTAACTATTACGGAACTAGTATTCCACAAATAAAGGAATGGAAAGAGCGTAAGCAGAAATCGCTCAATGAGGCTAGTGATATGAAAGGTTTAATTTCTATAATAGAAGAATATTATGAAGAGAGAGAGCCTAAAACACTTCATATAGGTCAGTCTGCTATGGGATGGACATTCTTATTTCAATATAACGGAGGCAAATACTACAAAAATAAATTAGAGTTTCTTAATTGGCTTGAAACTTTGGAAATAACAGATGAGTACGGAAGTTCATTAACTGCTGGTGAATTTTGGTCTGATGTTGTAATGAGCAAAGTAGTTAAGAAAACAAGACGATCAGAAGATCCAACAGGCGCGTATATTGTAATAGATGATATGGAATTTTTAGATTGTGAATTTAGCTAATATTATAAACAAACAACCATGAGACTATTATACTACTTACTGATTTCACTTTTTAGAAATGTTGAAACAGACATGAAAAAGAAAAGATATGATTGGGAAAGATTAAACGATACAAAATAATTAAACAAATTTTAGGTATTCAGGTATTAAATTGATATATTTGAATACTAACCTATTAATTAATTATGAGTGAACAATTAATCAAGAATCAACCATTACATTTCCGCCCATGCAAACCGGGATATTTTGTTAAAGTTTATTTAAGTCATGAATACGGAGAAAGTGAATATACAACAGGCGTAGTTACTGGATTAGATGAAAAGCAGAGGCCAATTATTTTTTACCGAGATTTAACTCATTTTAAATTAAGAGACTACCAAAGGTGTATTTTATTCAAAGATGTTGTAATGAGTGGAAAATACATCGTACACACTGCATGGCCTAAGCCAAAGGTAGACTTACCTAGTATTGAAGAAGATTTAACACAAGAAGAAGAGTTAGAGTTGATTGAGATAAGAACATTTAATGGGCTGAGACTTTAAAAATATACACAGAGGGACTTGCTAAATGTAGTGGGATGTTGATATAGACCATCATAAAGATTAAATAAGATCAAAATTTATAACCCTACGGACTATCGACTTAACAGTAATTCTTATACAGTATAGTTTGTTAAGTACGTCGAATTCACGATAAATTTTGATCATAGTGTATTAGGCAAGTGGTAAGCATCGCAGTACATTTAATCTAAATCTGACTTATAGGAAAGACTATTATTTGTTTGAATATTAATTTTAACCATATACGACTATGAAAGATCAATATTTTACGGTTCAAAAGGTGACAGAAACACAGTGTATTAATTTAAATATTATTGCAGAAGTAAAACACCGAAAGCGGAATACTTTATCCGTGAATAGGAAGGGAGGTGATATAATCTGGTAATGAAGTATTATTTACTTAAACTTCTAACCATAGTGGTATTGGTTAATATATTTGTTTGGTTAATCAATACTACTAATGATTTTGCTTTTTACGGTGCTTTAATATGTTTATCAGGAATTCTATATACAATTTACTTAACAATTAACCATTTAATCAAACAACAAAACAAATGAAAAATTACATTATTGCAGGAGTATCTTTTTTATTACTAATTATCGTTCTATTTATTCAACCTTTTACTTATGAAAATATTGATGCCGGTAATGTAGGCGTTAAGATTAATCTATATGGATCAGATAAAGGCGTAGATAACGTAACGATAGTAACAGGGAGAGTGTGGTATAATACTTGGACTACTAAAATTATTGAATTCCCTACATTCGTTCAAACAGTTGATTATAAGCCGTTTGTGATGACTACAAAAGACGCTGCTGAATTTATTGTTGACCCTAAATTAAATTACAAGGTCAATGAAAAGATTGTTCCTAGTATTTATCGTAAATATAGGCGTTCGCTACCTGAAATTGAGGTAGGGTTTATGAAAACTACTGTTTATGATGCTTATAGAATTGTAGGTAATTCATTCTCTTCTGATTCAATAATGAGTAATAGAGAAACTTTTGAGAATAGAGTTCAAAATGTTCTTATTTCTACACTTAATCGCGATGGTTTTGAAGTTGAACAATTAACGTCAGCTATTAAACCGCCTGCATCATTAAGAGAAATGATTGATCAGAAAAATACATCTATTCAAGCTAGATTTAAGGCCGAAAACATGGCATTGCAAGCACGTGCAGAGGCTGAGGTTTTAAAGGCTACGGCTGATGGTGAAGCAACGGCAACATTAGTTAGAGCAAGGGCTGAGGCAGAAGCTAACAGACTTAAACAAGCTACACTAACACCACTTTTAATTCAACAACAATGGATTGAGGCTTGGGATGGAAAGTTACCTACAACGCAATTAGGAAGCAATACGCCTGTTATTTTTAATAAGTAATTTAATAGAGTGGTGTATATAGCATCACTCTATTTTTAACTAAAACAACTAAGCAAGTGAATCAAGTAATAAAAGACATTCATAATTGGCTAGAAACAGCTAAATCAGAATTTGGGAGTAAATCTAATATATATTATTAAATACCTATTGAATATCTAGTTTTTATTAATTATATTTGTTTTTCATTAAAATAAATATAGAAATGGGGGCTAGAAAGTTTATCACTTTTAATAATAAACTAGAAATAGAAAAAAGCGGTATTTATAGAGTTATTAATAAAGAAACCAATGAAGTTTATATTGGAGGTACTAAAAGATTCTCAAAGAGATTTAAAGAACATGTAAGTGAATTGCAGGCAAATGGTCATCATTGTAAAAAACTACAAGAATCATTTAATAGAAATGGAATTCATAGCATAGAGATGGAAATTATCGAAATTCATTTAAAGTATGATAAAAAATACATATGGGAGCGAGAGCAATTTTATATTGATCAGTATTTAAACGACAATAAATATATTTTATTAAATTCTTCATTAAAATCTCATTGTGGGGTTATGGCTTGGAATGAAAATCAAAAAAAAGAAGCCTCCTTAAAGTATTCAGGTAAAGGAAATCCTCATTTTGGTAAAAAACATTCAGAAGAAAAAAGAAAAGAAATATCAGAAAAATTAATAGAAAACCATGCTAATAATAAAGAAAAGTGGAAAAATTATTATAATGAAAAAAAAGAAAAAGGTTTATTTCATAAAGCCGCATTGAAAGCATGGGAAAATCCGTCAAGTGGGCAGATAGAAAATTTGAATAAATTAATTAACATATCAAAAAATTTAACTCCCGAAGATTTAAAAAAAAGAAAAGAGTTAAGGTATAACACTATGGCCTTAAAAAAAGGATTTGTTATATTGTATGACCAAGATAAAATTATCGGAAAGTTCAGAAATAATAAAGAGGCGGGTAATTTTCTTAATGTATCAGCAACTGCAATATTTCAAGCTATTAAAAATTCAAATAAGTGTCAAGGATTTATTGTTAAAAAAGAAAAAATATGAATCAGATTTTAGAAGACGTTACAGAATGGTTATCATGTGTACAAGAACCATGTAAATCAAAAGAAGAGTTAATAGCTAAGGCTAAAAATGTAAAAGAATGGGTTATTGAAGAACTTGATGAATTTATTGAAGCAACTGAGAATAATGATGAGTCAGAGCAGCTCAACGCAATTGTAGACGCAGGGTGGATAATTTTCAATTTGGTTCAAATGGCTGGCTTTACGCCTATTCAAATTCAACAAGAAGCCATATTAGTACGCGAATCTAATTTTTCTAAATTTTGTAAAACCAAAGAAGAAGCAGAGGAAAGTTCACTAGCTTATTTCAAAGGAATTCATCCCAATAAATTAGGCGTATTTATTAATACTTATGTAAAAGAAACGGGCAATGAAGAGTACCCTTACGTAGTTCTTAAATGCTCTGATCATAAGATTTTAAAGTCTATCAATTTCAAGGACGTAGCAGACTTAAAATAATAAATTAGGTGCTATTCGCTACTGGATTCTGGTAGTACTAGGATAATAGCTAAGTGTGAGTTCAGTCAAGCCTTTTAATAAAAAATAACAAAATGAAAACCTACAAAGATAAATTTATTCCTAAATCAATTAAAACACCGGGAGATTTACTAATCAAATCAATTTTAAAGAGGGGTATATCTGTTTCTGAACTAGCTAAATATTCAAGAATAAGTGTTGCACTAGTATCTGCTATGATGTCTAATGATAGGACTATATCAGCTTTAAATTCTATTAGGTTATCTAATGTGTTAAAGTGCTTTACGCCTAATGAATTACTGTATTTACAGGCTAATTATTTAATCGAAAAAGAATTAAATAAGGTTAAAAGTTTTGATAAGTTAAAGAATATCAGTAAATTAGTAATACAATCAGTATAGATATGAACATTAAATACGCAAAGGATACTTCTAAATTAAACGAACCAGAATTTAAAGTTGGTGTTTGGTATCCTATTGAATCAGCTCCGAAAGAAGAGGGTGAAGTTTTTTTAACATCTGATGGGGAAACTATGGTAGTTACTTATTCTTATGATAAATATTCTAATTATCCTTGGGACACTTCTCATTGGACTACTTGTCAAGAGTTTGTTTGGACGCCTAAATATTGGTCTCCACTTCCATTTCTACCATGAAAAAACAACACGATAAAGGATGTATTCAAGTTATAGCTATATTTGCAGGGTTCTTATTGTTGTTTTATTTATTGGTTGAGTTAAATAAAATGTTTTGATGATTGATTTGAAATTAACAATTGAAAAAGTCCCAAATGAAAATCTAATGTGGGGACAAATAAATATCAATGACAATCTTTTGATAGAGAAGTCTGATAGTGAAATTAAATTATTGGCTAAGATGAAAATACTACTTTCTCAATGGGAAGGACTTGAAGAGGGGAATTATACGCTAACTAAGCAATATATATAAGCATGTTAACTAAAACTGAGCTATCTGAATTACAATCTATTGTAGATAAAGAGCAAGATGAACGTATATTAAATATATATGAATCTATGCTTAAAAGCGATAAAGTAAAATCTGGTGCTATGCCAATGCCTACACTTGAATCTGTTAATTTTATTGTTAAAAGAATAGAAGAGGCTATGGTTGAAGAGTTGGTTAAGCAAGAAGATGAATTATTTTTTGGTCAGTCTTATTCTTTTAAAGATTCGGACTTTAATTTTGGCCTATTTCCAGAAGGAGATAGCACTGGTGATTTAGTTGTTCCGGGAGCGTTTATAAAACACATTAAAAATAGTAATATATGAAACGAGTAGATTTTTTTAAGGCGTTATTTCTTGCGCCTATTATTGGTAAGTCAATAAGCGAAGTAGATATTAAAAGTACCGCTAAGTTAGATATACTCGACGATGTTAAATACAGTAGTATAGGTCTCATAAATGGACAAGACTTAAAAACTATTGTGAAATATGGATCAATAAAAAGATCTATGTCTATTCACGATTCAAGAGATAGTTCTATATCATTAATAGCATCTCAGCAATGAGCAAAAATATGAAAAGTAAAGAACCAAAATTTAAATACAAGGATGGATTTTATTCTATCCAATCACGAAATTTTAGCGTATACAAGCCATTACACGAGTATCTACTTAAAAACAGTAAGATAAAAATTGAAAAGTGTAATATATTTATCTGTAAAGGTAATTATACTAATTTTATAATTGGCGAGCACTTTGAAAAAGGAAGCATAATAAATAATTGTTTTATTAAGTACAGTAAGTCATTCAATAAGATATTATGAATAACCTAACATCAAAGGTAGGTAAAATCTCTAACCTAAAAATAGGTCAAGAACTTATTAAAGATAAAGAGTTAAAAAATATAGTTAGAATAAAGACTGTTAATGAAATGTGTGTAGGCGTTTATAATACACTTCATCATAGACTTTCAGCTAACGCTTGGTTAGATTACAAAGATGGAGATATAACATTAGAGCGTTATGAAGAAATTGTAAAACCGTTTAAACATTTATTATAATGGGATTTATCTTAACTTTGCGTAAAATATTTGGTATGGAAGAGGAGAAAGAAAAATATGACGATGATATTTTTGAGATATATCAAGATAAAAAAGACGGTTGGAGATGGAGGCGTAAAGCACCTAACGGAAAAATAGTTGGAGGAAGTACAGAACCTTATGTAGGCAAACAACATGCTATTGAAAATGCTGTTAGAAATGGCATGAAATTACCGAAAGATAAGTAGTTTGATTATATAGCGTTATTTTCTTATATTTGCTACATAAAATATGTGTAGCTATGTCTAATATTATATCTAATCTTGCATCCTCAACGCCTAGAATATTTGCGTTTAAAGATTCAGATCTTATTTTAAAATTACGCTTTCCTGATAATTATCCTTTATCAGGCTTATCTTCTAAGATTTACTACAACGGAAGATTCAGAGAAGGTATAGCTACTACTACTTATTCAGGCTCACTTGCTACGATTAAAATAACAAAAGAGAATATAGCTCTTATTCCTTTATCTGTATTTACACTATTTATTTATAATGGCGGTACTGTTTTGACTTATACTATAATAGAGGTTAAGTTTACGGGGAATAATAATGTTAACGATACTATTAATGTTACTATATCAGATGGAATAGATATAGAATTGAGTTTTATAGATATTGGTTCAAGTTTAGAGTATTCTGAATTAGCTCAACAAGCAGCTATTGAGGCTCAAAACATACTTGATCAAATACAAGCCATTGATGACTTAAATGTAACGGTTAATACA
>Ga0247807_10001435_pt1 | contig 13964 bp, 11 predicted proteins | sample UWRJL074202C1_FD_179931 | JGI IMG/M metagenome (GOLD analysis project Ga0247807, IMG submission 179931) | Plant litter microbial communities from Arlington Agricultural Research Station in Wisconsin, United States - UWRJ-L074-202C-1 | ecosystem: Environmental > Terrestrial > Plant litter >...
CAACATGATGAGCTGGCTGTAAAAACTGCTCCGGCAAATGAAGTTGCAAAAACAGTATATAACCAGGCAAAATAAACCTGGGCTTTTAAGAATTTAGTTTTTAGTTAATAGTTAATAAAAAATGGCGACTGGATGGTTTCCATTTTTTTTTGCTTTTATATTTTGAAACTAAACATTTAGTTCATACATTTATATAACTACCTTTTTAGTTTAAACCTAACCCACAGAATACTAGCTATATGGAAATTAAAGATCTGACAAAAGCCGAAGAACAACTCATGCAGATTGTCTGGCAAATTGAAAAAGGATTCGTCAAAGATGTGATGGATTTTTTACCGGAACCCAAACCTGCTTATAATACAGTATCCACAATTATCCGAATATTGGAAGTGAAAGGTTTTATCGGTCACCTGACTTTCGGGAAAGCACATCAGTACTATGCACTGATTTCTAAAGAAGACTATAAACGCCACGCAACAGAAAAACTATTGGGGGGTTATTTTGAAAACTCCGTAGAAAGCATGTTTTCCTTTTTTGTAAAGGAAGAAAAGATGGATATAAGCGATGTGGATGAAATTCTTAAAATGATCAGCAAACTTAAAAACAAATCAAAATGACCTGGGCCCACTACCTTCTGCAAGTAAATATATACCTGGTTATATTTTACGCATTTTATCGGTTACTGCTGGATAAAGAAACCTACTTCGTACTGAACAGGATCTATTTGATTGCTGCAGGTATGCTTTCATTTATTATTCCATTTTTAAGACCAGAATGGTTTGTCAGACAGCCCGCCACACAACAAATTAAAATCAGCATTGATATGATGATGGCAAAAGGTACCATTGCGCCTGATGAAAACCACGCGTTCAGCCTGATTGAAGCACTTGTAATAATTTATCTGATTGGCATCCTGTTCTTCTTTGGACGGCTTATTTTTCAGCTGTACACCGTTAGAAAACTGCTCAGTGCAAACCCTGCAGGTATGGCTTTTTCTTTTTTTGGTAAAAAAGTAATTGATCCGGCAATCCCGGGATGGGATACAATCGAAAAGCATGAAGACATCCATATTCGTCAGTATCATACATTCGATGTTTTATTTTTCGAATTACTGGGAGTCCTGGTCTGGTGCAACCCTGTTATCTATTTATATAAAACTACAGTAAAACATATTCACGAATACCTGGCCGATGAACAAGCCGCCCGTTTTCAAGGTGACAAAGAGAGTTATGCCCTGTTGATTTTAAGTCAGGCTATGGGAGTCGGCCAGCATGTCCTAACCAATAGTTTCTTCCATAAATCACTTCTTAAAAAACGAATTATTATGTTAAACAAACAACGTTCTACGAAAACAGCGATATTGAAATATGGTTTATTTTTGCCCCTGTTCGCAGCTACCTTGCTGTTATCTTCAGCAACCATCAGTAAAAATGAAAGTTTGAAAGAGGTAGCAGAAAAAATTCCTTCGCCGGTTTCAATCTATGAATCACCACTACGCACATTGACCAGCAGCCCTTTTAAAAAAGAGACTGATAGATGGGCCCCATTTTATAAGTATTTAGCCAGGCATATCAAATACCCGGCTGCTGCTTATAAAGAGCAGCTGCAGGGAAACGTAACGATTAAGTTTGCATTACAAAATGGCGAGCTTAAAAATGTAGGTGCAATAACTCAACTGGGATCTGGCTGCGATGCTGAAGCCATGAAGTCTGTTCTGGGTTTTGATGGCTTCAAATCAACTGAGAATGGCCAGTTTACCATTACTATAGCTTTCAGACTTGATGGTGCAAATACACCACTAAAAAATAAAGCCGATCTTACTTTAAAAGGATATAAACCTTTAAAATTGATTACAATAACAGGTTACAATAGCAAAGAGCCCGAAAATGATGCAGCTAAAGTTTATGATTTCGTTAATATCACTAAACAGCCAGAGTTCCCGGGAGGAATGATGATGTTTTACGCATACCTCCGTAAAAATGTTAAATATCCGGCTGAAGCTTTAAAAAACAATATACAGGGAAAAGTATTTTTATCTTTTATCGTAGAAAAAGACGGAAAACTGAATGATATCATGGTAGAACAGAGTCTTGGAGGAGGAACTGATGAAGAGGCCGTCAGACTTCTGAAAGAATCTCCAAAATGGACACCAGGCTATCAGGATAGAACACCTGTACGGGTTAAATACAATTTACCGATTTCATTTACACTGACATCAGACCATAAAGTTTCGCCTCCGCCTGCATCAGCAGGGCCACCTGAAAATGCATTGTATATCATAGATGGCAAAAAGACTGCAGGGAAAGCAGCCTTGGAGACTATGTCTCCTGATAATATTGAAAGTATAAGTGTTTTTAAAGGTGAAAAAGCTATTGCACTTTATGGTAAAGATGGGGAGAACGGTGTCATTGTTATCACAACCAAAAAGAAGAACTAATATTTAATTAAGAGACATTTAACACAAAACCCCTGCTAAATAGCCGGGGTTCTGTGTTAAATCCTTGTCTCGTTGTCTAAATCTATTAAACTTCTTCCTCAGAAACAAATTTTGCTGAATAAAAATCTCTGTTCATCCTTGCAATATTCTCTAAAGAAATTCCTTTAGGGCATTCAGCCTCACAAGCACCAGTATTGGTACAGTTACCAAAGCCTTCTGCATCCATCTGCGCAACCATACTTTGTACACGACGGTAACGTTCTGGCTGACCCTGAGGCAATAAAGCCAATTGTGAAATCTTAGCAGAGGTAAATAACATTGCTGACGCGTTTTTACAAGTAGCTACACAGGCACCACAACCGATACAAGCCGCAGCCTCGAAAGACAAATCTGCCTGGAACTTTGGAATTGGCAGTGCATTCGCATCCTGCGCATTACCAGTATTTACTGAAATAAACCCTCCTGCTGCAATAATTCTATCAAATGCAGTACGGTCTACCGTTAAATCTTTAATTACCGGAAAAGCCTTTGCTCTCCATGGTTCCACAACAATGGTATCCCCATCTTTAAAAGAGCGCATGTGCAGCTGGCAGGTTGTAATACCTTCTTTTGGCCCGTGTGGTCTTCCATTAATATACATTGAACATGCACCGCAAATACCTTCTCTGCAATCATGGTCGAAAACTACTGGTTCTTCACCTTTATTAATTAGCTGCTCATTTAAAACGTCGAACATTTCTAAGAAAGACATATCAGGAGAAATTTCTGATATTTTGTAGTCTACCAAATTACCTTTGGCTTTGTTATTCTTCTGACGCCAGATTTTCAGCGTTAAATTCATATTTCCTGTACTCATGGTATTGAGATTTTAGTACTAGATTATTTATAACTTCTTTGTGCAATTTTGATGTTTTCGAATTTCAATTCTTCTTTATGAAGTTCAAATTTCACATCATCCTTGTATTCCCATGCAGATACGTAAGCATAGTTTTCATCATCCCTTAAAGCTTCACCTTCTTCAGTCTGATATTCTTCCCTGAAGTGACCTCCGCATGATTCATTTCTGTTCAATGCATCCATACACATCAGCTCACCCAGTTCAATAAAATCAGCCACACGGCCAGCTTTCTCTAATTCAGGATTGAACTCATCTGTTGAACCTGGAACACGTAAATCAGACCAGAATTCTTTACGCAGCTGCTGAATTTCAACAATGGCTTCAGATAGTCCTTTTGCATTACGGGCCATTCCACATTTATCCCACATGATCTTACCCAATTTCTTATGGAAGAAGTCTACTGATTTAGTCCCTTTAATCGAAATAAATTTATCAAGTATCGCTTTAACACTAGCTTCAGCTTCTACAAATGCAGGGTGATCTAAAGGAATTGCTTTAGTAGCCAATTCTTTAGAGATATAAGAACCAATAGTATAAGGAATCACAAAGTAACCATCCGCAAGTCCCTGCATTAAAGCAGAAGCACCTAAACGGTTAGCACCATGGTCTGAGAAGTTAGCCTCACCTAAAGCATATAAGCCCGGTACAGTGGTCATCAGGTTATAATCTACCCATAATCCGCCCATTGTATAGTGGACAGCAGGATAAATACGCATCGGTAATTCGTAAGGATTTTCACCGGTAATCTGTTTGTACATATCAAACAGGTTTCCGTATTTTTCTTTGATTACCTCACGGCCTAAGCGCATACATGTTTCTTTATCCGGATTGTGAATATTGTGTACCGAAGCTTCAATACGTCCGTAACGTTCTGTATTTGCTGTGAAATCCAGGTAAACGGCCAGTTTAGAAACACCTACACCATATCCGGCATCACAACGCTCTTTAGCAGCTCTTGAAGCCACGTCACGTGGCACAAGGTTACCAAAAGCAGGATAACGACGCTCTAAATAATAATCTCTTTCGTCTTCAGGAATATCTGTTGCTTTACGCTGATCGTCTTTTTTCTTAGGAACCCAGATACGTCCGTCATTACGTAAAGACTCAGACATCAGGGTTAATTTAGACTGGTGATCTCCCGATACCGGGATACACGTAGGGTGGATCTGGGTAAAACAAGGATTACCAAAGAAAGCTCCTTTTTTATGTGCCTTCCAGGCTGCAGTTACGTTACTTCCCATTGCATTGGTAGAAAGATAGAATACGTTTCCGTAACCACCAGTTCCTAATAATACAGCATGGCCGAAATGACGCTCCAGCTCACCTGTAATTAAGTTACGGGCAATAATACCACGTGCTTTGCCTTCAATTTTAACAACTTCAAGCATTTCGTGACGGGTAAACATCTCCACCTTACCCATACCAATCTGACGCTCTAAAGCACTGTAAGCACCTAATAGCAATTGCTGACCAGTTTGTCCGGCAGCATAAAAGGTACGCTGAACCTGAGTACCACCGAATGAACGGTTATCCAGTAATCCACCATATTCTCTTGCTAAAGGCACTCCCTGAGCCACACACTGGTCAATGATATTCGCACTTACTTCAGCTAAACGGTGAACATTAGCTTCACGGGCACGGTAATCACCTCCTTTAATCGTATCATAAAATAAACGGTAAACACTGTCACCATCATTCTGATAATTTTTTGCTGCATTGATACCACCCTGAGCTGCAATAGAGTGCGCTCTTCTTGGTGAATCCTGGAAACAAAAACATTTAACTTTATATCCCATTTCAGCCAGGGTTGCTGCTGCCGAAGCACCTGCAAGTCCTGAACCTACTACTACAATTTCTATACTTCTTTTATTCGCCGGATTAACCAGAGGCATTGAAGACCTCAGTTTAGTCCATTTCACGGTCAGTTCCCCTTCCGGTATATTTGCATTAAAATCTGCCATTTTATTTAGCGTTTTATACGTTCGAAATTTTATTTAATAAGTCCTGTATGCACTGCGATTGGCATAGCTGCAAAAAGTAATGAGATGATAATTGAATACCATACACCAAACCCTTTAATAAGCGGCGTGTACTTTTTGTGATTCCACCCCAATGTTTGAAATGCAGAAGCGAAACCATGTAATAAATGGTAAGCTAATGATGCCATTGCAAGGACATATAAAACCACGACCCATACATTCCGGAAAGTTTCTCTCATGACTGCGAACAAATCTTCATGTCCATTTGCATCTGTTGAAGGGATACCTGTAAAACGGGATACTACCCAGAAATTAGATAAATGTACAATCAGAAAGATTAACAATAATGTTCCTAATAATCCCATAGAACGGGAATACCATTTACTATTTGCATTTCCATCATTCACTGCATATTTTACCGGACGGGAAGCCTGGTTCTGAAAAGTCAGACGAAGTCCCTGTACAATGTGTAAAAGCAAACCAGCCATCAGTATAATTTCTGACCCTCTGATTAACCAGTTAGTAGCCATAAAGTGAGCACCAAGATTGAATGTTAATCCACCGTCATTCAGAAATATCAACGAATTGATAAAGCAATGCACAATTAGAAATAAAATAAGAAACAGGCCGGTGATACCCATTATTAGTTTTTTTCCTATAGACGAGGAAAAAGCGTTTCCGAAACTAGCCATTAGATTTATATTTTTGAGTTCTATTCCTGCAAAAGTATTTAATAAATGACTTAATTTATACAAGAATTCCAGTTAAAATCAATAAATAAACTATTTAGAAACGTTCTAAGTTTTATGCTTTCAGGGGGTTATTGTACAGATTACACAAATTCGGAGGCATAAAAAAACGGGAAGCAATCTTTTGCTTCCCGTCAGAAAATATTTAGAATCTAAATGATTAGTTAAAGCTAAAAGTATAGTTTCCATTAGGTCCAACACCGGCTATAGTTGTCTTTCCATTTTTAGAAGTTGGCAATGCAGCCTCTACGTCTTTAGCGCTGTTAACAGGCTTGCCATTCACACTGGTCACTAATAACCCTTTAGGAATATCAAGATTGTCAAATGCTTTACCCGGCTCCACGGCAGTTACAACAACACCGCTTTTAGCTCCGAATTTAGCTTTCACCTCAGGCGATGCAGGTGCAAATGAAGCGCCCAGCTTGCTCATCGTTATTCCTGTAGTTTTTGCAGCAAGAAGAGTTTTAGGTTTATTTATGCTGTCGTCACCTTTCAGGGTAACATTTACAGTCTGCTCTTTTCCATCTCTTGAAATGGTCAGCTGAACTTTATCACCAGGACTCATACGGCCTATTTTTTCCTGTAAATCAGGTGAGGCAAAGACCTCTCTGCCTTCTACTTTTTTAATAATATCTCCTTTTCGGATTCCAGCTGCTGCACCACCACCATTTGGCATTACATCATTTACATATAAACCAGTGATATCTTTAATTTTCAGGTTATCTGCTGCATCAGCATTCAATTCCTGGAAAGTAACTCCTACATAACCGCGTTTTACACTTCCGTATTTCTTAAAATCTTCCAGGATCTTTTTAGCAAGGTTTACCGGAATGGCAAAACCATAACCCTCATTCGTTCCTGTTTGAGAAGCGATAGCTGCATTGATACCAATCAGTTCACCATTTGCATTGACTAATGCACCGCCACTGTTTCCGGGATTAATTGCAGCATCTGTCTGAATATAAGATTCTATTGCGCTATTTGTTCTTGCAGGAGCTTTACCTGTACGCTGATATTCTTCATATTCTTCTTGTGTAGGTTGCTGATCTCTGTTTAAAATACCGATTGAACGCGCTTTAGCACTCACAATACCAGCAGTTACAGTAGTCTGCAGGTCTAATGGGAAACCTACAGCCAATACCCATTCCCCTACCTGAACATTATCAGAATTACCCATTTTTACAATTGGCAAATCTGTAGCATCAACTTTAATTAAAGCCAGGTCCGTATTTGGATCTCTGCCAATTACTTTAGCATCCACCTTACGACGGTCAGATAAAACTACCTGAATCTTTTCTGCATTGTCTACCACATGATTGTTCGTCACAATATAACCATCAGGTGTTAAAATCACACCAGAACCAGAAGCTGCTCTTGGTGTACGTGATCTTCTGCCGCCACGGCCACCAAAAAACTCTTCCATCATATCCATTGGAGAACCTGAGCCCCCATCTGAACCTTCAGATTTAAAAGTTGTTCTGATATGCACCACTGCCGGAGAAACCGCAGCAGCTGCCTGGACAAAATCTACCGCCCCCGTCGAAGAGATATTGGACGGATTACTTGCAAATAGAACATTCTGCTTTTCAGCCAGTGTCATTCCACTTGTATTATGTTCTAATATTTTATAACCGCCAATTGCTGCTGCACCTCCAATGAATGCAGCTAAAACTATTAATGCTATTTTTTTCATCAGTTTATAATTGTTTTTTTTCGAGGTACTTATTATTTTTTAATTGTTCTCAAGATCAATTGTGATCAATGGTAATGAAGCTTGCATGAGCACAATTTTATCGATTAATCTGAGCGCTTTAAAACTCATGCAGGTTTCATTTGTGCTTTTATTTAATTTCTTTTGTCAAACAATTCAAATTTAATACCAATACAACGATATTTGTGTCACCAAAGCATCCCTTAATTGTTAAAAAATGTTAAATACTAAATCCACCGATCCGTTAAAACCTCATTTCTATAAATACCAGGGAGCAGGAAACGATTTTGTTTTAATCGACAACCGCCGTCAAACATTTGAATATAAGGATAATAATCTTGTCCACCAACTATGTGACAGGCGTTTTGGTGTTGGGGCCGATGGTCTGATGCTCTTACAAAACCATTCAGCATACGATTTTGAAATGATTTATTTCAATGCCGACGGGAAGATTGGCAGTATGTGCGGAAACGGAGGAAGGTGTATTGTAGCCTTCGCAAAACATTTAGGTATTATAGACAGTGAAACTAACTTTTTGGCAGTAGATGGCCCACATTATGCCAAAATTACAGCTAAGGGTGACTGGGTTGATTTGCAAATGATTGACGTAAATAATATCAGCAAAAATGGTGAGGCTTATATTTTGAATACAGGTTCCCCGCATTATGTAGTACAGGTCACGGAGTTAAAAGACATGGATGTTTATGAAGAAGGCAAAAAAATCCGTAACAATTCTACTTATAAACAAGAAGGTATCAACGTAAATTTTGTCGAAGACAAAGGTGATCATTTGTTTGTCCGCACTTTTGAGCGTGGCGTGGAAGACGAGACTTTTGCCTGCGGAACAGGAGTCACAGCAGTAGCACTGGCTATGGCTAAACATAACGGAAAAACAGGTAGTCAGGTGACCGAAATAGAAGTATTGGGTGGAAATCTTCGTATTGGTTTCAATTACGACGGTAAAGAATTTACAAAAGTATTTCTTTGCGGCCCTGCAGAACTTGTTTTTGAAGGAAATATCAGGAACATTTAAACAGATTTAAAATTCTGCCTGATGAATGGCTAGTTCTCTGCAAGATGGGCAGCAATGCCGATCTTAATTTCCCCAAAAGTAAAACTTTTCCCTAAATGATCTCTGATTGGCGCCAGACTCATCGTTTTAAGTTCTCTGATAGCCTGAAGAATATTATCCAGTTTCTGACGTCCTAAGATGTCTTTTGCAGAAATCTCCTGTAACGCTACGTAATGGGCAAGATGTCCTTCTATAGTTCCCATCACCATCTTTCGTTCCTCAGCGATTTCGATGATGCTCTTACCTTTTAAAAACAGTTCCAGAGAAACTACTTTAGTATCTTCTTTAGGTGCTTTAGCAACAACAGGCTTTTTCGGTCTTTCCTTTTTAGCTGTGAAATCCAGTTTATTAGGCATGGTATAAACTGTTTTCAATTGCGCTTCACGCTCTTTCTGATTCAATAAAGAACCTACATCTGTTTTCGTAAAATCTGTTCCGTTGATTGTTGCCTGTAACAGTCCCGTAGCTTTCCTTATCTTTTTGAACTGTTCATAAAATAAAGATTCCATTTCCAGCAACTCAGTCAGAAAAGCCGTTACCTGCTTATCTTGTTTGACTAATTCCATCCTCTCAAAAATCCGTCTGGAAAGATCCAGTATCAGCGGATTAAAATAATTCTCAGCGGCTGTAGTTCTGACCAGCAAATTAGCCAGTCCATCAGCAGACTGGTCATTGCATAAGCGCTGAAGCTGCGCAAGGAATTTATTCGCATTGGCTTTGATTTCACTCAGATCTTTTAGCAACAGCTGCGCCCATTTGACATGTTTTTGTTTCGCAGATTTATTAATATCCTTACTATAAGAATGCACATGCTCATAAACATAATTATCAAGCGGTGTCAAATCAAAACAGGTTAGCAGATAACTTTTCAGGAAAACTTGACTTTCTTGTGTAATCTGGACCTTGAGTTCCTCTTCTTTCTGTTTGTTTTTTGAAAACAGCGCTACATTCTGATCCTGTTTGATCCCTGTTCTGGAAATCTGAGAAGCCAGCACCAATCCATCCAGTGAACGTAAACGTGACAGTGCTACATAAATTTGTCCCGGAGCAAAAGCATTTCCAATATCGATGATTGCCTTATCAAAAGTTAAACCCTGACTTTTATGTACTGTAATTGCCCAGGCAAGTTTAATCGGATACTGAATAAATTTACCAATTACTTCTTCTTCAATCTCATTGGTAACCTTATGATTACTATATCTTATATTTTTCCAGGTAAACTTTTCCAGGATAATCTTTTCCCGCTCCCCTTCGGTTTCTACTTCTATAGCATCATCCCTAAGACTAATAACAGTTGCAATTTTTCCATTAAAATAACGGCGTTCTCCACTTTGATCATTTTTAATGAACATGATCTGTGCGCCTAGCTTTAATTCCAGCAAGTGCTCAGCCGGGTAAGAATTTTCAGAAAATTCGTCTTCTACAGTAGCCTTAAAATAATAAGATTTCCCGCCAAGCTCTTCCAGACTTTTCTTATTTAAAGTATCTGCACGCTGATTGTGCGTAGTCAGTGTGATATACTTATCCTCTTTTGCCGGTTCAAAACCAGCTTTATAATATTTCTCCAGCAAGGCAATATCCTCTGCTGTGATTTCATTATTTCTCAGGTTGTTTAACAGATTAATAAATACAGAATCAGCTTGTCTGTATATTTTCTCCAGTTCTATATATACTGGTGGATTTTGATGCAATGCATGCGCATCAAAGAAATAAACGCTTTGATAAAACTCACCCAAAAGCTGCCATTCATTAGACTTCACTACGGGAGGTAACTGGTGTAAATCTCCGATAAACAAAACCTGTACCCCTCCAAAACTCGCATTATTTTTCCTGATATAACGCAATACCATATCGATTGCATCCAGTAAATCTGCACGCAGCATACTTACTTCATCAATAATCAATAATTCAAGGTCCTGAAAGATTCTTCTTTTGGTAGTGTTCATCTGTAAATGACGAACGATAGATCTGGGTGTATTATACTGCTGATTGACAGGCTCAACAGCGGGCTGTTTAGGCAGATAAGTACCAAACGGAAGCTGAAAAAGCGAATGAATAGTTACCCCCGAAGCATTAATGGCAGCAATCCCTGTAGGGGCCACAATAACTGCTTTTTTATGTGTCAGTTCAATTAAATTTCTCAAAAAAGTAGTCTTCCCGGTTCCTGCCTTCCCTGTAAGGAAGATGTGCCTTGAAGTGTAATTGATAAATTTAGCCGCTATCTCAGCAGGGTTGTATTCAGACATATCTTGCACCAATTTTGAAAAGCAAAGGTACTAAAGCTTTCCAGAAACTAATTAATCAAAAGTTTGTAGCCCTTGCCATGTACATTTAATATTTCCACTTTCGGGTCTTCTTTTAAATATTTACGAAGTTTACTAAGGAATACATCCATACTTCTCCCATTAAAGTAATTATCATCATGCCAGATACTTAGCAACGCTTCTTCCCGTGTAAGCACTGCATTTTGTTTTAAACAAAGCAACTGTAATAATTCAGCCTCTTTAGTTGAAAGTTTCTGCTGCTGCCCATTATGCTGAATGAGTTGTGTGGTATAATCAAAAGTATAACTGCCTATCTGAAACTGAGACTGTACGGGTTCAGCCACCTTTATTTCCTTAGCAGATACGCGTTTCAGCAGTGCATTAATCCTAAGCAATAGCTCTTCTATACGGAATGGCTTTGTAATATAATCATCTCCCCCTAAATCATAAGCAGAAGCTTTATCTTCCATCATAGCCTTTGCAGTAGCAAAAATAATTGGAACGCTTTCATTAGTTTTCCGGATTTCTTTACCCAGCGCAAAACCATCTTTTTTTGGCATCATTACGTCCAGGATACATAAATCGAAAGCCTGTTTATTAAAAGTCCGCAGGCCTTCTTCACCATCTGCACATAAAACTACCTCAAATTTACCCTTTAACTGTAAATAATCTTGCAGCAACATTCCCAGATTAGGATCGTCTTCAACTAATAGAATTTTCATAAGCGCTTATTTGTTATTTTAGGGGCATAATTATTTCAAATACTGTTCCTTTATCCTTCTCACTTTTCACTTTAATTGTTCCGTTCATCTGTGTAATGATATCCAGCACGTAATTCAACCCAAGCCCAAATCCTTTTACATCATGTAAATTGCCGGTAGGCACTCTGTAGAACTGATCAAAAGCACGCTTACATTGTTCTTTAGTCATTCCGATACCTTTATCCTCTATATCTATAAAAAGGTTCTTTCCAGAATTTCTTGTACTTAAAATAATATGAGGAGGTTCGATACTGTATTTGTTCGCATTATCTATTAAGTTATAAATTACATTTGACAAATGCAGTTCATCTCCTGTGACTACCGAACAGGAAGCATTCAGGTTTAAAGTCAAAGCAGCATCCCTCTTTTGCAGCTGCAAACTCATACTATCGGCTACAGCAGCAATCAATTCATTCATATCTACATCTTCTGCCTCTAACTTCAATTCTTTTTTATCCAGTTTTGCAATGCTCAGCACACGTTCTATATGATTACCCAGACGAACATTTTCATCGTATATAATGCTGGCAAGTCTTCCTATTCTTCCCTTATCTTCCAAAATATCGGGATCTCTGAGTGCTTCACTGGCAATCATAATCGTAGATACCGGAGTTTTGAACTCATGGGTCATATTGTTAATGAAATCAGTCTTCATTTCAGCAATTTTTTTCTGTCTCAATATAGCATACAGCGTATAAGAAAAGATAGAAATCAACACGATCAATAGTCCTGCAGATGAAGCCATAGTAACACTAAGGTTACTGAATATTGCCGCATTTTTATTCGGAAAGTTAATATACAGCATCCCCGGGTCTCTGATAACATCGTTGCTGAAAAGTGTGGTTTTATACGTGTTGGCAGGGAGAATATCTCCTGAAACGGAAGATACTTTACGAAACAAAACAGAATCTTTAACTACACTTTTGAGCCAGAAAGTATATTCCAGATTGATATTTTTATTAGTCAGTTCTGCACGGAGCAAAGTATCCAGGGTTGCTTTTGAAATACGTTCATTTAATGGAACAGCAACCTGGCTCATTTCTTTAGCCGCTGCTTCAAGGACATTAAAACTTCGTTCATCTAATAAACGAACAGTATCTGCCTGTAATTCTTTTAAAGCATAATTTCGTCTTCTGGTAGCGATTTCATCTTCTACTCTGAATTTGATCCGCATGTCCCCATTCAAACTGGGTAGAGAAACCCTTAACGGCCTGCTGTCAAAACGGCTGTATACGAGGTAACGAATACTATCTGGTAATTTTGTAGGTTCTATATCGAAAGTTTTAACAGACCCGATTTTGAAAGTCTTTTGCACATTGCTTCCGATCATGTTCAGGTTGGCATCAAAGCCAACATTAACATCTACATTCAAAGGTGTATTTTCCTGATTTGCCAGGTTATAAAAATCAGTTTCAGAAATTATAGTCGGACTCAGATACATTTTTCTGATCATTGCATCCTGATAATTGAGTTCATCAATCATCTGCTTGCGTTGATTATATTTTCTTTGTCTTTCTTCTTCTTTATATTTCTGATCCAGATCTATCAGCCGGCGGGTTCGGTCACGGCGTTGATTTTCCAGTTTAATCTGCCATTCCATACCTTTTCTATTGATATGGTTTACTGCATTTAAGCGCTGCACCTTATCAGCTACAGAACTTAAAACCTGATTTACTTCCTGTTCGAAAAGCTGTGTTTTAAGCCTGTATGCTTCCCTGATGTAATACAATTGCATTACAAATACACCAAGCAGAGCTATGGTCATAAGGGCGGTGATCAGCCAAAGACTTCTTTTCTTCATTATTGAATTCAAAAATAAGGAAGAGTGAGGCAATAAGTTCTATTTTAACAATATTTAACATGATATGTTTAAACAGAATTTAATATTTCAGTCAAAAAAAAATTGCCGGGAACTGATTCCCGGCAATTTCATACCATTTACTTCTTAAAAAGATCTTTTAAAATGGCAAATCATCTTCTTCACCCGGTGCACTGTTTAAATCTGCAGGGGGAGCATATTGTGGGGTAGAAGCCGCAGCACCACTATTTGTTAGTGCATTGATACGCCAAACTACCAAACTATTGAAATAAGA
>Ga0247807_10001437_pt1 | contig 13944 bp, 10 predicted proteins | sample UWRJL074202C1_FD_179931 | JGI IMG/M metagenome (GOLD analysis project Ga0247807, IMG submission 179931) | Plant litter microbial communities from Arlington Agricultural Research Station in Wisconsin, United States - UWRJ-L074-202C-1 | ecosystem: Environmental > Terrestrial > Plant litter >...
ATCAAGCCCATCAAGATGTTGTGGGACAAATTTCATGAGGCTATATCGATCTAAGCTTTGCAGAAATCTCATTCGCCCCTGGTTTGGCACTTTGTGATTTGGTGGCAGGAACTTCTCCCATCCATGGGCCGCCAATCCCCAGACAGCTAGAATATTACTATCACTACAAGCACGGACAGGGTTCTCCATCTCTCTGCTCATTGCCTTCAGTGCACGTGAATGTGTTGAAAGCAAAAGCTCGGACTGTTTCCACTGGCCACGAAGTGCAAAGTAATAAACAGAAACGCAATGTACCCACGTCTTATACAAACTTGGGTTTTGCAATGCCAGCCCTACCCATAGGTCTGCAGCTGGGTTTTCGATACCTTTCTGGACTTCTGGGACAAGACGAGGGATGATATAGTGTACGTCTGTAAAGGCCCGTATCAGCTTTAGACTATGCAAGTGCTGAACAAGGTAATGTCATCAGAAATGAGATTGAATCAAACTCGTATTCGTAATTCAATGGAAGAGAAAACTCACTAAATCTAAGTTGCTGTCCGGCTTGATCCATCGGTGAAACCAATGAATACTGCTGAGGCGAAGGTAAATATGGAATCGGGTCACTGGACTGTCCAGAATTTGCAATTATTAGTGTCTTCTGATCCGTATCATGTTTTGGAGAAAGAATTTTAGGCTTTGCGTTTCTGTGCCGACTCCCAGCTTTATTTTGCATTATATTTGGAGTAATTTCTGGTGACAGATTTATTGAGTCAGTATTTGGGGAAGCTTTCTCCCCACCGGAGCCCATATCAACTACATCATCTGAATGATTATCTTTTGCTCCTCGTTTCCTATGCCTACTCCATTGGAAGCTTGCTGCATTCGAGCGAACCAAACGTCGATGGTCAGCCTTCGCAACATCATCACTAGCAATTTCAGGGGTCAACGAAACAAATTGGAAAGCCCGTGCTGTTGATTTAGCACTCTCATCGTTCTTCATAGTTGACAATCTGGTGTCCAGAGGATGTCGGGAAAGATTATATATGGTAAACAATGAATGGCATGCTAAATAAGGATTTATACGACTCAGGTGAAGCAGGTTTTCCGCTGAGGTTGTCCCCGGCTAAAGTTGCCATTGAAGCGCTCTTGTCAACAATTCAATGAACGATAAAAAAGACCCAATTCCAAAAATTCGTAGTTTTGAAAGCATGGAAAATATAAGATTCGGAAGGTGGAAGCGTTATAATACGATAATATACAGCCATGAGAGCTGATTCTCTTATATGCTAAAACTATTGGTGGTGTGTTATGCTATACTAATTTCGTACCGTATAATTAGTGCTATACCAAGCAAGATGTACGTTATGTAAGCTCGGAAAGAGGGAAGAAGGAAAGGGTTTTAATACTATGATACTACCAAATTTAGATCTACTTTTCTTGATGATGTCTTGATAAAAGAGAAGCTTGCTATTTTAATAGTGGAATAGCACCTGCAACTTTACAATTATATGTATGTAATATATTCCGTTCACAGGGAGAGCTCGAAAGAAATGATAGCAGTTTACCAAACTGGTGTTCAAATCTACCCTTTTGTGTATGTTTTATATTATAGATGGCTGCACAAAGATGGCTGCCCGACCCTATCTGCTATTTATTTGACCTGATAAAAGTATGAAGAGAGACCAAACCCAACGTAAGTTAAGTTCGTTCAAGCTGAGCAGCACTATAGCAGATCATAGCTTGAAGAGTTGATGACCGGCCAAAATAGAAGACCGCCTGGTAAGCATAGTTCAAAACGTAAACTGGTGACAAGTATTTAAACTCGACAGGAGTTAAGCATTTCAAAGGGGGCGACCCTTAGAGTCATCACTGAGCTTTCTTACCCACCGCAGGGACGATATCTTTCCCAAGAAACCCTAGAAAGTAGGCCGAACGAAATAGAAAAAGCATCGCCTACGACGCAAAGTCAGCTTCATCTAGAAACCATGACCAGGTAACTTACGGTGACCCCAATATTCCCCCAAGCCATAGAATTCCAGTGTGCAACATCTATAAACTGGTCATATCCCATAACCCAAGCAGTAATACCAACGTGGCTAATATCAGCAAGCCAGAGAGCAAAGACGTAGTTTCTGACAACTTTGACTTCGGTAGTTGTGTACAACACCTTGGACGTTAGCAACCAAACGCAGGAGTTCAAGTAATATCCTCAGACTTACAGCTACTCCGACCATACCGAGAAGAAGGTAGATATTCCCTAGTTGATAAGCCACCATCTCAGAGCCTTTGCTCAGAATTTCTGGCTTAGCATAAAGAGTCTGTTCCGAAACAAACCTGTAGTCGAGTTAGTAATTCTCTTTTCAGTCACTGGGTTGGATTCTGATGTGTATGTCCACATTGGTCGAGTTCTTGGAGAGCTCGTTATTGGATACCATGGTTTATGTTTGATGGCTGCTTACTTTTGCGGCGACATTATGATAGGCCCTAGAAAGCCTGCCACACTATATCAAAGTCAGTTTTCGCAACTCAGATAAGTACAAATTGCTCCAATTCCGGTTTGCTACCATACATACAGTGACAAAGGCTCCAAAACAGTGAAAACAATCCTCGGAACAGTCGGCAATATAGAGGCCATGATTCTCGAATGTTTAGGTCCTATTGATGAGTCTGCGATTTACAATTGGCCTCTCATTCATAAACTTGTTTGGGGAGATGCTGATCACACAGTTCAATAGACGTGTTTGTTTTGTTGTTACGAAAGAACTACATGACGGTTACAGTAGATAGTTTGGTACGGTCTTGGCACCCCCCCGCAATCCTCACTCGAGACAACTTCACTCCATAGCTTCACTTCATTTAATCGCGCCAGCGCCTGCCCTGGACCAAGTGCAATTTAATCATGATCATTCGGAGATCATGAGCACCATAGAGCCGCGACTCATCGCGCTGCTGAACAATGATACCGCATACGAGTCTTATCCACCGTCGCCCTCGTTAGAGCTTCCGCCTCTGCAAGATCCAAATATTCTCAAAGCGTCTGGACGTCCCTTACTACTTGAGCCCGATGCTAGTAAGCGGAACGGAAAACTGCAACATGCAAAATTAATTTCGGGCATTGAAGAAGACGAAGTCAATAAGAAACCTACTGACACCTCGAAACGAGCCTTGGGCAATTCGTCACCTCAATCTCTGCGAAAGATCCTCGATAATGACCATGAAAGTACACAGGCACTTTCTTCCAAGAAGAGAACCATAGAGGGCAGCAAAGATGATTTCGTACAACTCCCGCAGCCTCCGAAGAAGCAGAAAGCTGCAAAGCAAGTTGTGCCTCCCATAATCATTGGTCTCTTCCAACCGCCTCCACAAGCTACACTTTTCCCACCGATTGCATCAAGTGCCTTTCATGATAGTCATGGACGTAATTCCCTTAACACGGTACCGCTAAAACTGAAAGAGCTGCAGGAGAGAGTTAAGCCGAATACTGTTGCTAGCCCAGTTGCCAAAAAGAAATCCACAAACAAGGAGAAGAAGAGAAAGGATGTGAAAGCTAGAAAGAAATGGACGGAAGAGGAGACGAATAACTTGCTGCTGGGGGTACATAAATATGGAGTTGGCAAATGGTCTGATATACTAGATGACCCAGACTTTATTTTTAATGACAGATCTGGGGTGGATCTGAAAGACAGGTTCAGGACTTGCTGTCCGAATGAACTGAGGTCAAATGCGAAGCCAAAGGGTGCCGTTGAAGGTTCTCCAGCCAAAGCGCCCAAAAAGCCCAAGTCGAGTCTTCTTTCGGAGAACATTCTTATAGATGAGGAGACATTCAGTACCCAAGACCATACCAATGATGAACAAGCTCTCAGCAAGCCGCGTAAACTTCGAGCACACCGTAAAAAGGTTGAGGACCTCGTTCAACTTGGTATAGATGGTCCTTTTCGAAAATCGCAACGCCGTGAGAGAAGACCATTCACTGATGAGGATGACCGTGAGATATTAGAGGGCTACCAAATATACGGGCCAGCATGGACACGTATACAGAGAGACCCCCGATTTCATCTTCAAAGTAGACAAGCTACAGACCTCCGGGATAGGTTTAGGAACAAGTATCCCGAAAAATTTCGTGCAGATGATCCAGGGCTGAAAATTCCCCGCTCTCCTGCAGATATAAGAGAAAAGGAGAATACTACGACACAACCACCACCAACCTCAACGCTCCAACCCTCCTCAAGCCGCGATGGCTTGAGGATACACGAGATGATCTCAGAAGATAGTAGCAATAATACAAGAGTACAGCCATTGCAATCTCATCCATCAAACTCTGGCTTTAAGGACAACTATGTATACCCTGAACAGTCTGTCGAGCAAGTAGATAATCTTCCTTCTTTTGACTGGAACCCTACAGCTCCATTCACTAGTACGATGGGGGAAATGGACATCTCACGATTACTTCTTGACTCGGAGCCTTGGATGGAAAATACTACTACTGCTGGGAGAGAAAAACAATCATTCACAGATATTAACAGCATCTTGACATCAACCTCCGATGACGTTCCCCAAATCTCCTCATATTATGGCCTGTTGGTTAATGAAGAGCCTCTTAATATGACCTCTTCTGTTCCACTGGATAGTGATGGTTCTTTTGCGTGAACAGATACCCCTTAGGGTCCACGGAGTTCCTAAACTTGCTCTTGTCTTAGGGATATCCGTATTTTGAATTGACACGTAGGCGTTAAAATTGGGACGCGAATTCTAGGAGATTGAGTATCGGTGTTTAAATTTGGAAGGGCTTCTGGAGTAAATGGGCAAGCAATATTGGATGGGGTGGGTGTTAAAGAGGCATTAGATAGGGCGTTTACTCAATGACATAAAGTGGTGCCTTTATAGCAGAGCTGGCATAGATGAGCTTCTACGTTGATTGTAAAACATAGAAATTAGTAACGTGAATTCTTGTCTCAGCGAAATTGCGGTACCTATCCTAGTACCGGAAGCGCCAAATATGATATACTCTTAATTGTAAGTTTCTTCCGAGTCGCTCGTCTGAAGTAAGGATTTGTACCTGAGATAGTCGAGAGGGCCACCTTGAAAGATCTGGATGTGTGGATAATACAAAAGTTTCATAGGAATGAGCTCAGAACGTTGCAATTTCTAAAGCGGCTTTGTTGAGTGAAGAAGCCGCGCGTTTTCTTACAACGAGTAGTCCTAATTTACTAGTTTACAGATGCTAAAACACCCATTAACGCCTATCCTGTTGCCTATGACACTTGATCCGCTCAGTCCTCCTTCTTATCATCTTCATCTTTCCTTGGCTCGAAATTCAGCTGCCAATCATGTCAGCTCAATCCATCTCTTGTATCAAACCATGAACCTACAGCGTTACCATTATAGAATTGATGGTCATCAGGGCGATCCTGGTCTCTCAAAGTTCTAACGTTGATAGTCGACGATGCAGGTCTAGGCGACGATGTCCCATCAGTACCAGTAGATGCTTGTGGTTGGACAGGTGCCGCTGTACTCCCTAGAAAACTCCCTAGGGCACCTGCCACAAGACCTACTCCTGATGATACCAAATCGTAGCCTGCTGAGACACCCTTTGTTATGAGACCAGTAGCACCACCCCCTTCTATATAGAAATTAGCATAGTTGCGTGTTTTGCAAAGTAAATAGATGCTGGGCACCTACCGTATGCTGAAGTGTAAGCGGGAACCGGAACAAGAATGAGCGTAGCACTTGGAGTCAGTCCTTGTGACTGTAGAGTTTGGCCTTCTTCAGATACCGACAGATTCTTGTTTGGGAGCGGTGTAAGTACCTGCTTGAAATTATACGGTATATCGCCTGTCATTTCCTTGTTAATCCAAGCCCGTACCTGACCTCCCAAAGTAGCATCTGAAGGAAAGCTAGATCGAATCGTAGTGCCATCAAATAGTCGAACCTGTAACGCACATACTTTTGATCGACTCCCAGCAGACTCTCGGCTACTTGATGGAGCAGAACTATCTGAGGCAGCAACAGCTTCGCCCTTCTGTGACTGCTCTATTGCTTTAGCCAGAGCCTTCCTTTGTGCTTCTTTATCTTTCCGTTCCGCCTTATCATCCTCTACACGTTTCAAAATGCGTGCTCGTTCATCTCTTGCCTCCTGCTGTCGCTTCTTCTGCATCAGTGCGTATTTCATGTCAGATGACTTCTTGGAACCTTCGGGTGCTGAAGATTCGAGAGCTTCCTTTCGTGCCTTAGCTTCAGCTTTGCGTTTTTCTTTCTCTTTTGCTTCTTGCTCCTTCTTGTGTGCTTCGAGTCGGGCACCTCTCTCTGAAAGCAGATCTTGGACAATTTGTGATGAAGGGGACGAAGAGGCATCTACCGAAGCAGAAGGCTCCCTAGATGAAGAGGCCTGTTGCTGTGTAGTCTCCGCTGTTTCCGTCGTAGAGGTAGATGGGATTTCATTACTTTGGGCACGTGACTGAAACACAACCGCAATTCTCCGTAGAAACTCCTCCTTAGCTACTCCTGAGGTGATATATTCTTTAAGTTGACCACCTTGTATGATGACTAAAGTAGGTGTCTTTGGTAAAGGGAAAATTGCAGCTAAGTAACCAGCTTCTTGAGAACCAGCCACGAGACGAAGAAGAACGGTCTCTGTCGACAACGTAGGCTTCACCTAGAAATGGTACTTAGTTTGCATCCGCATCACCTCATCTTGGGCTCTTACATTTGAGTCTTGAAGAAACTCATTCTCCCACAAATTACTTTCATCGCCTCCATCTAGAAAGTCAAGTTGTCAGCATCAAGGACCTGAATGTGCATTATCTGAGGACATACCCGTTACAAAGCAAGCTACAAGTTTCGATTCTTGTAAGGCTTTGTTGATGCCACTTTTAAGGTCGCCCCCAAAAAACATTATGCTATATTGATCTCTTCTTTGGCTCGATATTGTCAGTATAGTATGCGTGGTATATGTAGTAGTTGTTGGTGGTACCGTATGTGGGGAATATGTGAAGTGGTGATTCGATGGTGTTAAATTCTTGGCATTTAAAGTACAAAGTCAATGATGAATCTCCTTGTCAAAGAGAATCAAAATTGAACCACAACAGCAGCAATGAGTTCTGCCAGAAAGTTCATGCAGCAGGCCTGCCGTAACGGTACACTATCATCGAAATTTATCAAGAAAGGAACTGCAAGCCCAATAGCCTCAAAATGTCCAACCTGTAGACAAATATCGCAAACAACCATCAGGCCAAGCTCCAAACAACCGGCAGACAGTCCGGATTTCGTATCACTTATAGACAACCCGCCAATTTTAGTACGCGCAGGTAAAAAGAAGCATGGTGCCGGTCTAATAGTTCTGGGTAGGTTACACTGGGGATTATATGATTCCTTGTTAACATTGTATCCAGCTCTTATCCCTCTCACTGCGTTTGCGCTGGGAACGTGGCAGGTTCAACGTCTGGGATGGAAGTCAAGGCTCATGGCTAAACTCGAGGACCGACTGGTTCGTGATCCACTGCCATTGCCTCCTCATATCGATCCGAATGCCATCAGCGAGTTTGATTATCGGAGGGTCTATGCAACAGGACATTTCCGGCATGATCAGGAAATGTTAATTGGGCCTCGATTAAATGATGGGAAGGATGGCTATTTGGTTATCACGCCATTGGAGAGGGAGGGGGACGGTACTACGGTGCTCGTGAATAGAGGGTGGATACCGAAGGACTTTAAAGATCAAAATAAGAGACTGGAGGGCATGGAGAGGGGCGAAGTTACAGTCGAAGGTCTGCTTCGGGAGCCATGGAAGAAAAACATGTTTACACCAGATAACAATATACGGAAGAAGGAGTTTTACTTTCCGGATGTTAAACAAATGGCAGCGCTGACGGGTAGTCAAGCCGTGTGGATCGAGCAAACAATGGGCATGTCTTCATCTATTTTTTCTAATAATATTCTTACTAATTTTCGTAGAACCTGATCTACTTTTGTCCTGGGATAGAGCGTCAAAAGGCATTCCCATAGGAAGAGCCGCTGAAATAAATATCAGAAACAATCATGCACAGTATATATTTACATGGTATTTCGCCTAGTCCCTTTAAACGCCCAATATACTAATTTCCCTCAGGTACGCCCTAGCTGCAGCAACATCTGTCATGCTTTGGATGGTCGTAAAAAAGCCGCCGGCTGATATTTCCCGCCGTGTACGCCAAAATAAGGAATGGACATAATGTCATGGATCTCGTCGCTGTATGAAACAATCAATCTTCCTCTTCTTCGTTGACTCGCGCCAACTCCTTTCCCTTCTTTAATTTGGGTGGAGGAACCATCCGCAGTTCCTGAAGCAATTCCCGGGGCAGGTGTTTCTGAGCTAGTGAGAATGGTGTAGTGGTGGAGTTTATTTGTCGTTGCCTATAGCGTGTAAATTAGATCCGAGACAGCCGGGTGACGAAGGGGTTTACATACCTTTTCATAAGTGTAACCATATCACTCTCATCAATAGTTTTTCGCCCAGCATGCCTGGCATATACTCCTAGATCTTCACTCACTTGCTCAAAAAACCAGTCTGAAGCTTGCATTATCACATCCAGAGTATCTTTGCTGATTTTGGCCTTACTATTACTCCCTGTTCTTGCATACATAGTTGCAAGCTTCTTGACAACTCCAGCGGGTAGAGAAGGATATTTGATGCCGTGTTTGGAAACCTTGACTCTCTTCTTTTTAGGAACCTTAGGAACTTCCCCTATTTCAGGAAGAGTTTCATCCTGCTCATCGGCACTAATATCCATGTCACTTCTGAGTGCATTTTCCGATTCTTCTGAATCCTCGATGTTATGCAGAGCAGTCTCCTCTCCTTGTTGCTCTTCTAGTCCTACGCCCCTGACAGATGTCGTAGCTACAATAGACCTTCCATCATCACTAGAAGAAAGACGTTGTTCCAACATATATGGTGGCATTCGAGGCGCTGGTACGTCTCGAGCAGGAACATTGAATACAAACGTATCTTCTGAGTCATTGCCAACGGACAAGTCTGGTCGAATGTCACTTTCTCGTCCAAGTCCAAAACCCAAGTTTCTCAAAGTGCCTGTATCTTCTCTAGGAAGTTCATTATCCATATCTGGCATTTCATCGTCAAAAGGACCACCCATAGCAAAACTTGAATCAAATACATGTCCAGGGCCAGCTTCATTAAGGTTGCCAAATGGGTCGCTTAGTCTAACACTACCGAAACTACCACGAGAAAGCCGTCCGGGGACTTGCTCGCTGACAGCCCTACGAGGTAGCTCCACAGAATAACCAGTATAGTCTTCATTTTCTATACCGGCAGAACGCGGCGGTAAAAGAAGACTATCATCTTCATCACTGTCATCGTCCAATGGCATTGAGAGTCTTGGTCTAACAGGATCAGGTCCATAATCCAAGTCATCCTCTTCGTATTTCCGAGCTTTTGTATCTAGTTCTCTTCGCGGTGGCGTAGGGATAAGACGTTCCGTTTTTGGTGCTAAAAGTCTGCTGAGCGCTCGTAGAGTATCTCGAGGTGTTTCCCTCTGTTGTCTTCCACTTCGTCGTCTATCCTTTCCAGGTGTGAGCCCTGCTCTTCGAGCTTCTACTTCTCGTATTGCAGCTCTTCCATGAGGAGTGACCGCAGTTGGCCTTCTCACAGAGCCTCCTATGCTTTGCACACCATTCGGGGTTTTTGATTGAGTTCCTGGTGTGCGGCGCAATGGCATTTGGGACAATGGACCAGCACTAGATGCTCGGCGCATTGGTGTGCTTGGTTTCGGCATATTCCCAAGATCGTAAAGAGTGACATGCGTCGTATCTTTGGAAGTAACAGCTGTATTGGTCACATCGTTAACAGGATTTTGATACGATTTCCGATCTTGTTCTACAGAAGACTGGCTCCCGTTCGCGTTGGAAGGATTCGTATATGTAGGACTTCTTCGAAGAGACATTGTTAACTTAAACACAAGCGAGAGCCTTAGAAAATCCAACAAAGTTGATATGCTATCATTTGCATATGAGGCTTTGCAATTCTAGACAATTGCCCACTATAAAGTTCGTCGCGTCTTAAAGCGCGTAAGATCTGCCAAGGGCTGCAAGTAAACGCCAATATAAGTGATCCTTGCACAATCTGATAACGATAACAAAATTTATGTGGGGAAGTGAGAAACAGAGGAAGACATTCAAACATTTGATTTCTGCAATCCACGACTAAAATGGCGAGCGACGAAGAATTACAAGAGCCTCTCCTTGAGCGCCTGAGTGCTACTCCTGAACCCCAGGAGCTTACAAACCCCAAGCTATCGTCGAAGAAGAGAAAGCGTGGAGCAGAACTTGAACCAGTGAAGAAGTCCGCAAAGAAGGAGAAGAATAAAAAGTCAAAGGCAGTATTTGACGATGCAGAGTTGGATATGGAATTAGGAGTCAATAAGGCGTTCTCACATATGGATAGTCAGCTCCTAGCAGACTATCTTGCACAACGAACGAGGATGTATGAAAAGGACTTGAGCTCAATTGAATGGGAGGAGAAATACCTTCCAGGTGTGTAACATACATTACATGAAGATGGAAGAAGCTAATGTGAATGTTCAGCCAATGCAATTCGAGACACGACGACTTGGGATCAACCTCGTACTCTCGATAACCTGCCCAGTTTCCTTGAAAAATTCGCTGGGAACACCACGAAATTATGGTCCGCTTCTAAAAAGAATGGTTCTCCCCATACCATTATCATAGCTGCGGCTGGTTTAAGAGCATCAGAACTAGCAAGGTATATATTTCTTAACCAGAAAGTTGGATCATTGTTAACAGCACAGGGCCGTACGGACGTTCCAGACGAAAGACGCAACAGTAGCAAAGCTCTTCGCAAAACACATCAAATTGAAGGAATCGGTAGCTTTCTTAAAGTCCACCAGAACTGGTATCGCGGTGGGAACACCAGTACGACTACAAGATCTTATGGATGATGGTTAGTTTATCTCTGCAAACTAAAAGAAAATTCTGATTTGTTATAGGAGCTTTGGCAACAGATAGATTGGAGAGAATTATTATTGACTCTTCTCATATTGACATAAAGAAGAGGGGTATTCTTGAGATGAGAGAAACCCAAGTGCCGTTAATGAAATGGCTTACGCAAAGTGTATTCAGGGATAGGTATGAAGCTGTAACTGGAGGTATACAGTTGTTCTTCTATTGATGTGAGGTAAGGAAGACTAGAATACATAATGAGAGAATATCCTTCACTTTCCGTCACAAGAGAAGATCACCTCATTGAAAACGGTACTTTTACTGTGAAAAATCTCAGCATATCATGCTCGGAAATTTTTCAGGTTTATGATTGAGATAACTACAGCCGTTGGAGCCAGGTGCTCTTTCTCGATCGGGATGTGAAAGCTACGCAATATTGTGTCCTCAAATTTCTTCGCCTGGTACTTATTTCCCTTTTGATTAGCAAGAGCGTTCGCGAAGAAGTTCTTTTCTCAACCTCATCCTGTCAGCCATTTGCACGCTCACTAAAAGTTCAACCCGTCTTCTTCTAAGGTCATTCTCAAGATAAAGTTGCTGCATACCTCTGCTGTCTCTATTCTACAGCTGCACACTCCTTTCTAACAACCTTGGTCTTCACATTTTGTCACCTTCCTTGCCACTCAGTAATTTCGTGTACGCATCCTGTGTCTCTCGAAGTTCAAATACATATATACGTTGCTTGGTCGAGTATACATCTTGGCAAAGCAAAAGCAGCATGCGGATCTTTATGTTATGGATATCTATTGTGATGCTGCATTCAACAACTGCACAAATCGATTCCTCTGCGCCTGGTTGGTGAATCTTTTTCCCAGCTTTTATTATCTAGCCATAACACTCTTTCACAGGATGTGCTGTTCGTTGCTGGGAAAACACAAAATACGTCAGCAGGTGCCTCGAAGATATGGCATGTCTTTGCACTGAAGCATATTATCAAAAGGTGAGTAGTGCACCAGCTATCCTATCAAGGCTTCTGCTGACTTGCATCCAGTCTGTCTTTCAATGTCTTTATTCGCAATGTGATACAGACTACTTCAATATAGCGGTCAAACATGCAGTAATTCAATGCTCGGAATTTGGTGGGAACTTTGTAGAAGCTATACATTCCGTTCCACACCATGATGATCTACGACGACGAAAAGAAATAGAGTACTTAGCAGGGTACGCATATTGTTACAAGAAGATTTCTTGCAACACTTTACGAATGCTGATTGTAGTAGTGCTGTCCTCATACAACCGTCAGGTAACCCACTGTCTGTAAACACATTACCAACCGAAAGCGCAGGCAACTTTCCATTACAGAGTCTGGCGTGGGAAACCCCCAACATCCAAGACAGCTCCAACTACAACATGTATCCTACAGAAAGTGTAGCTTTTCCAATACAAAGTGCTCAAAACTATCCCAAGTCTACGACACCTGTACTACCAAAATTCCCCCTTCAAAGCGTCGCAAGCTCACTTGAAGCTGCCTCGGGCTTGTTGCCCTACTTTCCTCTTCAGACGAGTCAAGATACAGGACCGAGTTATTCACAAGCTACCGGACACCCTGTCACACATACTATGGGTTCAACGGGTAACACTTTGCAAGCTTACCCTGCACTTACACTGCCAACTTCGAGTAATTCGAAAGCTGCCGAGTTCATAGGAGAAACTCCCCCAAAGAAAGTTCCATTAGGTGCCGTCTTGACTACCCTGACGATTTTCTATCTTGCCTTTGGTTTATAAGATATTGGATTCCACATTTATGCCAATTTTGTTGTTTAGGTTCAGCGGGAAAACTTTTGGGACTACTTGACTACCTTCCATCATGGGTTGCGTGAGCAGTTGCTGTATTGGTACTGATTGGTATTTAATTTTGTGTAATAAAGGATACTTTGGAAGTTTGAATGACACTGTATTGAGTGCTCAGAGTCTTAACTTTCGGTGAATTCAGGGCTGCAGGTTTGACTAATGAAGGAGATGTTGATTCAAACTGTTTCCTTCCCACAACTTTGGTAATTTAGTACTGCCGTTCAAGTTCCCTCTGGTTTTGCTGCACCTACCAGTATCATTCTAAATCAACTGCAGTGAAGATTATAATATACCAAGCCATCGGAATTGATTCATGCAGAAGTAACTCTATTCCCATAATATATGTACACCATTTGATTCGTTATATTTCTTAGAAGAGTTTCGCTAATTAAAGGAAACAAGATAATCCAAGTTCTATGTTTTGGTTGCAAGGATTCCAGTGACCAAAAGTACGCTAAGATAACAGGGGAGAGTACAAATCTTTATCGCCAAAAGTTTAAAGTTTCTGAAGCCGAACAAAACCTGCGAGCCGCTAAATCCAAAAGAATATACCTACTAAGCTGCTCTATATACTGCTTACAGATAAAAAAGAATGGGGGCCTCAAAAGACACAGCAGGTCTTTCGCGCGCAGAGAGGAAAAGCAAAAAGAGACAATTGGAGGACGCTATTCCGGATTTACCTGGTGATGATCAGGGAGTGGAGGAGCCTAAGACCGGAGAGACATCTGAAGGAAAGTCAAAGAAGAGAAAGAGAAACGGCGATGAGGGGGATGTAGACGAGGAGGCTAGAAAGGCTGCAAAGAAGGAAAAGAAGCGACAGAAGAGCGAAGCCGCTGCTGCTGCAGAGGAGGGGAATAATAGTGACGGAGGAGCTGCAGTAGCTGCAGCAGACGGTGGAAAGAAGAAGAAAAGCAGCAAGAAAGAGGCCGAAACTGTGGGTGCCGTTGAGGAAGCGAAGGGAGAGGTCACTGAAGAGGCGCGGAAATCAAAGAAAGAGCGCAAAGCCGAGAGAAAGGCCAAGGAAGCTGCTGAGGCAGAGGCTAAGCCGAAGGAGGAGGCTGTTGTTGAAGGAGATGGAGAAGTGAAGCCTGCGAAGAAGAACAATCGAAACAGGGAGAAGAAGCGAAAAGCTGCTGCCGAGGGTGGAGAGAAGGAGGCTAGATTCAT
>Ga0247807_10001439_pt1 | contig 13936 bp, 11 predicted proteins | sample UWRJL074202C1_FD_179931 | JGI IMG/M metagenome (GOLD analysis project Ga0247807, IMG submission 179931) | Plant litter microbial communities from Arlington Agricultural Research Station in Wisconsin, United States - UWRJ-L074-202C-1 | ecosystem: Environmental > Terrestrial > Plant litter >...
GGCAAGTTCAAGGCCTTTTATTTCATTAGTGATGTCTGAATTGACTGAGTCACGGGTGCTTTTTCCGTAGCCGGCTCTGTCGTAGGTGATCAGGGTTGCGCCGGTGGCATCAGAGATTGGAATCAGGAGGTCTGACCAGACGGTTGAGTTATCCATTCCACCGGTTTCAAAGAGGATGACTGTTGGGGATCCTTTGATGATGTTAAAGAAAAGTTTGTGGGTGCCGACATCGACAAGGGTATCCTGGGGTTTGTATTTTTCTTTTGCCTTTTGGATATTTACTTTGCTCAGGTTTATCAGGGGCTGCCAGCGGGAATCTTGATGGAGGCTTTTGAGATCCTGATCCTCGTAGACGAAATCGAATAGGAAAGTCTGGTTTTCATTGATATATTGGGTCAGGTAGAAGAAGGCCTTGTCTGGGTGGTTTGCTAAAGCCCAGGAACATGCAGCTATATATTTATCTCTGGTTACTCCTGAGCCTTTATTGGCTTTGAACAGGGTGTCGTAGGATAGGCCGGATTGTAGATATTGATGCTGATCTTTATATCTTATGGCCCTTTGGTTGTGATCAAGGTATGTTTTGTTAGCCAGAAATGTGTTTTGTGCGGATGATTTTAATGCAATAAATACAAGAAGAAGTAGAATTAGGATTTGTCTCATTGATTGGGGTTTATCATAAGGTGTGATTTTAAGATAAATGTTGCATATTGTTGGTTTAAATTTAGTATTTATTAATTAATAAGTGATGGTTAGATTGTTATTAACTCTGCAGATATTGATGCTTGGTTTAGCTGGATTTGCACAGAGAAAGAGAACTGATTTTTTGGTTTCCTATACAGTTAAATCAAAAGGGAGTGAATTAATGGGGTATAAAACACGCACCGGGAAGATTGCTATTCCTGCGCAATTTATTCCGGGCTTTGGTACTGATACCCTTTATGAGAGGGCTTTTGTTCTAAAACCTAAGGCTGGATTGCAGGGGATTGACAGAATGGGGAAAGTTATTCTGATACCTTTTATCTATGATAATGGAGCTGATGATTTGCAGGAAGGCCTTTTCCGTTTTGTCGAAAAGGGTAAGATAGGTTTTGCTGATGAGAATTGGAAGAAAATTATTCCCGCTGCTTTTGATTTTGCTGAACCGTTTAAGAATGGTCTGGCTAAGTATACGATGGGCGGCCATAAAGTAATGGATGGCGAGCATTGGTATTGGTCAGAGGGATATGAGACGGGATATATCAATAAATTTAATGAGCGTTTTAAAAAGATTCAGGAGCTTAAGGCAGGTGGAAGGGAAGCCTGGACAACAAAGGGTGAGCATGTTTTGCTGGACAGGAAAGGTAAAATAATGAAGAATTTGTGAAATGAAAATGATTAGTAATTGTCAATAACAAAAAATCCCGCTCTTGTGAACGGGATTTGGTATCTTATATTGATCCGGGGCTAGGTGTAACCCAGGATTTTTAATACTTGCTTACTGTTTTGCTCTTCTCCAAATACCTCAAAGTTGAAAGTCTCATCGCGGTTGCGACGAATGATTACGTGTTTAGGACTTGGCAGCAGGCAGTGATGAATCCCGCCATATCCGCTCAGTACTTCCTGGTATGCCCCGGTATTGAAGAAGCCAAGATATTGTACTTTACGCGTTTTTGGCATAAATACAGAGTTCATGTGTGCCTCCTGGTTGTAATAATCCTGACCATCGCAGGTGATACCTCCAAGATTGACTCTTTCGTATTCAGCATCCCAGTTATTGATAGGAAGCAGGATGTATTTTTGGTTTAATGCCCAGACATCAGGAAGGTTCGTAATGAATGATCCGTCAAGCATTAACCATTTTTCACGGTCGTTTTGCTGCTTACGTCCCAATACTTTGTAAAGGATACCAGAAGCTTCTGCTACCGTGTATTTACCAAATTCAGTAATGATATCCGGTTCTACAACGTCGTGCTCAGCGCAAATTTCTTTGATACGTTTCACGATTTCGTTCACCATATATTCATAGTCGAAATCAAATACCAGAGAGTCTTTGAATGGCATACCACCGCCAATATCTAAAGTATCAAGCTCAGGATTGATTTTCTTGAATTTACAGTACAGGGTTACGTATTTCTCCAGCTCATTCCAGTAGTATGGTGAATCTGTGATACCAGAGTTGATGAAGAAATGCAGTAATTTAACCCTGAAATTAGGGTTTGCTGAAATTTTATTGTTATAAAACTCAATTACATCTTCCATACGCACACCTAAACGGGAGGTGTAAAATTGGGAGTCGGGCTGCTCTTCTGCTGCAATGCGGATACCTAAGTTACAAGGTGTTTCCAGCTCCACTTCATCATCAAAAAGGTTAAATTCCTCTTTGTTGTCCAGCACAGGAATGATGTTTTTATATCCGTCATGCAACATATCAATGATATACTGTTTGTACTGATAGGTTTTAAAACCATTGCAAATAACGGTAATGTCTTTGGTAAGGGCGCCTTTTTTCTCAAGGGCCTCGATCATCGGCATATCGAACGCGGACGAAGTCTCTAAGTGAATGCCATTTTTTAAAGCTTCTTCAACAATGTGTCTGAAGTGGGAGCTTTTTGTGCAATAGCAATACTTGTAATCTCCACGATAATTGTTCTTGATGATCGCGGTCTGAAACAACAGTTTCGCCTGCTGGATTTTTTTTGTGATCATCGGAAGATAAGTGAAACGTAATGGTGTACCATAAGTCTCAATCATTTCCATTAAATTCAGATCCTGGAAGTATAGTTCGTCATCAATGACACTGTATCCTTCTTGAGGAAAACCTACACTTAGATCAAGAAATTCGGAGTAACTCTGCATTTTTTATATTTTTGAACAATTATTTAAAGGGTTGGCAAATTAAAATGAGTTAATTTTGGTGCCAAAGATAAACACTTTAGAATACACTGGTAATTTTATTTTATGACGAAGAGCTTAAAGATTATAGAAGTTAAGTCGGAGTTGGGCGCGGGTACACGCGGTGCTAGCCTGGGCGTTGACGCGATAAAAATTGCCGCCCTTGATTTTGGGAGTAGATTTTTTAAAAAACATAAGTCAGTTGAGGTTCCGAATGAGAACCATTTATTGCTTGAAAACACGGGTAGCCCATTTGCCAAGCGGATTTCAGGAATTTTGACGATGGTGGAAAGGGTTGCCGATGAGGTGACTGAAACCTTAGGCAGAAATGAGTTTCCAATTGTTCTGGCGGGTGATCACAGCACTGCTGCAGGAACAATTACAGGTATAAAAAAAGCATACCCTAAATCAAAATTAGGTGTAATCTGGATCGATGCACATGCAGATATGCACTCTCCGTATACTACTCCTTCGGGAAATATGCACGGAATGCCTCTTGCTATGGTGCTTGATGAGGATAATCTTGAAGCTAAAGTGAATGAACTTGATCAGGAAACACTTAATTACTGGTATCAGTTAAAAAATGTAGGAAAAATTGCACCGAAGATCAATTATAGTGATCTTGTGCTGATTTCTGCGCGGGATATGGAGAAACCGGAAGAAGCTTTATTAAAGAAAAATAAGGTAAAAATGTACAGCACTGCTGAAGTCCGGAAAAGAGGAGTAGAAAGAATTGTCATTGAAACTATGCAGTACCTGGATCAATGCGATCTGATTTATGTATCTTTTGATGTGGATTCTATGGATCCTACGGCTTCAAGAGGCACCGGAACTCCGGTAGCCCAGGGTCTTACTGAGCGTGAGGCCGGCGGACTGATGTCCAGATTACTTGCTTTTCAAAAGGTATGTTGTTTTGAGATAGTAGAAGTTAACCCCACCCTTGACAGGGAGAATCAAATGGCTGAGCATGCATTTGAGATTTTAATTAAGGCAACAAATGCCTTTAGAAACGAATAGAATTATGAATATCCAACAACATATTATTACTGCGACTGTGAATGCGGTCAAAGAATTATACAATCAGGATTTACCTGAAACACAAGTTAATCTTCAGGATACGCGCAGCGAATTTGAGGGGGAAATTACGATTGTTGTGTTTCCTGTAGTCCGCTTTTCTAAAAAATCACCTGAAGTTACCGCAAATGACCTTGGCGAATATCTTAAGGAACATATTGAAGAGATCACTGCTTTTAATGTAGTGAAAGGTTTCTTAAACCTGAGCATTGTCAGCTCTTACTGGATTGATCTTTTTCAGACAGATTTACTTAAAGAGGACTTTGGTGTCCTTCCTCCAAATGGTAAAAAGGTTATGGTCGAATATTCTTCGCCAAACACCAATAAACCTCTGCATTTAGGGCATGTTCGTAACAACTTATTAGGGTATTCTGTTTCTGAGCTGCTCAAGGCTAATGGGGCAGAGGTATTCAAGGTTAATCTTGTTAATGACAGAGGAATTCACATTTGTAAGTCTATGCTTGCCTGGCAAAAATGGGGTAACGGTGAGACACCTGAGAGCTCTGGCTTAAAGGGAGATCACCTGGTTGGTAAGTATTATGTGATCTTCGATAAGGAATATAAAAAGGAAATCGAAGCACTTAAAGTAGCTGGTCAGACTGAGGATGAGGGTAAAAAGAATGCTGCACTGATCAGGGAAGCTCAGGCGATGTTGTTAGCCTGGGAAGCTGGTGACGAAGAAGTAATCTCGTTGTGGAAGAAAATGAACGGATGGGTTTATGATGGCTTTGCAGTGAGTTATAAGAATCTGGGTGTTGATTTTGATCAGTATTATTATGAAAGTAATACCTATTTATTAGGAAAAGATACTGTGGAAGAGGGCCTGGCTAAAGGGGTTTTCTTTAAGAAACCTGATGGCTCTGTATGGATCGATCTGACGGCGGATGGATTGGATCAGAAATTAGTGCTTCGTGCAGATGGTACTTCTGTTTACATTACTCAGGATCTGGGTACTGCCCAGATGAAATATGACGATTTCAAAATGGATGAGTCTATTTATGTGGTAGGAAATGAGCAGGATTATCACTTTAAGGTCCTGTTCCTGATTTTAGATAAGTTAGGTAAGAGCTGGGCTAAAGGACTGTATCATTTATCTTATGGAATGGTAGATCTGCCAAGTGGTAAAATGAAATCACGTGAGGGTACTGTAGTTGATGCTGATGATCTGATAGCGGAAATGATCGCTACTGCAAAGCAGAAAACTGAGGCGCTGGGTAAAGTTGATCATTTCAGTGAGCAGGAGAAGGAAAGCCTTTATTATAAGATTGGAATGGGTGCGTTGAAATACTTTTTATTAAAAGTTGAACCTAAGAAACGTTTATTGTTTGATCCTGCTGAGTCTATTGACTTCCAGGGAAATACAGGCCCGTTTATTCAATATACGCACGCAAGGATTAAATCCCTGCTCAGCAAGGCTGAGTATAAGCATGGTCAGCATGTGTCTAATGGTATCGCTTTATCGGGCACTGAACTGGAAATGATCATTTTATTATCAAGATATCCGTCTGAAATCGCTGCTTCTGCCAAGGCATTTAGTCCGGCTACTTTAGCAAATTATATTTATGAGGTTGCGAAAATGTTTAATAAGTTTTACCATGAGATCCCACCTATTGTGAAGGAAGAAGATGAAGCGATTAAACAACACCGGTTAAACCTGAGCTGGGTAACGGCAAATATTCTTAAATCGGGAATGCGTATTTTAGGAATTGAAGTTCCTGAAAGGATGTAATTATGGGGTATGGCATAATTATGAACTGGAAAAAATTATTGTCTTCTAAACGCTGGGGAAATGAAGAGCGTTTTGTTGCAAATGGAAAAGAGGCAAGATCTGAATTTCAACGTGATTATGACAGAATCATATTTTCTTCTCCATTCAGGAGACTGCAAAATAAGACGCAGGTATTTCCTTTGCCTGGTAGTGTTTTTGTTCATAACAGATTGACACATAGTTTGGAAGTGGCCAGTGTAGGCCGGTCATTGGGAACTATTTTTTACAACAGGATAAAAGAGACTGATCCCGATATAGATGAGTCTTGTCCGCTGCTTGTTGAAGCTGGTAATATTATCGCTTCGGCATGTCTGGCACATGATCTTGGAAATCCTGCTTTCGGGCATTCCGGAGAGTCTGCTATTTCTCATTACTTTAGTGCAGGAGACGGCAAGGTTTATAAAGACAGGGTAAGTGAGGCACAATGGGAGGATCTGATTAATTTTGAAGGGAATGCCAATGCATTACGGATACTGACACATGCTTTCGCAGGTAAAGGGACTGGTGGGTTCGCATTGACTTATGCGACGCTGGCTGCTATAGCAAAATATCCTTGCGCTTCTGTTGCAGGACATAATAAGGCTAATATTTATACCAAGAAATATGGCTTTTTCCAGGCAGAGCAGAGTGGGTTTAAAAAGATTGCGGAGGAGATGGGACTGATCAAAGTTCAGGATGAGCCGTTGATTTATAAGCGGCATCCGCTGGTTTACCTGGTTGAAGCCGCGGATGATATTTGTTATAATATCATTGACCTTGAAGATGCTCACCGGTTGAAAATTCTGTCATATGAAGAGGTAGAAAGTTTACTGCTGCCGTTATGTAATGATGTTAAATTGCCTGCACGTTTAGCGGAAATGGAAGATGATGATGCAAAGATTACGTTAATGCGCGCAAAATCAATCAATACATTAATCGGGCAATGTTCACAGGTATTTTATGATAACCAGGATGCTATCCTGAATGGTGATTTTAATGTAAGCCTGATGGATGCGATACAAGAACCGTTCTTGTCTGTTATGAAGTATATCGAGCGTATCTCTATCAAAAAGATCTATAATTATTCTTCTGTTGTACAGATAGAGGTTGCAGGCTATAAGGTAATGGGTGGTTTGCTGGAAGAATTCATTCCTGCTTATCTGAACAACCAGTCTGCTTATCACAAAAAACTGGTAGAGCTGATTCCGAATCAGTTCAAAACGAAAGAAGCTGATGATTATACAAAGATACTTTGTGTACTGGATTTTGTCTCGGGTATGACTGATATTTATGCGGTTGAGATGTTTAGAAAGATAAAAGGGATCTCTTTCCCTACAATGAGTTAAAAAAAGAAAACCCCGGTCATTCACTACCGGGGTTTCTTGTTTTAAAATTCAGCAACAAATTTTAATATTCTTATTTGATATTTCTGTTTAATCTTTTTGTGTTCCTGATGTTAATTTCACATTTCCCTTACGTCTGAAGATAGGGAAAGTCATCGGGCTTTTTGCTGGTCTCTCATCTCCAAAAAGTACACCCCATTGTTTAAAGGACTCAGTTCTATCGAAAATAACTTTAAGTACTGCAATGAGCGGCATAGCGAGGAACATTCCGGAAACTCCGGCAATACTGCCTCCGACTACTACACCTAAAATTGCCATCAGTGCATTTATCTTAACTTTTGAACCTACAATTCTTGGCATCAGGATATTGTTATCCAGGAACTGAACTGCTGCGATCACGGCTAAAACAGTGATTACAGGGGTAAGAGAAGTTGAAGCGGTTATAGTTAACAGCACACCAATAATATTTCCAATTAGTGCACCTACATAAGGAATCAGGTTCAGAATGGCAAAGATAATTCCAATCAATAGCGCATGCTGAATACCAAAAAGTATTAATAAACCTCCCAGAAGGAAAGTCATATAAGTGATTTGTATCAGTAAACCTACCAGGTAACTTTTGATAATAGATTCGGTTTCATAAATTGCTTCTTTAACTTTCGGGTGATCAGTAGGTATAAACCACATAAATACGAAGCGTAACAGGATATCTTTATAGAAAAGCATCAGGTAGATGTAGATGGGTAACAGACCCACAAATACAAATACAGAGCTTAGGGTTACTGCTGCCCCGCTGGCCATTCCTCCGGCCATGTTTAACAGGTCATTACTTTTTTTATTGATAAAATTAAGTTGTTCGGTAGGGGAATAGTGACTTATGCTGCTTACCCATTGACTTAATGAGTTTAGATGTTGTGCTACGTTTTTCTTGATTTGAGGAAAATCTGATACTAAACCGCCTACTTGTGCTGTAAAAAACCAGGCAATGAGCCCTATGAAAATTACGACTAATAAAATGGGAAAAATGATAGCTATTATTTCAGGTATTTTATATTTTCTCAGAAAACGATACACTGGTAATAGCATGATACTGATGAAAAATGCCATGATAACAGGCATGATAATATCACTGGCAACGACAAATAATGCACCAATCAGCACTAAACCCAGTAACTCAATTGACCGCTTAACGGTGAGAGGCAATTCTTTCATATGTAATGTAAATGTTAATTTTCAATGGTTAAACATGAAAAGATAGGAAATGTTTGGGTATTTTTGCGCAATCTTAAATCTAAGTTCTGTCCGTTATGATTACAAATGAAACAATAGTAGCTTTATCAACCCCACCCGGAGCGGGTGCCATTGGTGTAATCCGTTTATCCGGGAAAGATGCTATTGCGATTGCAAACTCCGTATTTAGCGGAAAAGATCTGCTAAGCCAACCTACACATACACTGCATTTTGGATTGATTAAAGATGGCGGCATCGTGATTGATGAAGTAGTGGTAAGTTTGTTCGTTGGTCCTAAGTCTTATACTAAAGAAAATGTGGTGGAAATCTCCTGCCACGGATCAAATTATATCATCCAGCAGATTATTAATCTGCTGATAAAAAAAGGTGCTTCGGCAGCTAAACCGGGAGAATTTACATTAAGGGCATTTTTAAATGGCGCAATGGATTTATCACAGGCTGAAGCTGTGGCCGACCTGATCTCTTCGGATTCGCAGGCTGCGCATAGTGTTGCGATGAATCAGTTACGCGGTGGCTTTAGTACAGAACTGAATGTATTACGTGAGCAGCTGATCCATTTTGCTTCTATGATAGAGCTGGAGCTTGATTTTTCTGAGGAGGATGTGGAGTTTGCTAACAGGGACCAGTTGCAGGAACTGATTAATAAGATTACGATAGTATTAAATAAGCTGATCCGTTCTTTTGAATTGGGGAACGTGATTAAAGAAGGTATCAATACCGTAATTGCGGGCAGACCGAATGCGGGTAAATCTACCTTACTGAATGCGCTGTTAAATGAGGACAGGGCAATTGTAAGTGAAATCGCCGGAACCACAAGGGATACGATAGAGGAAGTTTTAAATATCAATGGTATCAACTTTAGATTAATTGATACTGCGGGCATACGCGAAGCTACAGACACGATAGAGGCGATTGGAGTTGAGAAGACGATGTTAAAGATTAGTCAGTCTGCTGTTTTGGTTTATTTATTCGATGTGCTTAATCTGACTGCTAATGAAATCAGGGATGATATAGCAAGTTTGTATAAACCGGGATTAACTTTTATTGCAGTGGCAAATAAGATTGATTTGTCTTTCAGTGACAGATTAAAGGAACTGAGTTTGCCGTCTGAGATTAAGTTTATCGGTATTTCAGCGAAGGAAAATCAAAATGTGGAGGAGTTGAAAGAGTTATTGTATGAGACTGTGATAGGGGATAAGCTGTCGGAGAACCATACCATGGTTACGAATATCAGACATGTGGAAGCGTTAAGGAAAACTCAGGAGGCTTTGGAGAGTGTTTCGCAAGGGTTGATTAACCCGGTTACTTCAGACTTTTTAGCGATTGATATTAAACAGGCGCTTTATTATTTGGGTGAGATTACAGGGAAAGTGACTACTGATGACTTGCTGGATAATATATTTAGTAAGTTTTGTATTGGCAAATAAATGGGTATAAGTAGATAAAGTTAGATCGTAGTAGATACATGTAAAACCTTGAAAACTAAATGTTTTTGAGGTTTTTTGTTTTTCATTGATTATATTTGTTTTTATAAGTTTATATAGTTTTTGTACGTGAACGGTATTTTTTGTATGTGTGACGTACAAACATACAAATACAATAGAACTAGTAATTATGGCTAACAAATCAATTCGTGTCTCCTTAAGGGAGCAAAAGAACAAATCAGGAAGAAATAGTTTATATCTGGATTTTTATCCAGCTATTTACGATGAAAAGAAACAAAAGGAAACAAGAAGGAAGTTTATAGACCTGTATGTGTTCGATAAACCGGCAAATAAGGCGGAACGAGAACATAATAAGTTTACCATGATCAAAGCTAGGCAGATAGAAAGTGAATATCAGCTGGAACTGCTTAGTAAAACGTTGGATATGCCTTTTCTATCAAATAAAGATTTGGACTTTTTGCAGTACTTTAAAAGTATTGTTAAAAAGCGGTATACATCTAAGGGGAATTATGACAATTGGATTTCTACCTATAACTACCTAGAAAAATTCACCAATGGAAGTTGTTTGGTCTCTCAAGTTACTGAAAAGTTCTGCCAGGAGTTTAAAGAGTATTTAGATTCGACCCCTAGTATTAAATCAGAAGCCACCAGACTGTCGGCTAATTCTAAGTATAGTTATTTCAATAAGTTTAAAGCAGGGATTAAGCAGGCGTATGAAGATAAAGTTTTGGTGAATAACCCGCTTAGAAAAGTTAAATCGTTTCCACAAGCTGAAACTTATAGAGAATTTCTAACGATAGAAGAAGTGAAGATATTAAAAGAAACACCGCTTGAGAATCCAGTTCTATTTAAAGCGGCTATGTTTAGTATTCGAACTGGTCTCCGTTGGAGTGATATCGTTAAACTACGATGGATAGACACTCAGCATACAGAAGATCGTGGTTATTTTATTCGATTTATCCAACGTAAAACAAAGACACAGGAAACTCTTCCTATTACAGGGGAAGCTTATTTAGAATTGGGTGAACCGAGTGCTGATAGAAATGATCTGGTTTTCAAAGGACTTAAATATTCCGTTCATAATAATAATTTGATATCTAGATGGGTATTAAGAGCACGAATTGATAAAAAAATAACTTTTCATTCTTTCCGCCATACCAATGCCACGTTATTGTTAACCGCAGGAGAAGACATTTATACAGTCTCTAAAATGCTTGGCCATCAGCATTTAAAAACCACTGAGATTTATGGAAAGGTGATCAATTCTAGAAAAATAGATGCGGCTAATAAAATTAGCTTTTAGATTATGAAAAACATATTTAATTCTTATCCGCTGGTCTTAATTGGAGAAACCATTGGCGCTAAGGAAACTCTGAGTAAAGAAAAAAGGTATGAGAAACTTTCGCATAGCTTTAAGGTATTGTCTTCTGAAAAAACTGACGAAGAGATATGGGAGTTTTACCAGTGGAGAAAGAACAGCTATAGGAGCATCAGGCTTTTTACATCTTTTTTATTGATGTTCTTTATCATCATGGGTTATATTTTAACAGGTCATTGGGTCATTGCTTTGTCAATTGCGCTTCCTTCTTTATTTTTTTATGGTTTTATTGCGGTAACAGTGAAGCCTGAAAGGAAGTATGCTTATTTATGGGATAATAAAGAGTTATTTATGGAATTTCTTAAATTAAATAGAACCGACTCATTTAATCCAAAAAACTTTGATCAATATGTTGAATTCAACGAGGATGCGCTGGTATGCCAAGAGTTTAACTTTCAGGAGGAGTTACGAATCCTGAAAAATGAAACCAATAAATTTAATTCTGTTAAGATGGAAACCGTAATTCATTTCTTCGATATCCTGCGTGAAAATGCAGATTACCCTGAGGAGTTAAAATGTGTGCAAATTTCTGACAAGGATATTATAAGATTTATCAAGGCTAGATTTGTCGATAATTCAGATGCTAAATTAGATATAGAACTTATTAAGGGCAATAAGAGTCAGATCAAAGCACTCTTTTATAATTTTTATCTTTTCTCTACCACGTTTTACGGGGAATCTAAATCAGATAAAGCGAATAGCTATATGAAGCTGTATCTGTATTCATATAAGAAATTTAAAACATTAGATTATACCAATTTTAACGATGGTCTAGTTCAGTCAGCTTTGGACTATAGCAAAGCAATTAAGTGTTTTAATAAGATGCATTAATATACCTTATTATATAAGTATCTCAATTTGTTATAATATATTATTAAAACAGGGTAGATATTATTAAAACGGGTTTTAAGAGCTCAGGGAGCGATAATATTGCAGAAACAAATTTTATGCAATATGGAAAATCCTTTTACTACCCTAGACCAGAGATTGAGTCATATTGAGCGGATATTGCTTACTATACAGCAAGATTTTCAGGATGAAAAGACGGCTGTAAACTCAAGTGCTACCTTATCTGAATTTATGGATACCAAAGAAGTGGCAGAGTTGGCTCGTGTGGAGCTAACCACTATTTATGCCTATAATTCTAGAGGTTCAATCCCTGTATACTCCTCTGAAACCCCATTGATTTATAAAAGAGAAGAGATTCTTGAATGGTTAGCCAATAACAAGAAGCTAACACCCAAACTTCAGAAATAGATGGAGGAAAGGAAACTCTTAAAATAATAAAAAGCAAACACTGGCTGGTATTTGCTTTTGAAGCTCTTTTAGAAAAATCTACTTTGATGTATTATGGTCAAAAGTAAGATTTTCAATTCTTTAAAACAAAAACATTAATGTTTATGAATGAAAATATTGACTTCCCTTATATCAGGGTTAGGACCGCTTTATATAAAAAAATTCAGAAGCCTCTTTTATCTGGAGACTTCATAGAATGCTTATCTCCATGGTCACTTGATGTGATAAGACAAGATTATGGAAAGAAATGGATTGAATTGTATGAAAAAATGCCAAAATACGATGGTTTTTGTAATATGCCAGACCATCTGAACTATATGCGGGCATTTAAAGGGTTCTACAATCAATATGAACCAATAGGTGTAGAAGCACTGGAAGGGTATTTTGATTCCATCTTGGTGTTCCTAAAGCATGTATTTCAAGAACAAATTGATATAGCAGTCGACTATCTTACCATCTTATTCCAGAAACCCACAGAGCGACTTCCAATTTTGTGTTTAGTAAGTAAGGAGAGAGGTACGGGAAAAACGACTTTCTTGAATTTACTAAAGGAAATTTTTGGTGCAAATATGACTTACAACAATAACGAAGATTTCAGATCAAATTTTAATGATTCGTGGGTAAATAAATTGATTATTGCTGTTGATGAAGTATTACTAGACCGGAAAGAGGACTCAGAAAAAATTAAGAACCTTTCGACAGCCAGATCCTACAAGATTGAATCAAAGGGGGTAGATCGGTCGGAAGTAGAGTTCTTCGGTAAATTTATTCTTTGCTCAAATAACGAAGATGATTTTATATTTATTGACCCATTAGAGACACGCTATTGGATTAGGAAAGTACACCCATTACAAAACTCTGACCCTTTGATGCTTGATAAGCTTAAAAAGGAGGTTCCCGCTTTTATTTTCTTTTTACGAAGTCGAAAAATAGCTAGTGAAAAGAAAAGCAGGATGTGGTTTACTCCAGAAGATCTAAATACAGAATCTTTGAAACGTATTAAACTAAGATTTAGAAATAAGGCTGAATCAGAATTATTAGAAATTATTACTGAAATATTGGACAATTATGAGATTGAAGAATTTCACTTTACCAATAAGGATGCTATTGAATTGCTTCGAAGCAATAATATCCGAGTCAATCGAGGAGAAGTTAAACGAATTCTAGACAATTGGAACCTTAGGATACAGGATAATGCTTACAACTACATTGCATACAAGTATGATTCTTCTGGGGTAGTTTTCCAAGTACCGCTTAAGGGACGTTATTATTCAATCAATCATTCGGAAATTTCTAATATGTTGTTGGTTTGATGATGATGTAGTTTAATTCGCTATTTATTAATTAGTTATAAGATCAACAAACTGTCAACAAAGTATCAACAATCAACAAACTCTATTATCAACAAAGTACTCTCATCAACAAGAATCAACAAAAAATGATGTATTGTTGATGTATTGTTGACATGTTAAACTGCTTGAATATAGGCGGTTGAGTGGTTGTATCAACAAAGCAACAAAAAACAAGGACT
>Ga0247807_10001442_pt1 | contig 13928 bp, 7 predicted proteins | sample UWRJL074202C1_FD_179931 | JGI IMG/M metagenome (GOLD analysis project Ga0247807, IMG submission 179931) | Plant litter microbial communities from Arlington Agricultural Research Station in Wisconsin, United States - UWRJ-L074-202C-1 | ecosystem: Environmental > Terrestrial > Plant litter >...
GTGTGCCTCAGGCCACAACAGAAAGTTAGGTAGACAAAGTTATTCGTGGACAACAGTGAATATTGTAAGTTTATATGGATATGTCACGTAAGCCAGATGAGGCTTGGATTGTTGTACTAGGGCGTGGATTTGAATCCCTATGGAGTGTTATAGTATAAGACATCTAAGTCTCATCATTGAAATATGCAGGCAACAATAGGCTGGTGGTATTGAACGAACGCATCCCATATATCATCAAATCTACATTGAGCTGAGGACACTCTATTTCCTTCCCTAGTTCGCCACCATTATTTCTACAAAAAGCTTGTCAAAGCGAAATTTGCAAGACTTATCTCATTCGTAGAGCATGTATACCAAAGCCCTCACAATCTTCAGCCATTCCATCCTCTTAAAAATGCCGCAACATATACATGGTCCACTGATGATCTAGCCATGTGCTCGGCAGAACAATGAACGAAGAATCAGAGAGTTTTCAAAGAGCACACCTGGGAAAGAAACTTTGCCATTAGTGCTATTGAAAGCACTTCGGCGCTCCTAATCTCGGTTTGATACAGTCGTGTGTGTTCGAGTTGCCCACACCGTGATTCTTTAGCCAAGTTGATGCTTATCAAATTGAAAGAAGGCAAGCTATTTAGTTAAACGACAAGTCACTCACCAAGATACTAGCATAAATATAGATTAGATGAATATAATGACGGTAGCACCAACTGTATTTGCATGGAACTCGCTCAAAGGACGAAGAGCCCGGACAAATTTTCTGTTTAGGCATTTCATAGTAATTGTTAACTGCTCTAATGGACGATAAAACGCCATCTTACGTGTGCCACTTTTGGAGATATATATTTCTTCTAGTGCTCATTTCTCTCGATAGAATGAGAAAGAACGTGAGACGCACTTGCTAGGTCAGTGATGAATCTTGACTTAGTCGAGAGAGAGAAGGAGGAGATCAAGAGAAGATAGGCAAGACAAGAGTTATGTATAAATGCTAGAATGGCTCTCAAGTTCGTTGGTTGAAATTAAAATGATATATAAAAATATATATAATGACTCTTCTAACAAAATAGCTGTAACGACAAATGGTATAGCCCGCGCCTAAAACACCTTGCAATGAGCCCATATATGCAAATACAACACCAGGTCCACTTCATATCTCAACTTCCCACCATCTCACGGAGGACCCTGCCTCCTCGCGGTTGATGCTGGGCTTTCGCCGCCACGATATACATAAGCTATGGTCATGTTAGTTTAATCATCATTTTTTGGCTGGGACACCTGGAAGAACTTACGTTGGCCCTTTTGCAAACCCGCCAGCCCGCTCCTCTCCATCATATCCGAAAATGTAGTCTGATTACTCGTCCTCCCCGCGCGTAGCGCGGCTGGTAATTCGTATGCAGGACTACCCATCTGTTGCTTCTCCCGCGCTCTCAGCGCGCTCGCCGTGTCCCCATCTGCAAAGATGTTGATATTTTCGTAGCTTGGTTGGCGCTGTAGCGGCGGCGTCCTGGGTAATCTTCCGGCACCTGTGTAGTTTTGGCCCATGGGAGGAGTGCCCTTTGGTTTTGGGCTCCCTGTTGCACTAGCGCTTTTTTGGAACAGGCTGCGGACTCTTGTGATGTTGCTCTTGGGGCTCATACTTGACGCTGCGGTAGTAGAGGGCGTGAGAGGCTGTTTGCGTAGGAAATCGGTTCGCATGTCGTTGTTGTTGGTCAATGGTTGAGGGTCAGAGATATTGCCAAAGGAAGACCCCGAATTGCGCCGAGCGGCTTTGTTTCGCCGGCGAGCGCCCAGGAGACAGACACTTGCGACTGTTATAAGAACACCCGCTAATAGCCCTGGGAAAAAACCGGCGAGGACAGCAGCGACAGGAAAGTCATCGCAGCTTTGAGTCACTGGGATAGCGGAGTTGGTTGAGCTAGGCATGGATTGTGAAGCTGGCGTAGGCGATGTGGCTGGACTCGAAGAAGAACTAGGAGAAGACGACGAGGAAGAAGCTGGCGTTGATGTTGGTGTTGGTGTGGCAGATGTGCGTGAAGATGAAGGGGTCACTGGTGGTTTTGACTGATCGGAGTCCTTGACACAGTTATTCGAACCATTGCAACTGTATCCAAATGGACAACATTGGGTTCCACATTTGGTGAGCGTTCCCGTCAGGGCGGTCGTTTTCACGGCATTCTCTGGAAATTGAGCAGCGTTTTGTAATGACAGATCGCATGGTATAGGCTGTATTGTCGAGCAAGAGGTTCCTTTTGGACAACACAGAACTGTAGTATTTCCTGCAAGTACTATGCAGGTTAAGTCGGGTCCACAACAGAAGTTATCTGGAAGTCCAGACTGAGGGCATATTGACAAAGAATCCAAACCGCACGTCGACTGCCTTTCAAAAAGAAGTGGTAGCACCGAGGTCGCATTTGTGATGTAGACAGATGTAAGTAGCAGAGGTACAAGTTGTTGAAAACACCTCATCTTGAGATCTAGTTGACAATTATGAAATAAGTCACAGCTTGAAGATGGAACCAGAGCGCGCAGATAATGGGTGGACGGTTCTTCACTGTTTGACTTGTGACCTCTTGGTATAAGGTTGATTGATTTTTAACAAAGAGACATATTTAGAAAATCAGACAAAGCGCAGCAATAGTTTCGAGATTTTTCGAAAGGAAGAATCGGCCAACAAAATGGCCCATACCATACTAATATGGGCACCAAACTCACGATCGAAGACTTCTTTGTCCCATGCCACTCCGTCATAGATTTCTTCGCGGTAAGAGCTCTTTCATCGCGTGTCTGAAGCTGTCTTCGAATGGCTTCGCATGTCTAGAATAGATTTCGGCAAGCGGCTCGAGGAGTCAACACAATCATAGGCCCGTAGGCCATGTTTGCGACCGTTGCTAGCAGGTGAGGCAGTGCTGTCTCTAAAGTGTCTTAACGCTGGAGATTGAGAGGTTAGCAAGCGCTGGGAAGTTTGGCGATGCGCTGGGCGGTTGTTTGGTTGGAGAGTGAAACGAATACAAATATAATCTCCGATTGGCTCCAGATGATTCAAAGGCTTCACGGTCTATAATTGGTCGCAAAAATAATAGGAGGAAAGCCAATTGAATAATCCTAGAAGAACCTGAGCTGGTCAGGTGAGAGTGACTTTTTGACATCCAGGGTACTTGGTGACTTCTGGCCATCTTGCTGCCCGAAATGCGCCTCACTTTAGCGGTGAGAAGAAAAAGAAACCGTTTCTGTCAGTATCATGCTTGCGTCCCTGGAGCACCATTGCCACCTGCCTTTCCACATCATGTCCGGGTTCTCGGTTCACGGGCTGTTCACTGTCATGATCACGGCAGCATGTGCGGTGAAGAGAAAAGAGTCACCTGGTTCTGTGCTCCCTAGACCTTGACCAGCCTGGTGAAGATTCTTGACCGCTTCAACCATTTCTCCCAGCCACCTCTTGCCACTGTTGCGACTTCGCTGCAGAAAACCCACCGATGGTCCCTGTGGTATACTTGCCCGTGATTAATTAACCCGTGACACCTTGCTTCCATCTGTTCAGCTTGCAATGAACGCAAACACGCAAACACGCAGGAACCACGGCCCCTAAGAATCCTCCCGACAGTTACATACAGCAGAGCAGGGTGGTGGGCGCCGCGGGGCCGCGCGGATAAATTGCCCTGAAATATGCGCTGTTGGATGGTTCCACGGCAGGTGAGAGTGGCGATATACGCTGAAGGCCCATATACCACGCCACAATTGTAAGCTTTGTTGCCGCATCGAATGTTGAAGGTATTGAATTGGCAGTGGGTTTCCGTGATGAACCGATACGATGTGCAACAGAATAATGAAGTCAGGCTTCCGTAATGAAACTGATGTGATGCGCAACAAAATGAGTATCTCAGGCTTCCGTGATGAACCGATGCGATGTGCAACAGAGTAATCAAGTCGGAATCGGGGAAAAGTGAAGTGGTGTGGTTTAGAGAGCAAAGATGATTTTTTATGGAGATGCCCGGAGCAGGTAGGAAATTACCAGGTGGAATCAGAGCCTCTAGAGCATCGTGAACGTAGGTAGAAAGAACCAAGATGCTTCAATGCTAGTATAGAAGATAATTAAAAAGAAGTCACATATTTGGAACATCAAGCAGATTGAAAGTAAACTCAAGAAGTGATTTTGACAGTTGTAAATTAATATAACTAGGCTACGCAAATTGATCTGTGTCAAGAGCGCACCCAGAACTATCTAAAATCGGTCCTATTGGAGGGAGCAGCGCTCAACCTTCCTCATTCCATCATATGTCTCTCTTCTCAGAGTCCTCGAGATCACTTTTCTTCAACTTCCATAGAACGTAATCTTGTACCTTGAGACCAGCCTTTAAAGCCCGTCTAGGGAGTGTATCCCTAACCCTTTGTCCCATCCATGCCCGCCCAAACGCCGTTACCATGGGTATGCCCAATCCCTCGCTAAATAAAACTGTGTGTTCAACATAGGAAACTCTCGTGATTGTCATCATCTTCTGATGTGTTCCTCCTCCCAAGGATCCCTTGATCCTATCCTCTCATGAGGCTTAGCCATTAAACACGTGCCCAACCCATCCCAATGCTTTGCAGCTATCTTCTATTAACCCCTATCATTTAATCCATCGTCGCTGGGACTCTGTCGTGGCCGATCGACGCCCATGTAGGAAGTGAAAGCTATGGCTCCATGCCATTGGCTATGTTGTCTGAAGTTTGAAAGTCCTTTAAACCGGTCAAAGGCTCCAAGCTGGGTCTTCTAGATCAACAAGAAATCCCAGCCCTTCATTTGCATAACATCTCTCCAGGAAACGTAATGTGCTTCACCTCCTCCAGGGCTGTATTGGCCATCAACATGGTTCCAGACCTCTCTCAATAGACAGGCCACACGACCAAAACTACCAACATCGGCAAGATCTCCAAGACTCATAAGGCGCTCATCAAAGAAAGCACGGAATGTGGACCCAGCAGTGCTAACAGAGCCGCCGATAAGATACACCCAAACCAGGCTTCGATCATAACCCATTTGTCCCGATGGGATGAATTCAAGAACCTGGGTAAGCTTCTCAACGAGGCCGACACAGCTGGCTTGGCTGGGAGCAAAACCAGGAACAAGACTGCAGAGGTAGATGCGAGCAGCTAAGCGGAAAGCCGCAGTCATGTTCTTGCTCAGTTGCTTTGGGCTTAGAACACCATTGACATTGAACGGAATCTTGGGACCACACTCTCCAAGTTCAGTCAACCCAATCTGATCTCCTAGAGCGTGAACGTGTTGGCACAGCTGGATGTCATCCATGCCATCTTTCTTCAGTGCTTCTAAGCAGGCGATCTCAGAGATCAGATACATAACGCGGTCTTCACAACCCATTAACTCGCGGAGCCCAAGGGAGGAGTTTGTTGCAGAAAGGTGCTTCTCCCGGTATGTATGAGCGAATGTTGGAGCACGGCCCTGAATTGTAGATCCAAGAATATCGATCCACGAAGTAAGCGTCATGTTGAAAGACTTGAGGTCATGTGATTCTGTAACTAGCCGGCTCAGCTCGAGCTTTTGCACAAGCGAGATGGCGGCTTGGAAATGTTGGTGCCATGGAATATCTGGCAGGGAGTCGTCGAAACGACCAACCGAGCACTGGAAGAATATCATGCCCAAAGTCGCCTCCAATATTGCCGAGTGATCTGTGTCGCGATTGAGTGCTTCACAGAGCTCGGATATTGTTGCATAGCGGTGGCGCATGATGTCGTTGTCGATTTGGTCCCCCTGGATGTTCATGGTGGCTTTGAAGTGCTGCGCCGAGATGCTCAAACAGCAGTGCAAGTAGCACTTGTTGCTTTGGAGAGCAGGTAGCACATAGTCAGATCTAGCCGAGCCATGTTGATTGGTCTCGAGAATTGGGAAAACAGTGGGTAGGACGTCTGAGATGAAGTGATCGAGAAGTCTCTGGTCACCCTCATCTAGCTCGATAGCAACTTGTCGAACTGTCTCAGGTGGGCCATGCGAGAAATCAAATAGGTTCATGTTAAGTGTCTCCTCTGCCATTGACTCTCGTCTGTCAGCATATTGTTCATCCCAATCATCTGTGACTGGGTAAGATGGGAGCATGGCTTCGGGAGGTGGTGGTGGGTGGAACGTGCTGAATGTCGATATCGTTGATTCGCGGCGAGTGGGGACATCGTTAACAAACATTTGTCTTTCCGTCTTTACATCGATTTCGTATGGTGAGAACTCAGGATACATAGAAGCGTATTGAGAGTGAGACGAATGCATTTGCGCGTTGTAAGCAGTGTAGTCTGCAATTGCGGGTCCCTGATTGAAGTCGTAGAGTGATAGCTGAGAGTCAATCGAAGCTGATCTTGTTCTATCGAGTGAATCGGAGAAAGTGGCAGAAGTAGGCAGGGAATAAGAAAGTCCGGGTGGTGTTTCTGAGCCAGGAGTCATGACCTGTGTGTTGGTGGTTGTGGTGGTGGTGGTGGTCTTCTCATTAAGCTTCTTCCGCTTGATGATCGTCTTGATGTTATCCTTTTGTAGTCGACGTTGATCGTTGTTACTCCACCACATTGGTCTTTTGTATTCACATCGCAGACCAAGATGTTTGCATGCAGTGCATGAGGGCGAGCCCTCATCACACTTCTTTCTTCTTAGTCTACATGTGTAGCAACCTTTGAGTTCAAAGTTAGCTTCCGAGTCTGGGGTCAAGCGAACAAGTCGACAACGACGAAGATGGAGTAGTTGAACAAGTGGATAGTGAACGAACCTGTCCGTGATCTTCTGTGCATTTGCATCTTCGATTTAGCAGCATTTGCATTGCTAGCTTTAGAAGCAGACTTTGGCTTTGATTGAGCAACTGCCATGGCAACGTTTGGTCGGCTCATTGACTGAGAATTGGGGGGTTGTGTTGACATTTGTACCTCGCAGGCAAATAGTGGGGGCAGGGTGACTCGGCTGAGTGGATTCGAGTAGGTAAAGAGGTGACTGGGGTGAACGGAGTTGGAGTTGATAATTGGCGAGACCAGGGGAGTGATTAATATTAATGAGTGTCGGGTCAAAGCAAGTCCAGCTTGCCTGATCAATGATATGAAGAAGACAAGAGGAGATGTTGAACGGCGACGGGAAAGGAGGCACACTGAGATGATGTTCAACTTTCGTAATGTGAAGTATCGAACTGACTGCTGGATGAACTATATACTATATACAAGTCATCTTGAAGATGCAGCGAATATGGTCGGTTCTATTCTTGGATATCGAATGAGCAGATACTATTCCGGCCCAGATTCGCGCCTATGAGTGCATGCACACGTGCGGCTAGGCGTTCATAATGGAGGAGAGCCAAGTTGAGAGGGTCGACGTCCTCCTCCGGGGCCAAAATGACGAGTGCTGGTTGGATCCAATTCGGGTACAATACCATATGAGCAACCACACAGGATGAGGGCCCGCCAATGACAGCGCGCAATATATGTGGCTATCCAGTCAGAATGCGAGAAGATGTTGTGGGTTCTATTTTGACGAGGCGCCTCCTGCAGCCTTTTGCCCAACCGCTGGCTAAAGCCAACATCTTACATCCTTGAACTGCTGTACTACCCAACATGGACTGATGGGGGTGATCCTACTAGCGTCAACGATACCAATATCTGGACGATCGCGGCGAGGAATCGGCTGCCGGCGCTCCTCCTTGTCTTTCCCTCCCGCAGGGTCCCCCGTCGCTGGTCCATGCTTTCTGCAGGACACCCAGCTGCAGCGCGGTGGAGCAGCAGAGCAATTCAGAGCTTCCCCTGCTCGCCGGAATCGCATATCCTCACAGACCGTTCTTGATGAGCTGCAGAAGCTTCCTTGAGCTTCGCCTGCGTCATGTCTGTGCAGGACACAACAATCTCTTTGTTTTCAGCATAGTCGGGATATGGCCACTTGGCCCCCCAACCTCATGGCGATCTGCCGTCTGAACTGTTAGTGTACTGTACATACTGCATAATATCCAAACAAGGGTCGGTTAACTTTCCCTTCGTAAGACACATCGAGGAAGGTAGCCCCTAATTTGCGCACAGCGTATCCAGTGTCGTGAAGGCTCAACTTGGGATCTTGGCCCCTCGCAAAGTAATGAATGGCAGGTTCAACTAAGCATCCATCCAAACGTCTAGGCATAAACCGACTCTGGCGGTGAAGGCTCGTGACTCGTCGCACGCCCAAATTCCGAAGTTGCTCTTCATTCCTCGAGATTCCGATGCCCGAATGGCCGTCGAATCGTGTACCCTTAAACAGCGGTCAGGCTCGGATTGGCCACTAGACGGACCACTCACACGGCGTCGACAGGACGTGAGACAAGGGACGTGATAGCCATGCTGCTCAGATTCCACAGAGAGGACGACTGGCAAAGATCAGGAGGCTGGCAGCCCTTCGCTTGGTCGAAGAGAGTGGCAGAGAAAGACCGAAGGATACGGAGTACGGTACCAGAGTAGTAAGTGGCATCCGCGTGATATGGCTGCGAGTGGTTGCCAGCTGTTGACGTTGTGTGTGTCGTTGCATTAGCCTCTATCTTGATGCACGCCGGCAGCCAACCGTCGCAATATGAGCTAGGATCGCACAGAGACACCATGCCTGGGCAGCAGGGTGCGTGCGGACCAGCACTCCATTGCTCCATTATTCCCTGCACAGCGTCCAGCCATTTGCGGGGTGAGGGATGAGAAGCAGCGCTGCCATCCCCGGTCCAGCCCATCTTTGCATTATCGATTGATAAGATGTTGATATCATCTCGGCCACCAGGTACCGTGTTGTACCGTACCGTATGGTGCAGTACTGTACAGACAGTGCTCCAGGGAAAGGAAAGGGCCACGATTGCGTCGACGGTGGTACTATGCCCTGAGATCATATTGGTCGCGGTGTCTGCTGATAATACGAGCCCATCTGGTGCCAGCCATGCCCGGTTGAGCAGGTCAGTTGGAGTAAGATCAAAGTAATACTACCCGCGCACGTCAAGAGGAGCCCCCCGCCTGGTAACTAACGGGCCACTTTGCAGGAGCCAGTGACTTGACAAGTGCGTTTCCCTTCTGCTAGCTCTCTGTCTTTCCCATGTCTCTTTCTATCTCATGTCCCTATCTGGTTCTCCACTCGGACTTTCTTCGCGATCAACACCACGGAACAACTGCTTGGTACTTTTAGTGTAGACAATCAATACAATTAAGCGAGGTTGACCTTTCTATTGTATGGATGTAGTTGGTACTGCACTGCACGGTAGTAGGTAGTATTTACTTACTGCAATGTACTGCACTGTCAATCCAAGGGGGGTCCCTCGTCTCCCCGTCCCCCGGCCGTGACCCTAGTAGATCACTCCCCCCACCCCCGGTTCGCTTCTTTCTCGTCAGCAAAAACGCTTTGGCCATGTTTCTTTTTAAAGATACTTAATAAATCCAAATGCGGACTCTTACCCGTCAATAGTCTGAAATGTTGTTAATTTGGTCACCTCCCCAAGCGCCAGACTCACCACATATTGGCCGCGGGAAGTGATGCAAATTAGCTGACTTTCGTCACAATAACCGCCCAATGCAGTTCTATTTCGGTCCATTAGCTAAACAATGTGAGCTAATTTTGTCTCGTTCGGATGCCCGTTTGGTCCCCCACACTCTGTCCACTCTGTCCACTCTGTCGTCCCAGCTTCCTTTTCTTCGTCTCCATAATTCTTGCTTTTTGCGATGCAAGATCCTCATGGACGGTATTCCATGGGTTGCACATACAGTACAGCAACGTTCCGTATCACGAAGAGCACTTCCAGAAGCCACACGTCCTCCACAATTGCGAGATGCCCCTTTCTTCCGCCAAGAATATTGCTCACACCCTACAGCGGACTCGACACGGTTTTTATGATTTGATTACCTGTCTCGATAGGGAATGCTTCAATAGGTAGATCATTAAGATCGCCTCGAAAGTAACGGTGCTGACTTCGCAATCACCAATGCCGGACCAGGGCGCGCACGACACGGAGTGAGACGACGGGTTGATTGGGAAACGGTACGAACAAGCCGAAATTGATCAGAAAAGCCATGAGCCATTGCAGTCAAGTCACATCGGGACGGGCAACTTCACCCTTTGTTCATGGTTCGCCCAAGTCTTCCCGAACGAAAGCAGCTCCCGAAGGTGCGCTCACTCAACTAGACATATGTGATGGCTCAATTGCATTCTCAACGAAATTACACCGTTGCTGTCTTCCAGGCGAGTCAAATTATGATAGTTTCTTAGTGGTGTTCCAGATTCATTTACACGCATCCTCAAGATTCACAATCCTCGCCTCGCGATTCGACATCCACCTCACAACCACTCGTATTTCATCAACCCTCTCCATCACTCAGAGCTCCTACAGAGTTCCCGTCCCTGAGCAAGCTTGAAATCGTCTTCCATATATGACCTGTCTTCGTAAACAAACTCAACAAGGAATCTCGCATGAGCTCTCAATCATGTGAGGTGAGTGTGAGTGCTATCCATTGGCAAATGGACTATGAGAATGTCCTGGACCTGACGAACCGATGTTCAAGAGACTTCGGAGCAGAGTGCTGAATAGTCAGGTCACGTTCCCTATAGCTCTGTGCCTCCCTTCCCGTTGATGTTCACGATGCGCTTGTGGCCAATACATAGACCTGCCCGGGTATTTACGGCAATGCGTGCGATCTCGTGAACGATCGTCCACTGGCAAAGGAATTAGGGCATGAATGTAAGATACATCATCGTGACATCAGGAGATTTCTTCAGCTATGGCCAGACTTTCATTTCAGGTTTGCATGGTACATGTAATTTGATCATCGTGAAATCCTTCGGCTAACATAAAATGTGATATTAGAAAAGGAATGTGGTGAAGGGCCCTCTTGGAGCGACAGTAGCACAGTTAATAAGGAGTTGTGCAATTGCATATTGGCAACGCCATGGGCTTTGCCGTGACCACTAGGATGAGCACGGATGCATCTGCCATGCCCTTAACAGCACGAACTATCGTGCATGGTGGTACATGGTACAGATATGTGACGGTCAGGGAAGAATAAGCATAATATGTATGCCCAACTGCAATCACTTCATCTACTTACATTAACAGTAGAATTCGCAATATAGAGAGAGCTGTAGATCAAGAATTCAACCGAAAAGTGGCCCTCTTTGTGAACTAGACCTTAGTGGCTCGGGAAGTTCGGTTGCACCCGAGTTCGTTTCCCCCTTAGAAGGGTAATCGTCGGCCCGTTGCTATAGTTCCCTGGAGACCCCTCAATTATTAAACACTTATTAAACACTTCACGAAAAGAGCTTTATGAGGTAGATGGGCCACATCATTGGCTCGATCCCCTCATTTGTGAAAATTGACGATTTAAACTGATGATTTATCCCGACGGTGCAGAAGATCTTTTGTCCGTAGCACCGAGATAATGTCCGTTCGCTTAACGAGAAATCAATTCCTTTTGGCGAGGATGCTAGCGTATCAAATAGGGGTTGAGCAGCCAGGGGAGAACCGAGCCTGGTGGGCGCGTAAAATCTTCCACTTTTATCTAAGTGATCCAATCATCAACATAGCCAGAGACATTCACAGCAGATGCATGCGCTTCAAGTGAACATCATTGGCGAATTCGTCCTCGACATGGCCGGTCTGCATCTGGTTGCTTCTCACTGGCAGAATTCCGTCCTGCCCCCTTCCATCTACTCCTCGATGCATCTGCAGTGGCCGCTTCTCCAGCCAACAGCACGATGGCGGAGCGCTGTGAGCTTGGGATAGTCACACAGGATCATGCAGAATACTGAGCACTGATCACAGCACAGTCGGTTGACTACAGGGCCATTTGGTTGCCCACTGGCGCTCTGGCGATTGAAGCCGAGGGCAAGTGCGCTTGAATACATATACCGTTGTAGGCGCCGAGCTCATCAAAGGTTTCCTTTCTTGATCTTTTGAACTTTTGCGACCATCCGTTGTTTGAAGCTTTCCTCACTCTTTCCTAAGCCCTCGTTATATCATCTCATTTCATACACAAGTAGAAACATTGACCGGCAACGGTGAACGCTAGTATTCTAGCATCCCCTCACTCAGATACCCCCACTGCATATATATACCCGGCATCATGGTACGTACTGTTGCAGAATCGGGATCCAATGCGCCGGAATCAATACTGACCCAACCCAGCCTATCTCTACCCCAATATCACCTATGGATTCCAGGGTAGAGATGTTCCAAAAAGGAGAATCTAAAGACCAGTTTTTCAACATGAAGGCGCTGGCGCCACGACCAATTTCCACAGCCACAGAAATGTTTGATACAGACTTTGAAGATGATGATAGCGAAGTAGAAGCGGACTCGCCACGAATCAGTCTGAATTCTGTAGGTCGTATCTCCTGTGCTCCATCTCGCCCGCTAACATAGAGCCAAGTCTGGTAGAAGAAGCGAAACTACACTGTCATCTTTTGAAGAAGTACATACACCAAGCTCGAACTCACAAGAGTTCCAAGGTTTCAATTTCGAAATAAGCGTAAGAAAAGCTGTAGAAGGACCAAGAGGACCCCATTTGTTCCGGAGTTCGGTCCAGTCTGACGAATACGAACACGACGAATACATATTAGGAATGTCTCCTATGACCCCTAGGCCAAGTGATAAACAGTTTGCGGCAGCAAATGCTACACCAACCCCAAAAGTGCCTGAAATACCGCAGCGCCATTTCCTCACACTGAAAACTTATGTAAACGACGCTTTAAATCTAGAACATCTTGCCCAATGGACGCCACGACAGGTTGGAAGATGGATGTGGAATGCGGGCTTTGAGCAGTCGATTGTTGAGAAGTTTGAGGAAAACGACATCTCGGGTGCGATCCTGATCACACTGAAGTTCGAGGATCTCCGAGAGCTTGATATCCCCTCCTTTGGGCAGAGGACAAAGGTGTGGAATGAGATACATGTCATGAGAGGCAGTGCACCCAGCACCCCAAAACCTTCCACGCCAATCGAGGAGACTGTTGCATCACCATGTACAGAAATCAGGAGGTCTCCTCGCCAAATCTCACGGAATGAATCCATTTCACGTGAGAAGAATCATGACTGCGATTCTGACGATGAGCCGAAAGATATGAGGAGACGCAAGAGCTCTCGAAGACGACATCATCGGAAGCATAACGAGCCCATAACTCCTCTCGAGTCTGTCTCAATCGTTGGTATTGAGCAATTGATGCCAAAGCCACATTCCTGCTCACGTGGAGAGAACTGCTCGAAATGGAGACGACAACAACGACTGATTGAAGCATTCAAGAATGACCACCCCATCAGCCCAGAGAAGGGAGGCTCCATTTGGGTTGCTGGCAATCCAGGAAACCCAGCCACTGCTCCAGCTGTCGATCAGGTTGCTCGGCCTGTTTCCGATGCCGTTGCCTCTATGGTCGCTTCGTCGGATGTATTGGGTCCTGGAACTGCTCCTGTCTTCCGTCCTCTAGAAGAGGAGAGCTTACGAAATCTTGAATCTCGTGATCCTCAAGATAACGTGAAGCAGTTCATCCAGTTCCAACACATGGATCCATACCAGGTAGCATGGTCCTCCGAGGTACCACCTACACCCCCTTATGAGATGTTCCCAGCGATCCCAGCTCCTCACAATGGTCTTCGGGACCTTCCCAGACTTGCTATCCCGCCTCCTCGTCCACCGCCACGCTCCACGAGCGCGGGAGGATTCTCACCTTATCGCATGGACCGTGTTGAGGCAATGTCTCCCGATCTCCGCAACCAAACCCAATCCCCAGGCTCCATCTACCGCTTCGGCACGCCGTTCTCAGAGATGGATGTCCCGGTTACAGCAGTCCCACTTGGACCTGTGTCTCGTGATGCATCTCAATCTGTTCCACCAAACATGTCATACCGAACCCCCAGTGCGCCACTCCAACGAACCCAATCCCGCTCGTCGGCGCGTCGGCCATCGTTTGCCGCAATGCCTCGCGTTGATGAAAACAC
>Ga0247807_10001443_pt1 | contig 13921 bp, 10 predicted proteins | sample UWRJL074202C1_FD_179931 | JGI IMG/M metagenome (GOLD analysis project Ga0247807, IMG submission 179931) | Plant litter microbial communities from Arlington Agricultural Research Station in Wisconsin, United States - UWRJ-L074-202C-1 | ecosystem: Environmental > Terrestrial > Plant litter >...
ATTTTGACATTGCTTTATTAATTAATAAATAGATTAATAAATTCAGTATTTTATTATATTAAACTATATCAATATATTTAACAGTTTAAAATTTGATTTAATTTTATTAAGATTTTTATATATAAATTATTTTCAAATATAACTGAGTTAATATATTCAGATATATAATTTATATATAATTCAAAAGCAAATATTATATAAATTTTATCTTTTTTCTAAAAAGCCAAACTATATATATAAATATTTGCTAGTTGAAATTTATAATTATATATTTTTAGCTGACTTTTAGTTTTTTAAAGAGTTTTTAGCAAGTTTAGAATAATATAATAATTAAGTATATTTAGCTTTTAAAATAAAGAAAATCTGTAAAGAAATTGTGCAGAATTCTGAAATCACTTTTAATATTTCTCAGATTTCGCCGAGGCTAAATTAGTCTTATATTTAAATATATCAAGTTTTGCAAACTAAGCTTTTCAAATGAGAAAAAAGTAAAGAAATAATAAAAGAATTAGAGCTATCAAAGAATTATTTAGAGATAATTATTATAAGACTTTCAAAATTTAAAATCTCAAGTCTAAAAAAAGCTATATAATATTTAATATTAGTAAATTTGGCAGGAGAACTTGAAATTATACAAAATAGCAAAAGTATTAATAAAAGCTCAGATAATAATAGCAAAGATAAGAATTATAAAAAGTTTTTTAAAATTGAAATTATATAGACTAATCAAATAAAAATGATTTTGAATATATTTTAAACAATTTATTGTTATTATTAATTATTATTATTAAATTATATTTTTCTTTTTCTAAAATTATAATATAAAATAAAACTGAGCAAAAAAATAATTAATATTAAATAATATTAGGCTATTTACTATTAAATATTTATTATTATTAAATAATATAAATATTATATTAAAATAATAAGTTAGAATAATAATTATTGTTTATTAGATATAATTAAGCTATATTATAATATTTCTATTAATTCTAGATCTAAACTACAATATTAAAGCTAATTTAAAAAAGAAAATTAAATTATTTGATATATTTCACAATCTTTATTAATAGTAATATAATATAGACAGTTAGTTGAGATAATAAATTAGAATAATATTTGATATTAGAATATTTGACAATTTTGAAGGTAAAGTCGATTTCGAAAATTGAGACATCCACTCGTAAGGAGCCACCATAAAGAAGGCAGGAATTTGGTCAAACGTGTGGGGTTAAGCGAGAGGCGGCTTCCAAAGTTTACAGGTTCATCATGAGATATCTTTGAAACTTATATTACCTGTGAGATGAATGGTTACTAAAATTACTTCTATTGAACTCTGAGTTGACCTTGAATTGAGATGAAAATTGGTACCAAGGAAAACTATCGTCCGATTCAGAACTCTTAACGAGCCAACTCTGATGCTATCGTCAATATCGTACAAGTCTCAAACTAAATAAGGCATAGTCGGATCAAATCCTGCTTCTTTTCAACGATTAGTGTAACGTGCTCGCGTCCTTCTGCTGCTGCTAAATTTCATGTCTCATATGAGGATAGCCTTGCCAACAACGACAATAAAACGATGAAAATTTCAGCCACTAAGCTAAAGATGGCCAGTTAAATTTCAAATATTACGGAGGCTCCATTTTTGGGTTTACGAATGAATACCGGTCGGCTTCTAGAATTTATTTATTCTTTCCAGAACAGACTTGGTCATCTCTGCATTGTGAATTTACTACTAGATGTCTAGAAACTTTGCAAATTTGAGATCTACCGTACTGTGTACTATATTCTCTCTTGTCAAACTATATGTGAGTTTATCCAGTTTGATTTCAGACACTACTCAAATTCTTGTATATTTATGAGTAGCTGTGAATATCGGGTGCTTTACCAATTTGGTTTCGCGATCTTGTGTTAGCCTGAGCGCTAGATAGGAGCTACTAGAGTAGATATCCCATGATTGCAGGCCACTTTTAAATTCTCTCACACTGTGCCATTTTAGTAATATTGGTCTAGTGGAGGGTTGTTTTGATTTGGACCGGCAATATGAGTGTCTATATATATGTTTTAAAGTTCCCATCTTTGGTATGATGGTCCATCTTATCCAAAAACAACAAACGCATCGAAACTTTCCATTCGTTTATAAAAGTTAACCAGAGCATTATTTGAAGTGCTACGTATTTCGAAATCATGTCTTCATATGAAGAAGTTGATAATATACAGAAAAGAAACAGTGTGCTCATTACACCATCGTTTGCAACAAGCATTCCTGATCGTATTTTTGAGCGAAACGATAGAATTCTGAAACTAAGACTTCATAATTCGGACGAAAAAAGAAGGCTTAGGGTGAGTCTTTCTTTTTGGATGCTTAGTCTTCAGCTTTCTCTCATGGCTTCAGGTTGTTTTTGCCTGTACCATGACGCTACTGTTGGAGACAAAAGTTCTGCTTCATATTATTGTAATACATGCTAACTCCCACGTTACTTTTCAGGCATATGTGACCGGAATATTTCCTACATACGGGAATCGTACTGGATTTATTCAAAATAACACAAATGGAGTACCTTTGTTAGTCATCTAATCATCTCCGTTATGGCTTCGCTAAATGTTCCATCTTCTAGTTTTGACACTAATCCAAAACCTGGACCGCCTGTATCGGTAAATCACGCCAAATGTGTCATTGAGGTCGGCGGTCCTGGGAAAACAGTAGATGTTGTTGTTCCACTAGTAACATCGGGGCGCATATACTTCATCTACGATAATAACCTTGAATTCTTCCTCACCCGTGGGGCATATGGACCAAGCATCGTCCAACCCTCTATCACTAACAGATCAGACCGAAATTACAACAAGGACTGGACATTCTCCGAGTTCAGTTTCAACGACAGAGAAGTATATGCCAATATCAGTTTCGTAGATTTTGTCAGTCTTCCCATCGCTATGTCTCTAAAGCCCCATGGCCAGCAGCCATCGCATGTACGCGGCTTTCCAAAAGACGGCCTTCAGCGATTGCGTGATGGCCTAGTGGCACAGAAAAAGATTGACAGGGTTGACTGGGATAAGCTCGTTGTGCTGGATAGTACAGATAATGCGAACCATAGGATTCTCAGAGTTCTTTCACCTGGAAATGCCATGGATTTGTTCAAAGCGGAAGGCTTCCTCCAGAATTACTTCGATGAGTATGCGGGAGCATGTTGGGGTAAGTACAAGAATCAGCAACTCATTATTGATACGCAAAAGAGAGAATGGGGTGTAGTTTATGGCTCTTTGGCTGGGAACGAGCTAGTTTTCAAGAAGCCTTCCGGCGAACAAATCGGTGCTTTCCGAGTACCTAGGACGTACGATATCTTTGGAGCAGATCAGGGAGTTTTCAAAGCAGTGCCGGGCCCACACAAACATTTGATGTTAAACATAGGAGCCCGTCTGGATGCAGCTCTCAATCGATCAACTCTGCACTCAAATGCTAATCAACCGGATCACGATGGCCTCATTGAGACATATTACAAACATAAAATATGCAACCACTATGCGCACTGGGTACATGCACTTACCAAGGACAAGAAGGGATACGCTTTTGCATACGACGATGTGAAAAATGGCATTAAGGACCAGAGCGGATTCCTCGCACACAGTAACCCCGAATGGCTAATGTTTAATGTCGGCGGTGGTGAGATAGCCACAATGGCGACCATTACCACATCGGCAATTATGAAGCGATCAGTTGACTTGGGTCAGGATTTAAAGGAGATGCCTGAACCACCTCCATATGTTCAGAATATGCTCCCTCGGAACTATGATTTGGTTTCTAACCACCAAATGCTACACACCGAATTTACGCGTTCAGAACCAGTCGGCTCTGAGAAGCATGAGTTCCCACAGCTCTTGAATGAGACTGTTCTCCCAGCACAGAGCCACACATCACGCTTCAGTTTGCCTATTTCCCTCCAAGACTTTATTGGGAAGTACCTTTTTTGGTTGCAGGAATACATCTTTGCCAACCTCGCAGTAGGTTCTCTCCTCTCTAACTATTTACTGATTTACTAATGCATCACAGAAGTTTTTCGCCTCACCATTGGGTCGCGCACTTGTTCCGGTATTCAACTTTATCATACCAATGCTCTGTTCCATCTCTTCAATAGCACTTCGCACCGTCCTCTCTCGCCTCTTCATTCTATTTTTCATCATCCTAATATACTTCTTTGGATTACTTCCTCAGGGTTCAGAACTCGAGTACCAAAGACACATCTTGGAAGGAGCTGGCCTGCTGAATGGCACTTTTGCAGCATCAGCAGCACATGGTCCAGCTTTGGCTAGGTTCTTAGCTCTAAGTAATGAACTTCAAGTTTAGGCCAGCAAAACTTTGGTACAGCATTGAAATTGTCTAGCTTGATACGAAAATGGAAGGGGTGACATCTCTGATAGCACTTTGTCAAGCTTGGTTGTTTGAGTCTTTTATTTGCACTGGATGTAGCGACGAAAGCTTTACTATACCTTATTGCTTATATTTTGTAAGAATATACTTGTTCAATTAAGATTTGTTGGAATTTCTCGTGCCAAAATGGATCACGTAATTTACTTTGTATCAGACGATATTGTGAGAAGTGTCCAGGGACGAAATCTGGCCTAGTGACTATAAAACTGGTTCATTGTGCCGAGAAAATACAGAGCTAATCTTTAGATTTTTATTGGTAACATAAACCTCCGAACCAGAATCTGAATATACCATCTTATTGGACACAGCCTGGCAGAATGTGAGATGCTTGTTAGCAAATTTGCACATCTCATGAGGAGGTTTCTCGCATTATTGAATCATAATTGTTTCCTTGAATAGGCAGCTGGGCCAGCAAAGATACTTATGAGCGGGGGCCTAGGATTTGATTTAGGGTGCTTGAAACCCCGAATCACGAGCAGGTCGCTTGGAGATAGTTGGCGTAGTATCATCAATCACATGACTATATTGCTATATTTGACCTGACATAAGTTCTATTGCGTCTTTCTTGCGTAATCAGAAAGTCCAGCATGAGTTGCCACAAAGTTCCATCTTATAATAGCATGCATACAAAATGCCGACGACATGCAGTGATTCATGCCAATCCATTAGCGTTAGACTGATCGGCGTCGTCGCGAACTACAAGATTCCGGGTTTAAGACTCTTGGGCTGGGAATAAAAAAGAGGATACTAGAACAACCACTCATAATGATGTCTCGCCCATCTGCCCGCTATGACCCTCAGTCATTTTCAGTCTAGCCTCTAATGAAAGTGCTAAGTTAGGCGTTCTCGGAGCCGCTTATGCGGAATTGCAAGTAGTGTTATATATCACAAATCTAGAATTTGTTCGTCATCTTCCACGATCATAAATCTTTTGAAAAGAGCTGTCAGTGAATGTCCTCTACATGACCTGCCTGTGTCTGACCTGTCTCTCCACCTCTTCGCCAGGTTTTGTCTATCTTCTCCGAAACCGATTTCTGTCTGCATCTAATGCCTTCAATTCAATAGCCTATCAAGAATTGTGTGACTTGCCGTGCGGCCCAAAAGGTCATCTGTCTCTTGTGGACCTGCGTCTTTCTAACTCAGACTTAATTAAGTCAAGTGAGGACTTACCAGTTTCCAAAATCAGAGTGCAAATAGCAAACTCCATGTGATTCAGACTTCAATGACGGAATTTGAAAGAAAAGCATCTTCGACGAGTGATGCGGGTATAACACTTGAGTCCGGGGCCGAGGAAAAGAACAGCTGGACTCCACCGTCGCCCACGCCCTCTTCAAGAACATCTCTAAACTCTACATTGTCCTGCACAAACCATTATTTAAGCTTTACGACGCCCCTTCCTCTACCAGTTTTCTCCCCTTCCATTACGCCTATTGTTCCACCGGACCTCAAGAGATTTACCTCGCCGTTTGAATGGTCCTCATCTCGAAAGTCTTTCACCTTATGGATCTCATGCGTCGCAACTATGGTGGCTGGCTACACGGCCGGGTCATACGCCCCGCCGGCGAAGCAAATGGCTTTGGAGTGGGGGGTTAGTGAAATTGTAATCTTGGTGGGCATAACAACTTTTTGCGCCGGGTTTGCCATTGCACCGATGATTTTGGCACCATTTTCTGAAATCAATGGGCGTTATCCGGTATTTGTGGGAGCTGGATTGGTATATCTTGTCAGTCGTAAGTACTCAGTTTTCCTCATTTTATCATATGATTGGAAAATTGTCTTAGCATCGTTCACGAAGCATTTCAGTTGGAGACGTGGTGGATATTGTGCTGACTATACTCAGAGATTGGGTGTGCTGTTACGAAAACATTTGCAGGCATGTAAGTTTTACACTTTCTTACACTAGCACATACTCTTACCTGGTTTTATTATTTGTTGTGAAATCTAACGTATGAATTATAGGCTTGTAGCAAGGTTCTTCGCTGGATGTGGTTCGAGCGTGTTCTCAAGTACGTTTCACCCATCTCTTTAAGCTGCTGTTACTCTACGACAAAGACAACCTTCTGGTGTTTATTACTTGTTCAAATATAAAATACAGAACTGATATATCTACAGCAATGGTTGGCGGAGTAATCTCAGATTTATACCATGCAGAAGAACGTAACACTCCTATGGCTCTTTTCGCTTGTGGCGCCCTGTTTGGGAGCGGATTAGGGCCTATGGTCTCAGGTTTCATAGCCGAAGATCTCAATTGGCGATGGGTGTTTTGGGTACAGGTGATAACCTGTGCCGTTACCATAACTGTGATCACTATTACCTTCAAAGAAACCCGTGGCTCAATCCTACTTTCCCGAAAAGCTGCCAAACTTAATGCATACTACACTTCTCTTGAAGAAGCTGGCCATTATGGTGTCTCGCTTGATTCTGGGAATACTACCCAGCGGATTCGTTGGCTTGTCAAAGCGGATGAAGAGCGAGAATCACTATCGAAAATGATCAGCATCTCTGTTTATCGGCCATTCCATCTTCTGATGACCGAACCAGTTGTGTTCTTCTTCTCACTTTACGTATCTTTCGCATGGGCTGTACTGTATCTCACATTCAGCTCCATTCCTTTGGTGTTCTCTGCAACATATAACTTCACCATCTCACAATGCGGTGCTGTGTTTGCAGCAATGAGTATCGGTCCATGTATCTCTACAGTGATATCCATTCACAGTCCGTCAATACTCAACAATTACCTAGCCCGAAATCCTAAACCCAGAAGCTGCCTTTGGGTCTCGCTAGACCCTTCTTGCCCTGAAGCCCGCCTCTACTTCACCTGCATTGAGTCTATCCTGCTTCCACTCGGCCTCTTCTGGTTCGGCTACACACTGTCCCCGTCCATTCCTTGGATAGTACCTTCCCTTGCAATTGGCTGCGCAACCATGGGAATTTACTCAATATATCTTGCTACTTTCAACTATCTTGCAGATACCTATCACCGTCATGCATCATCTGCTCTAGCTGCTCAAAGTTTCTGTCGGAACATGCTTGGTGGCATATTCCCACTCGTCACTAAGCCGCTATTTACGGGACTGGGATATCGTGGAGCGACAAGTCTCTTAGGTGGTATAGCGCTAGGATTGTGTGCTGTTCCGTGGGTTTTGGTGATTTATGGTCCGAGAATCCGTGCGAGGAGCAAGTTTGCGAGTGGGCTTGCTTGAAAACTGTCGCAAATTCCAGGACTCGAATTTGAGAAAACAACAGTAACCCCGAGGTAGATTTGTCGGCTGATCCATATCAATCTACGACCTGAAAAGACGTAGGGGCCCATAGGGATCAAAATAGCTCTATTGTTTACGGTGTCGAGAACGCTGGGATATAGGTGCTAGATTCACTTGCTTCGTGTAAGAGAGACGTCTAAGAACCTCATGGACACATACCAAACATGCTGGTGAACAGCGCAACAGAGTATTGCATTGTGAATCAACAGATAGAATTGCAGCATAGAATATTGAAGCTGCCTATGAAAATGAGACTTAGAAGTTAAAGGGCAACCTGCAATGTTCCCATTTCCGAAGTCCTACTGTTGCCCAGCGTGGAGATTTGGTGTGTGAAATGTAGTGCGTTGCTGTAGGCCGGGTTCCAGAGGACATCGATATAAATTTGTATCGTACACGCACTTCACTGGAAGATAAATTTTTGAAACAAAAGAGTATAGGCCATTAAATTCTCTTTTTGGAAAAACCCAGAACATGAGTCATTTGGTGAAAGTAGCCAGCTTATTGACAACTTCCTAACATCTGATTCGAATCACGCCTCGAGTTGTTATATTAGAGCGTTCAATTCTTTCATTCTCACATTTTGGCGAGCCCGCTTGAGTAGACGATGCTAGCTATTTCGAAACGGAGCATAAGAATATACATATTCACTGTGCTAGCTGCAGAGTTTTTCGAAGCAAATAGCTACAAGCTCTCTCTCTCTAAAAGGTGATAACTGCACGGGGAGGGAATGTCCGTGGCCATACCTCACTATAGATGCTGTACTATGCTCTTCGACAATCAGGCGTAGTCTCTGCACTATCAAGTAGGATTTAGCAGAATGAGTGATGTCATATCTGGCTTACAGTGAAGGCTGAATTCGGGATCAGAGAGGTGTAGCTGTTATCTTGTTGTTAAGTGACAAGTTTGATCGCCCAGTCACTAGAAGACTCTTGGTGATTTTGGAGATTTCATTTAATAGATTGCTATATTATTCCATGCCCTTGAAGCCCAAAATTCCGTTGCCCGCATTCTTTTGCTTGGCCTTCGCCTTCTTTCTTCTCTTACTTGGTTTTGAGTCATCATCGCTACTATCTTCTTGTTTGTCGCTGTCATCACTTTCACTCAACGCACGCTTTGTTGCCCCATTGTCATCGTCAGATTCCTCTGCCTCATCATCAAGATTCATGCTCTCTTCCCAGACCTTGACAATAGATCCTCCGCCACTTATGAGTCTCCCTTCGACATCAAAACCCAACGCGACCACCGCTTCGATATCATCGTGTCTCAATGGCTCCCCAACGACTTTGTTCAAGCCCATGCGTACAATTCTCACTGTGCCATCCCCGACTCCAACAACAACATTTTTATGGCCATCTCCTACGTTGTCGGGCATAAGAACCAATGCGTCCAAGCTCTCTCCTCCACCTCTTCCAGTACCATCGACGATAATTCTCTCGTCTTGGTCGTCCCAAACGCCTCTCTCCCATAACGTGAGAACCCCACTTCCGCTTCCAACCAATATTTTCTCTCCCTTAGATCGCCCAGGTTTGCTCGGAAGTCCTCCTACAAAGACACTGCTCAGCAGCTCCTCCTCCTGGTCCTCACTTTTCACAAGGACCCCCCGCCGTAGATCAGTAACAGCCACTGTCGACCCTCCCGTTGTGACCCACTGCTTACTATATCCGCTAGTGCTTTGTTCTGTAGGTGCCAAAGGTGTAAGGGATGAAATATAGTCATCGTGCGGGCGATGTGTCTGTGATGGCTTCGCTTTCGCAAAATGTGAAGGGAGACGGAGATCGTAGAGATGCAGGGCAGCGGAATCTGTTGCTAGAAGGAGTGTTTGTGGTGACAGAGCATGTAGGAGGGTAGGATCATCTGCATTTGATTTCAAATTCAATGGTATGGCAATTTTCGAAACTACTTGTCCAGTTGCTGACGATGCAATCTTGACAAGACCATCAGTACCTGCTGAATACAAGTCTTGATTTTATTAGCTAAAGCCAAGCAGAGTTTGGATGAGAACATACATTCGCCATCCCCACTGAATACCACTGATCTACAACTTCCCTTGTGTCTCCGAGTGCCCCATTCTTCATCTATGGTATTGGTTCCAGATGATTTGACGCTTGCGTTCTCATCATCACTGCCATTGGAGGAGGCTGGAAGTCGAAATGCTTGTACGTGCCCTGCTGCCAACCCAACTGCAAGAATTGGCTCAGTGGGATGTAGAGCTTGTGTGAAGAGATCAGAGGTAAACGGCAGGGTGCATAAATTCTCGAACATTTTTGCGGTTCATCAATGATGTTGTTGCGCGGAATTGGGTATTGATGAAATTTTGCACGGCAGGGAATAATCTCCCAGCCTTGTTTAGACTGGATGCCAGCCTCGTCTGTTAGAATATCGACTTGCATTCGTGGTCACATGACTTTTCAAATTGGTGCAAAGGTTCCTTCTACGATACTATAATATTACACTTAAGTCATTATAATTATTAATGAGAGTTCGCCCGCCCGTTACTACAGCTCTAAAAAAAATCTTAGAATCCCGACAAGTTGTAAACTTAGTCTGATATTTAGTACTTTTATCCCTGTTTCTGGGGTAGCGTGTCCACTGTTTTGCCCCTTTCCACCTCGCTTAGCTGCTTTGAAAAGCAAGCCACAGCTCAATGATTCACAACATATGCCCGCTTTAATCACCCATATTTGCTCTCCTTTATCAAAAGAACAACTGTTCCCCTCAAGATGATGCCATGTCTTCAATAGTGCCAACAGAGCATCCAACTTAGTAGCCTTGATACCTGGTATGTTAAGGATGTATTATGAATCAGCTGTCTCGTTATTAGGCTTATCTCATTTACTGCCTTATAAATTACATCATTACTAATTCTCACTTGTATTCCAACCTTTACTTATTAAATTTCTTACCCTTTTTTTTCCATGAACCATCGATCAAGAATTCATAAAGATTTTATGGTCAACGCATCTCCAGGCTGGCTCAACGGTGCAACAAGTGCAATGCTACTCTTTTTACGTTACTAGAATACATACCATTTACTTTGCCTAGACTATAGTATGAGTGGTTAGAGGGAACTTCTCCTAGCTGTGTCTAGTCTGGTGTTATTTCTAACAGTAAGTCTCTGGTTGGTACCAACTATCAGAAATGGGTATTGCGGCAGCAGAAAATGAGAGTACTTGATGACCAACAGAATTAGGCATAAGATGCTCAGCGGCCAACCCGGAATCATCTTCTGAAATGGCAAATAAGTATCGGCGTCCTTTGAAGTCAAGGGCACTACTCCAGGCATGCCTTCCTGGGCATCTATGTTATATCCCTCTTACCAGTGATGACGAATATGCCATGCCATTCCCTCCTGGTTTCCAATAAACCATAAATCGCGCATATTTTGTGCCATCATATTACACCATTCGAAGAATATTGTTCGCGGAAGAGAATTCATTCGTGATCTCGCCATTGTCGCATAATTCTAAGGGGTTGAAGACAGAAGGTACAACATTCTAGCAGTGAAATAAACACTCGTAGAATTCTAGGAGAGGCTGAGGATCAAAGACTTCAGAGCGTCCAGAAATCAGAAACTGGGCAATGAGAGTACTTGGCTTCTCTGTTAACCTCACTGAGAACATTGAGTGCTTCGAATGGCGGGAAGACTTTTGTGTTGGCGTTTGGCCAGATTTTGGCGGTCCAGTTTTCGCCTCTAAAACATTTCAGCTTTTGACTCGGCTGATTGATATCCACATGGTCGGCTACTGCGCATTCTGATCCTATGGTATTATTCGCGAGTTGCTGCCGAAAATCTCTTTTCAATGTACCATGGTTGATCGTATAATCTGAAATATTCTTCGCCGGTTTGAGGAACTAATGGCAAGGGAGAGCATACTGCGCTGATCTAGCGAAGAAGGCTTTTGTGATTACGAACAATCTGTAGCTTATACTTGGTAGTGCTGGCATAAGTTACCCCACAAGTGAGAACAAATTCTCGCTAGGCAATCCGGATAGCTCGATCGTTTCACCTGTCGAGAGGGCTCGTACCATTAGGTAGAAAGAAGTAATCCATGCAAGGCTTAAAGGTGAGTGATCTACCAGAAAATCTTCAGATCACTCTTGGCAGATGTGTAGCCAGTGATCAATCAACATGCTGCCAACAAAGGATTTCATTGGTTTTGCAGGTAGAAATTTTTCATATCGAGAGAGAACGAGAAGTCCAATCAATAGGCTTAACCTTGCATACTACATTTTCTGAGGCTGACAAGTCCTGCACAGTCTCAGAGAACTTTGCTAAGATGTCTACAACCGCTAAATTCACGGCCTAAGAAGAACGATTCAAGAATGATGAAGTTGGCATTAGCCCGCTAAAATAAATCTGTATTAAGTTTTCAAACCTCGCTGCATAGGTTCGGCTTCCAAAAGCTCATAACTACTAATACAAGTTTGAAGGGACGGTTTGCACAATTGGAGCGCTTTAAACCGATTTTGCAGTCAAATATCTATACTTACAACCCGAGTTTCGAACTTCATCAAATTGTCATTCAGCCGAAGATCTCATTCAGGTGACGATTCAAAGCCTAGGAAAGCTTGAAAACCAACGGTCAAACTCGAATATAGTTTTTGCAATTTTTAGCTTCAAATCATGGCTGTAGTGTACACCACTACAGTATTTCTACGCCGCGAGCACACATAAGAGTCGCAAGGCGATTCACTGCTTTTAGGAATGTCACCTATGTGCAGAAACATGCCAAGATTTTCCCGATATAACAGCGCAAGTTCCGTATCGAAATCCTGGTCCTATTGGTTGTATATGCTGCTTACGGCACACCCTCACTTCTGGTAACCCTTACCGATTGGGGTTCTATATTTATTACTTTGCATACTTACTGAGTCGTAGTAGGCATCGCTCCCTTCGCCAGTAAACATCATCTATAATGCGCGAGGTCTCTGACAGGGTAGGATAGTTAACGCTCTCTTCGTGGCGGCGTAGCACTGCCGCCCCCAAATGCATCGAGCAAAAAGTAAGATATAGTACAACTCTGTGTCATATCGAATTGATCTCAGCATCTTCTTTCGAGGTTACACTTCTTATAAAAGTTGTTCCATCAGGGAAACCACTGTTTTATGTAGCTGTGCTGGTTAAGAATGTCGAATGAAATGCAGACTTGGGTGCCTCCAGCCCCATCTTCCTCCATTACTGGTCATGCAGCACCTGGAGTTGTTGCAGGCGGAATCGTGATATATTTTTTCATGGTTCTCTCAGCAATATTCGCAGTGATTCGCGTCGCCGTCCGCTTGTCCAGGGTTGGCCGGTTCTATCTCAACGATTACCTTTTGGTTTTGGGTTCCCTTCTAGCAAGTGCTCAAGCCATATGTGCCATTGGTGTTCAGCGGCAGGGACTGATAGGCCACCACATAATTGAAGTTCTGGTACTTGTACCAGAACGGTTTCCTGTTGCAGTAAAAGTAAGTCTATTAACCTTTCTTCATGGCATGCTATAGAGTTATCGTGGTTAAAATACTGCAGTTGGTACTCGCCAATGAATTCTGTTGGTCAATAGGAATTGTATGCATCAAGTTATCGATTCTCCATCTGTATACTCAGATTTTCGGACCGGATCGAAAATTCATGTGGGCAGCAGCAACTTTAGCAACTATTGTGATTATGCTAGGAATTGCCGCTGTGGCACTGACAGCTGCCAGCTGCATACCATTTGCTGCCTACTGGGATCGCACCATTCCTGGTGCCCGTTGCATTCCACAAGGTCGTCCATTTTTTGCTACAGCAATTGCAAATATGATTGTCGACGTATTGATACTTGCTTTACCAATGCCAAAGTTATGGGGCTTGAGAATGCAGGCATCGAAAAAAGCTGGGGTGATTCTTCTGTTTGGAATTGGTTTTGGGTTTGTATTTCAAGTCTTAAATGAGAAAGTATAAAAAGCTGAGTTATTGTCTAGTGTCTGTGGATGTAGCGCCTGGCGCATCAGGGTTATCCAATATTACGATTTCATAGACATATTCTATGGCTTAGTAGACCTTGGTGTGTCTACTTCTCTTGAGCTGCACCTTGGCGTTATCATCGCTTGCATTCCCGTCATTCCTCCGGCCTTCGCGCACTTAAAGTCAACGTTCCAAAACATCACATCCTATACGACACGACACACTACAAAGAGCGGAAGCGGGAGTGGGCCGAAGAACTTGGACAGAGCGTCTATCCATGTATCCTCAAAGCCTAAAATTACA
>Ga0247807_10001444_pt1 | contig 13918 bp, 10 predicted proteins | sample UWRJL074202C1_FD_179931 | JGI IMG/M metagenome (GOLD analysis project Ga0247807, IMG submission 179931) | Plant litter microbial communities from Arlington Agricultural Research Station in Wisconsin, United States - UWRJ-L074-202C-1 | ecosystem: Environmental > Terrestrial > Plant litter >...
AAGACCTGTCATACGGCAAGATACTAGCCGTTCCGGCGCCGTCATTCGCCCCCAAATGAATTGCCGGAACCTCTTGACCGAGGGCAGCGGGTTCGCCAAGGTGTATCTAACTCGTTCGGACACGCATGAGTTTCGGGCTCAATGAGGAGTTTCGTATGTCGTCGCAACCGCTATCGCACTCGCAGTCGCAATCCCTCGAGCCGGGCCGCCTCGGCGTGCTGGGCATCGTCTTCTTCGTCGTGGCCGCCGCCGCACCCCTGGTCGGGATGACGGGTGCCGTGCCCGTCGCCATCGCAGCGGGCAACGGTGCCGCGGCGCCCGGTGCCTACCTCGTGGTCGGCATCACCCTCCTGCTGTTCAGCGTCGGCTACGCGGCCATGAGCCAGCGCGTGACCAACGCCGGCGCCTTCTTCGCCTACGTCGGTCGCGGGCTCGGGCGCAACGCGGGCATCGGCTCGGCCTTCGTCTCGATCCTCGCCTACCTCGCCGTGCAGCTCGCCATCTACGGCTTCTTCGGCGGGGTGCTCTCGGCGCAGCTTCCGGTGCTCCCCTGGTGGGCGTGGTCCCTCATCGCCTGGGCTGTGGTGACCGTGCTCTCCCTGCTCAGCGTTGACGTCGGCGCGAAGGTGCTCGGGGTGCTCATGGTGCTCGAGCTCCTGTCGCTGCTCGTGACCTCGGTCGCTATCCTGGCCGACGGCGGACCCGAGGGTCTCGACTTCGCCGCGAGCTTCTCCCCCGCCAACATCCTCGTCGGTGGTCTCGCCGGTTCCGCGGGCATCGCCTTCGCCTTCGCGTTCGCCTCGTTCATCGGCTTCGAGGCGACCGCCATCTACGGTGAGGAGTCGCGGGACCCCAAGCGCGCCGTGCCGCGGGCCACCTACTGGGCGGTCGGGGTGATCACGGTGTTGTTCGCCCTCACCGCGTTCGCGATGGTGACGGGACTCGGCGCGTCGCAGGTCGTCGACCGCACCCTCGAGCTCTCCGGCGGCCTCGCCGACCCCGCGGCCGTGCTGTTCGCCCTCGCCACCGAGTACGTCGGTCCGTGGATGGCGACGGTCATGAGCATCCTCGTGCTGTCGAGCCTGTTCGCGGGGCTGCTGGCGTTCCAGAACGCGGCGAGCCGGTACTTCTTCGCGCTCGCCCGTGGCGGCGTGTTCCCCACCGCCCTCAGCCGCGTCAATCGTCGTGGCGCCCCGCAGACGGCCTCGATCACCGTGTCGGTCATCGGCGGGATCGTCATCCTCGTCTTCGCGATCTTCTCGCTCGACCCGGTGCTCAACCTGTTCTTCTGGTTCTCCGGTCTCGCGGTCGTCGCGATCGTGCTCATCGAGGTGCTCGTCTGCGTCGCGGTGATCGTCTACTTCCGGCGCAACCGCGAGGGCGAGAACGTCTTCCAGACGACCATCGCCCCGGCGATCGCCGGCGTGGGGCTGATCCTGGGCGAGTACCTGCTGATGTCGCGCTTCGGCCTGCTCGCGGGCACCGTCTCCGACGACCCGGCGGCCGCGAACGAGCCCTGGGGGCTCAGTGTGCTCGGCTGGGTGCTGGTGCTGCTGCCGTTCGTCCTGCTGGGAGTCGGCTACATTCTGGCCCGAACGAGGCGGTCAGTGGATGACGTGCTGCTGCGTGATGTGCTGAGCTAGCCGCATGACAGATACAGCGAGCAATGACGGAATCGTCTCCCCCGGATCGACCGCGACCGGTGGAGGCACGAGTGAAGGGCCCGATCCCGCGGAGATCGGCACGACGGAGGCCGACGTGAGCGACGGCAGCGAGCAGAAGCAGCCGCGCCAGGACTGACCGCCGGCACGCAGGCCACATGACAAACGGCGGCCCCACCCGGTTGTGCCGGGAGGGGCCGCCGTTCGTGTGCCCGCGGTCCTCTCCGGACCGCGGGCGCAACCAGCTACTGTGCGTAGGCCGGAGCTGCTGCGTTCTTCGCATCGCCCACGCGGTGCACGCGCAGGTCGTTGGTCGAACCGGAGATTCCGGGGGGCGAACCCGAGATGACGACGACGACATCGCCGACCTGGGCGAGGCCCTCGCCGAGCAGGATCTCATCGACCTGCAGGTACATGGCATCGGTGTGCGTGACGCGCGGCACGAGGAACGATTCGATGCCCCAGGTCAGTGCCATCCGACGACGGATCGCCGGCTCGGGCGTGAACGCCTTCATCGGGATCTTGAAGCGCAGGCGTGACATACGGCGGGCGGAGTCACCGGACTCGGTGAACACGCACACGTACTTCGCGTCGACGAAGTCGGCGACCTCTGCCGCAGCGAGCGTGATGGCGCCGCCCTGCGTGCGGGGCTTGGTACCGAGCGCGGGGATGCGCTCGAGACCGTGCTCCTCGGTGGACTCCACGATGCGCGCCATGGTCTGGACGGTGATGACGGGGTACTCGCCGACCGACGTCTCGCCGGAGAGCATGACCGCGTCGGCGCCGTCGAGCACGGCGTTGGCGACGTCGGAGGTCTCGGCGCGCGTCGGAACGGGCGAGGAGATCATCGACTCGAGCATCTGGGTGGCGACGATGACCGGCTTCGCCATTCGACGCGCCAGTTCGACGGCACGCTTCTGCACGATCGGCACGGCCTCGAGCGGAAGCTCGACGCCCAGGTCACCGCGGGCGACCATGATCGCGTCGAAGGCGTCGATGATTCCCTCGAGGGCGTCGACGGCCTGCGGCTTCTCGATCTTGGCGATGACGGGCACACGAATGCCCTCCTCCTCCATGATCTCGTGCACGCGCTCCACGTCGACCGCGTTGCGGACGAAGGAGAGGGCGATGAGGTCGGCGCCGAGCTTGAGGCCCCAGCGCAGGTCCTCCTCGTCCTTCTCGGAGAGCGCGGGAACGTTCACGGCAACTCCGGGCAGGTTGATGCCCTTGTTGTTCGAGACGGGACCGGCGACGATGACCTTGGTGGTGACGGTACGGTCGTCGGACTCGACGACCTCGACCTTGACCTTGCCATCGTCGATGAGCAGGAAGTCGCCCTTGGCGACATCACCCGGAAGGCCCTTGTAGGTCGTGCCGACCAGGTCCTTCGTTCCCTCGACCTCGTCGATGGTGATCCTGAAGATGTCGCCGACCGCGAGGTCGTGCGGTCCGTTCGAGAACTTGCCGAGACGGATCTTGGGTCCCTGGAGGTCGACAAGCACGGCGACTGCGCGGCCCGAGTCCTCGGCGGCCTTGCGCACGTTCGCGTAGACCTCCTCGTGGACGGCATACGAGCCGTGGCTGAGGTTCATCCGGGCGACATCGACACCTGCATCGATGATCGCGCGGATGTTCTCATAGCTTGAGGTTGCCGGGCCGAGGGTTGCGACGATTTTCGCGCGTCTCATGAGTTCCTTAGTGGTTTCAGTGGTGGTGGTGGGTGAAAAAGACTAGAGCGCGATCGCGTGATCGGTCGGCTTGACGGGGAACGGCAACTGCGTCTCCCCCTCAAGGTACCGATCAACGGCGGATGCCGCAGCACGGCCCTCAGCGATCGCCCAGACGATGAGCGACTGGCCGCGACCGGCGTCACCCGCAACGAACACTCCGGACTCGCTCGTCGCGTAGTCGCCGTCGCGCTCGATGTTGCCCCGGTTGTCGAAGGGAACGGGGAGCTGCTCGGTGAGCGTCTCGCTCTCCGGACCGGTGAAGCCGAGGGCCAGCAGCACGAGGTCCGCGGGGATCTCGCGCTCGGTGCCGGCCTTGGGCACGCGGCGTCCGTCGAGGTACTCGGTCTCGGCGACGCGGATGGCGCGCACCTCACCCGCCTCATTGGACAGGAACTCGACGGTGGAGGCGAGGAACATGCGCTCGCCGCCCTCCTCGTGGGCGCTCGAGACCTCGAACAGGGTCGGGGTCGTCGGCCAGGGCTGGTCGCTCTGGCGCTCGGCGGGCGGCTGCTTGCCGATCGCGAGGTTGGTGACGGACAGTGCCTGCTGGCGGTGGGCGGTTCCGATGCAGTCCGCTCCGGTGTCACCGCCACCCAGCACGACCACGTGCTTGCCCTCGGCGGTGAGCTGCTCGGCGACGGTGTCGCCCGCACCCACGCGGTTGGCCTGCACGAGGTAGTCCATCGCGTAGTGCACACCGAGCAGGTCACGGCCCGGGATCGGCAGGTCGCGCGGCACGGTCGAGCCGGTCGCGACGATCACGGCGTCGTAGCGGGCACGCAGGTCGCTCCACGAGATGTCGACACCGATGTTGACGCCCGAGCGGAACCGGGTCCCCTCGGCCTTCATCTGCGCGAGTCGCGCCTCGATGTGCTTCTTCTCCATCTTGAAGTCCGGGATGCCGTAACGCAGCAGTCCGCCGATGCGGTCATCGCGCTCGAACACGGCGACGGTGTGACCGGCGCGGGTGAGCTGCTGCGCGGCGGCCAGCCCGGCAGGGCCGGAGCCGACGACGGCGACCGTCTTGCCGGTGAGGCGCTCGGGCGGGTGCGGAGTGACCCAGCCCTTCTGGTATGCCTCGTCGATGATCGACACTTCGATGTTCTTGATCGTGACGGCCGGCTGGTTGATGCCGAGCACGCAGGAGGACTCGCACGGTGCGGGGCACAGGCGGCCGGTGAACTCCGGGAAGTTGTTGGTCGCGTGCAGGCGCTCGATGGCCTGGTGACCTTCGCCGCGCCACATGAGGTCGTTCCACTCGGGGATCAGGTTGCCGAGCGGGCAGCCCTGGTGGCAGAACGGGATGCCGCAGTCCATGCAGCGCCCGGCCTGTTTGCGCACCGTGGCGGAGTCGCCCTGCTCATAGACCTCTTTCCAGTCCATGAGTCGCAGCGCGACGGGGCGTCGGGCCGGGAGCTCGCGCTCCTGGACCTTCAGGAATCCCTTCGGATCAGCCACCGGTTACCTCCATGATTCTGCTCCAGACGACGTCGCCGTCGGGGTCGAGTCCTTCGTCGATCGCCGTCTGGCGGGTCGCCAGCACCGCGGCGTAGTCACGCGGCAGCACCTTGGTGAACTGCTCGACGGTCTCGGTGATGTTCTCGAGCATCGACGCAGCGAGGGTCGAACCCGTTTCATCGCGGTGACGCTCGAGCAGGTCGGTCAGGATCGCGACGTCGGCACTGCCGAGCGGCGAGAGCACGAGCTCCCCCGACGTCAGCGAGTCCTGGTTGACGCGCTCCGGACGCAGGCCGTGGATGTAGGCGGTTCCGCCCGACATTCCGGCACCGAGGTTGCGGCCCGTGCCGCCCAGGATGACGGCGAGTCCACCGGTCATGTATTCGAGCGCGTGGTCTCCCACTCCCTCGACGACCGCCGTCGCTCCCGAGTTGCGCACGAGGAAGCGTTCACCGACGATGCCGCGCAGGAACATGTTGCCCTGCGTGGCTCCGTAGCCGATCACGTTGCCCGCGATCACGTTGCGCTCTGCGGCGAAGACGCTGTGCGCATCGGGGCGGATGACGATCTGCCCACCGCACAGTCCCTTGCCGACGTAGTCGTTGCTGTCACCCTCGAGGCGCAGGCGGATGCCGTTGGGCAGGAACGCCCCGAACGACTGGCCCGCGGTTCCCTTGAGGTTCACCTCGATGGTGCCGGCCGGGAGTCCGTTCTCGCCGTGCTTCAGGGTGACCGCGTTGCCGAGCATGGTGCCGACGGCGCGCTCGGTGTTGCGGATCGGCAGCTCGATCGAGACGGGGCTGCCGTGCTCGAGCGCCGCCTTGGAGAGACGGATCAGTTCCACGTCGAAGTGCTTCTCGAGCTCGTGGTCCTGGCCGACGCGGTTGTTGCGCGGCTCGTCCTCGGCGAACTCGGGGCCGACGAGCACGGGCGTGAGGTCGAGACCGTCGGCCTTCCAGTGCTCGATGGCGCCGTTGACGTCGAGCACCTCGGAGTGGCCGACGGCCTCCTCGATCGAGCGGAATCCGAGCTCGGAGAGGTACTCGCGCACCTCCTGGGCCAGGAACTCGAAGAAGTTGACCACGAACTCGGGCTTGCCCGTGAAGCGCTCGCGCAGAACGGGGTTCTGCGTGGCGACACCCACGGGACAGGTGTCGAGGTGGCAGACACGCATCATGACGCAGCCGGATACCACGAGCGGCGCGGTCGCGAAACCGAACTCCTCGCCGCCGAGCAGGGCAGCGATGACGACATCCCGACCCGTCTTCATCTGGCCGTCGACCTGCACGACCACGCGGTCGCGCATGCCGTTGAGCATCAGCGTCTGCTGGGTCTCGGCGAGACCGAGCTCCCACGGGGTGCCGGCGTGCTTGAGCGAGTTGAGCGGCGAGGCGCCGGTTCCGCCGTCGTGGCCGGAGACCAGCACGACGTCGGCGAGGGCCTTGGTGACACCCGCGGCGACAGCGCCGATCCCGGACTGGCTCACGAGCTTGACGTGCACGCGGGCGAGCGGGTTCGCGCGCTTGAGATCGAAGATGAGCTGCTTGAGGTCTTCGATCGAGTAGATGTCGTGGTGCGGGGGCGGCGAGATGAGCCCGACGCCGGCGGTCGCGTGACGGGTACGCGCGATCCACGGGTACACCTTGCCCGGGGGCAACTGGCCGCCCTCGCCGGGCTTCGCTCCCTGCGCCATCTTGATCTGGATGTCGGTCGCGTGCGTCAGGTACATGCTCGTGACGCCGAACCGCCCGGACGCGACCTGCTTGATCGCACTGCGACGGGCCGGGTCGAGCAGGCGGTCGGTGTCCTCGCCGCCCTCACCCGTGTTCGACTTCGCGCCGAGCTGGTTCATGGCGATGGCGAGCGTCTCGTGTGCCTCCGCACTGATCGAGCCGTAGCTCATCGCGCCGGTGGAGAACCGCTTGACGATGGATGAAACCGGCTCGACCTCGTCGATCGGCACGGGAGGACGCAGGCCGTGCTTGAGCTTGAACAGCCCACGCACGGTCATGAGGTTCTCGGCCTGGTCGTCCACGAGCCTGGTGTAGTCGCGGAAGATGTCGTAGCGGCGCTCGCGCGTCGCGTGCTGCAGGCGGAACACGGTGTCGGGGTTGAACAGGTGCGGCGGTCCCTCGCGGCGCCACTGGTACTCGCCGCCGGTTGCGAGGCGCTCGTGCACCATCGCGCCACCCTCCTCGGGGTAGGCGGCGGCGTGGCGTGCGGCGTTCTCGGCCGCGATCACCTCGATGCCGATTCCTCCGAGCAGCGTCGTCGTGCCGGTGAAGTACTGGTCGACGAACTCGTCGCTCAGGCCCAGGGCCTCGAACGCCTGTGCTCCCGCGTAGGAGCTCACCACCGAGATGCCCATCTTGGACATGATCTTGAGAACGCCCTTGCCGAGCGCCTTGATGAGGTTCTTGACGGCCTTCTCGGGCGTGAGGCCCTGGATCATGCCGTTGCGCACGAGCTCTTCGGCGGTCTCCATGGCGAGGTAGGGGTTGATCGCCGAGGCGCCGTAACCGATGAGCAGAGCGACGTGATGCACTTCGCGCACGTCACCGGCCTCGACGACGAGACCGACCTTCATCCGGTTCTCCTTGCGGATGAGGTGGTGGTGTACGGCGGCCAGCATCAGCAGCGACGGCACGGGTGCGAGATCCCGGTTGGAGTCGCGGTCGGACAGCACGATGAAGGCTGCGCCGTTCTCGATGGCCTCGTCGGCCTCCTCGCACATCTCGGCGAGGCGTTCCTCCATCGCCTTGGGGCCCCTGTCGACGCGGTACAGGCCCTTGATGGTCACCGTCGGACGGCGACCGCTGGCCGTCTCGAAGTGCTGGATCTTGGCCAGCTCGTCGTTGTCGATGACCGGGAAGTTCAGGATGATCTGGCGCGCGTGCTCCGGCGTGGCAGCCAGCAGGTTCCGCTCCGGACCCAGCCCGAGCTTCATCGACGTGACGACCTCTTCGCGGATCGAGTCCAGCGGCGGGTTGGTCACCTGCGCGAACTGCTGCGTGAAGTAGTCGAAGAGCACTCGCGGGCGCTCGGAAAGCACGGCGACCGGGGTGTCGGAACCCATGGCGCCGAGCGGCTCGGCGCCGTTCTGCGCCATCGGCGTGATCATGATGCGCACGTCTTCTTCGGTGTATCCGAAGGTGCGCTGTCGGCGGCTGACCGATGCGGGCGTGTGCACGATGTGCTCGCGCTCCGGCAGGTCTCCGAGGTGGATGCGACCCTCGTCGAGCCACTCCGCGTACGGCTCGGCGGCCGCAAGCTCTTCCTTGATGGTGTCGTCCTCGATGATCTGGCCGGCGACGGTGTCGACGAGGAACATCTTCCCGGGGCGCAGGCGCCCTTTGCGAACGACACGGCTCGGCTCGATGTCGAGCACACCGATCTCGCTCGCGAGTACAACGAGCCCGTCATCCGTGACGAGGAAGCGCCCGGGGCGCAGGCCGTTGCGGTCGAGGGTCGCGCCCACGAGCGATCCGTCGGTGAAGACGAGGGCGGCGGGGCCGTCCCACGGCTCCATGAGCATGGCGTGGTACTCGTAGAAGGCCTTGCGGGTCGGGTCGACGTCGACCTGGTTCTCCCAGGCCTCCGGAACCATCATCATGATCGAGTGCGGGAGCGAGCGGCCGGTGAGACTGAGCAGCTCGACGACCTCGTCGAACGAGGCGGAGTCACTGGCGCCCGGAGTGTTGATCGGCAGCAGCGGACGAACGTCGCCGATCAGCTCGCTCTCGAGCTGCGACTGGCGCGCGCGCATCCAGTTGCGGTTGCCCTGCACGGTGTTGATCTCGCCGTTGTGGGCGATCATGCGGAACGGCTGGGCGAGCGGCCAGGACGGGAAGGTGTTCGTCGAGTAGCGCGAGTGCACCAGTGCAAGCTTCGAGGTGAAGCGCTCGTCGGAGAGGTCGGGGTAGAACGGCTCCAGCTGGAGGGTCGTCACCATGCCCTTGTAGACGAGGGTGCGGCTCGACAGCGACGGGAAATAGGCGCCGTACTCGCGCTCGGCGCGCTTGCGCAGGCGGAAGACCTGGCGGTCGAGTTCGATGCCGGCGAGGGGCTTGCCCGCGTCGTCCGATCGGGTTGACGCGACGAAGAGCTGCTCGAACACGGGCATGGCTCCGCGGGCGAGGTCGCCGACCTCGTCGGGGCGCACGGGAACCTCGCGCCAACCGAGCACCTCGAGGTCCTCCTCGGAGACGATCGTGTCGATGCCCGCCTTGATGGCGGCCCGCTCGTCGTCGTCGACGGGCAGGAACGCCATGCCGACCGCGTACCGGCCGACGAGGGGAAGCTCGAAGTCGGTGACGGCCCGCAGGAAGGCGTCGGGGATCTGCGTGATGATGCCCGCACCGTCACCCGTACCCGCGTCGGAGCCGATGGCGCCACGGTGCTCGAGGTTGCGCAGCGCGTTCAGCGCGGCATCGATGATGTCGTGGCCAGCCGTCCCGCGCAGGGTCGCGACCATGGCGAGGCCACAGGCATCCTTCTCGTGGCGCGGGTCGTAGAGACCCGCAGCCTTCGGGATTGAGCTTGCCTGCTCAAATGGTGGCGTGAGAGCCATGGAATTCCGTCCTCACGATGTGGTGTGTAGAAGGCGGGACAACAGCGGCCCGTGCTGGGGTGACGCGTGAGATACACGCGTGTGTGAGTGAGTTACCCGTGGCAAAGATTGTGCTCTAGGGTTTGGCGACTTTTTCGCTGGCTGTACCGCTTGTGGCAGATGCGCTGAGTGCGAGCTCTTCGGAGTTCGATTCAGCGACGTTGCTGGTATCCGAATAGGTCTCCTCAGAGTCTACCTCAGACGAAACGGGAACCCACTCGCGACCCGCGACATACGGGCTCGGCTCGGTTCCCGGGTGCCTGCGGGACTGGATGGCGATGATCGCGATTCCGATGAGGATGGCGAGGATGGCCGCCCACACGTTGACACGGAGGCCCAGCACGTACTCGCTGGGGTCGATGCGGATCGACTCGAAGACGGTCCGACCGAGGCCGTACCAGATCAGGTAGACGGCGAGCGTCTTGCCCCACTGCAGGCGCAGGGCACGTTCGATGAAGAGGATCACGAGCACGCCCAGAGAGTTCCAGACGACCTCGTAGAGGAACGTGGGGTGGAAGAGTGTTCCGTCCGGCAGTCCCGGCGGGTAGGCGCTGTTGCTGGATTCGATCTCGAGGCCGAGCGGGTAGTCGCTCGAGACGGGCAGGCCGAAGAGCTCGTGGTTGAACCAGTTTCCGAATCGTCCGAAGGCCTGGGCGAGCAGGAGTCCGGGTGCGACGGCGTCTGCGAAGGTCCAGAAGCGGATGCCGGTGCGCCAGCATCCGATCCAGGCACCCACGGCACCACCGATGAGCGCGCCGAAGATGGCGATGCCGCCCTCCCAGACGTAGAACACGCTGAGCGGATCGATCCCCTCGCCGAAGTAGTCGTTGGGGTGCGTCAGCACGTGGAAGATGCGGGCGCCGACGATTCCGAGCGGGATGGCCCAGATGATGATGTCGAGCATGATGCCCGGCTCCGCACCGCGCCTCGTGAGACGACGGTGGGTCATGATGCCGGCGACGACGATGCCGATAAGGATGCAGATCGCGTAGCTGCGGATGTTCAGGTCGGTCGACACGAAGGTGAGGCCGAGATCGTGCAGCCATCTGCCGAGGGGGATCGCCTGCCAGACGTAGTCAGGGCTCGGGATGCTGAGGGGAACGAACACGGGAGTGACACCTTTCACCGGAAAGAACTAGGCAAGCTTAGCCCGCGGGCCGGGTGCCGACGGCGAGGGCGGCGGCGGCGCGTGCGACCGCATCCACTCCCCCATCGGCCAGGGCCTTGACCAGCAGGGAACCGACGATCGCGCCGTCGGCGTAGTCGAGAACCTCGCGCACCTGCTCGGCTGTGGAGATGCCCACACCCACGCAGGCGCTCGTTGCGCCGGCGGCACGCAGCCGGGAGACGAGTCCCCGCGCGGCGGAGTCGACGTCGGCGCGAGCACCGGTGATGCCCATGGTCGAGACGGCGTAGACGAAGCCTCGGCTCGCCTGCACGGCCTGCTCGAGGCGGGCATCGGTGGAGGACGGGGCGGCGAGGAACACGCGATCGAGACCGGTGCGCTCCGAGGCGGCGAGCCACTCGCCCGCTTCGTCGGGGATCAGGTCCGGCGTGATCAGTCCGGCGCCGCCTGCGGCGAGCAGGTCGTCGGAGAAGCGCTCGACGCCGTATTGCAGCACCGGGTTCCAGTAGGTCATCACGAGCACGGGTGCACTCACGCGCGCGGTGATCGCGGCAACGGCCTCGAAGCCGTGCTGGAGCTTGAAGCCGGAGGCGAGCGCCTGCTGGGTGGCCTCCTGGATGACCGTGCCGTCCATAACGGGGTCGGAGTAGGGCAGTCCGAGCTCGAGCACGTCGACACCGTTCTCGACGAGCGCTACCGCCGCCTCGATGCTCTCTGCGAGGTTCGGGAATCCGACCGGCAGGTAGCCGACGAGTGCGCCGGAGCCCTCGGCCTTCCTGGCGGCGATCGCGGCGGCTACAGCGCTCATCGTTCTTCTCCCTCGGCGGTGGCGTCGGAGGCGACGAGGGCCGCCGTGTCGAGGATGTCGAAGTACTTGCCAGCTGTCTCCATGTCCTTGTCGCCGCGACCGCTCAGGTTCACGAGGATCGAGGCATCGGGGCCGAGCTCCGTGCCGAGCTTGATCGTGCCCGCGAGGGCGTGGGCCGACTCGATGGCCGGGATGATGCCCTCCGTACGGGAGAGCAGGCGGAGGGCCTGCATCGCCTCGTCGTCGGTGATGGGCAGGTAGGTCGCCCGACCCAGGTCGTGCAGCCAGGAGTGCTCAGGCCCCACCCCCGGGTAGTCGAGGCCCGCGGAGATCGAGTGCGACTCCTGGGTCTGTCCGTCCTCGTCCTGCAGCATGTAGCTGCGTGCGCCGTGCAGCACTCCGGGCCTCCCGCGGGTGATGGTGGCCGCGTGACGCGCGGTCAGGTGTCCGTCGCCCGCCGCCTCGTAGCCGTAGAGGGCGACATCCGCGTCGTCGAGGAACGCGTGGAAGATGCCCATGGCATTGCTGCCGCCGCCGACGCAGGCCGTCACAGCGGTGGGCAGCGATCCGGTGAGGTCGAGCACCTGCTGGCGGGCCTCTTCGCCGATGATCTTCTGGAAGTCCCGCACCATCGCCGGGAACGGGTGCGGTCCCGCGACGGTGCCGAAGATGTAGTTGGTGCTGTCCACACTCTGCACCCACTCGCGGTAGGCCTCGTTGATGGCGTCCTTGAGGGTTCGGGATCCGGTCTTCACCGACACGACCTCGGCACCGAGAAGACGCATCCGCGCCACGTTGAGCGCCTGGCGGTCGGTGTCGACCTCACCCATGTAGATGACGCACTCGAGCCCGAACAGGGCGGCGGCGGTCGCCGTCGCGACACCGTGCTGGCCGGCTCCGGTCTCCGCGATCACCCGGGTCTTTCCGATGCGCTTGGTGAGCAGTGCCTGTCCGAGCACGTTGTTGATCTTGTGCGAGCCGGTGTGGTTGAGATCCTCGCGCTTGAGGATGATGCGTGCCCCGCCCGCGTGCTCGGCAAAGCGCGGTACCTCGGTGATGATCGAGGGCCGACCGGTGTAGGTCCTGTGCAGCTCCATCAGCTGCGCGGCGAACTCCGGGTCGGACTTCGTCGACTCGTAGGCGGCGCTCAGGTCGTCGAGGGCCGCGACGAGCGACTCGGGAACGAAGCGTCCGCCGAAGTCGCCGAAATAGGGGCCGAGTTCTTCGCGCAGGCTGGCTTTCGAGGGGCTGGTCATGGTGCACCGAGGAATTCTGTGAGGGTGGCGACGGGATCGCCGGTGACGAGGGCCTCGCCGATGAGCACGACGTCGGCGCCGGCCGCGCGGTAGTGGGAAACGTCATCCGGAGTCTTCACGGCCGACTCGGCGACCTTGAGGATTCCCTCGGGGATCGCCGAGGACAGCCGGCCGAACAGGTTCTGGTCGAGCTCGAACGTGGACAGGTCGCGGGCGTTGATGCCGATGAGACCGGTGCCGGTGTCGACCGCCCGGCTGACCTCATCCGCGGAGTGCGCCTCGACGAGGGCCGTCATCCCGAGATCGGTGATGAGATCGAAGAGCTGCAGCATCACGCGCTGGTCGAGCGCCGCGGCGATGAGCAGCACGAGATCGGCACCGGCGGCGCGTGCCTCGAAGACCTGGTACGGCTCGGCGATGAAGTCCTTGCGCAGCACGGGGACGCTCACGGCGGCGCGCACGGCCTCGAGATCGGCGAGGGACCCGCCGAAACGGCGACCCTCGGTGAGCACGCTGATCGCGCTCGCGCCGCCCTGCTCGTACTTCGAGGCGAGCAGTGCGGGGTCGGGGATCTCGGCGAGGGCTCCACGGGACGGGCTCGCGCGCTTCACCTCGGCGATGATCTTGATGCGGTCCTCGCGCGACAGGTGGGCGAGGGCGTCCAGGGCGGCGGGGCGGGCGAGAGCCGCCGCCTCCACCTCGACGAGGCCGCGGACAGCGCGACGCTCCGAAGCGTCGGCGAGAGCTCCGGCGACGAGTGAGTCGAGCACCCTAGTTGTGCGCCTTCGGGATGACCTTGTCGCCGCCGACGCCGTAGCCGGCGCGCTTGAGGAACAGTCCGACGATCGGGCCGAGGAGGCACAGGACGGCCGAGGCCCAGACGATCACCGGAAGGTCGAACCAGAACGCGAGGGTGCCGATGGTGAACGCGACGAGCATGATGATCACTGCGGTCCAGGCGGCCGGTGAGTTGCCGTGGTTGTCTTCGTGGTCGTTCGACATGCTGCTCCTGTGTTTCTCGAGAGGGGTGCTTTTAGACTACCGGGTCAGTTCTCGCGATAGAGCCGGTACCAGTCCGCGTCGTCGACGACTCCCCGCACGAAGTAGACGTTCTCCTGCCCGAGGAGGCTGCCGTCCTGGTGGTGGAGCTCGGCCACGTCGCCGCTTTCGTAGCGCAGTTCGATCAGCGGGAACGGGGTGGGGTCCTGCTCGGGCTCGGTCCAGGTTCCGGAGCCGGGGCCGGTCGGCAGGAACTCGCCCTCGAGGCCGA
>Ga0247807_10001445_pt1 | contig 13907 bp, 10 predicted proteins | sample UWRJL074202C1_FD_179931 | JGI IMG/M metagenome (GOLD analysis project Ga0247807, IMG submission 179931) | Plant litter microbial communities from Arlington Agricultural Research Station in Wisconsin, United States - UWRJ-L074-202C-1 | ecosystem: Environmental > Terrestrial > Plant litter >...
TGCATCGTCTGGGCATCCTCGGCTGTATTGGAAAGGCTACCATCTCCTGAACGCCATGCCGATCTCTATGGAGAAATGTCTGGGGTCTGGTAAGCTGAATGTGCTTCTTCATGCAATCTTACTGTTCAAACCATTTGTATGGTATGTGACCCAAGTACCATATGCAGCTGATTACTAAATCCATTACGTACAGACCTCTGGTTCGCTAGCCCAATAAGCTCATTACACTCAATAAGATTCATCAGAGCTGTGTAGCTCGGAAGATGAAGAATCAACTGTTTCAGCAAGTTAGATAGGCAAAGTTCATAATATAAGGAAAGGACATTTATCATAGGTCGGTCAAATAGTTTGGGGTGCCTGTTATACCTGGAGGCCAGGTACAAGAATACAAAGAATTGAAACATAGCAGTGGGCAAATATTATGAAACAAAGGCAACCAAGTGAGCTTCTATTACATTGAAGTATATTACTGGTTATATACTTGAAATGAGCAATGTCTGTTGTATTATTGGTGGTAGTGCAAACAAATGTAAGAGTGGTAGCAACACTATAAACGCCAAACCGGTATAAAAGCACCAAATGTATCTTAAAGGTCAATGTCACGCCTGATATCAACCATTTCTAACAGTATTAATAGTGAATTAGACTAATCAGGTCACTCATGTTGTTTGGAATAGCTCATTCTATTAGCTGTCAATCAGGCGCTATGGCCAGTTGTAACTTGAAAAGTCTTTGCACCATCCCAATAAGAAAGAAAAAAAATAGCTATTTTAAAATTATTTAATTAAGTTGATTCATCTGAAACTGATTCCAACTTTGAAACATACAGAATTAAGTGAAGTTGCCAATTCCAAACACTAAAATCTGTTGTTTATTATACGATAATGATCGAGATTCTGATTCCCATTGATAACTGTCTGGAATATTACTATACCCTATCATTATGTCAACCCGATGAAGCAATTATATCTAGATTCGCAAAGCTAAACTCAAAACAGATTCACTGTAGACTGAAGATGTTAAGGTGGACCGGTCCATCGAGTCTCTAAGTTCTCCTAATATTATATATACGGATATTCTTAAGTTTATAGCACATACGACCATAGACTGAGGAGAATTGGGCATCCCGTCCGCTCTGCCATACACAAGCCTCAGATCGGTAGACTAGTAGTTGGGTGGGTGACCACCAGCGAATCCCTACTGTTGTATGTTTTTTTTCTTTTTGCTTTTTTCAATGTCTGGAGTTTACCTTGATAAAAATTGATGAAAATCATTTTTAATAAAGAATGTGTGAAACATCCCAGTTGGAGTAAATACAGATGGTGTACCAAGCTAAGAAAAAGCGTGCTCAGAATCACTTTCTCAAGCAGCACGATCCTGGGCGGGCGATAATTTTAAACTGTGGAGAAGCTGGCTGTATTCTCCATAAATATGGCTAGGGTAACAACATCTAGGACTACTATTGTCAATTGCTAATAAATAGTCTTTTCTTTCAGCGCTAACTTGAGTAACATTGACTTGGAACTTTTGACTTGATATTTACTATAGGTATAGAGACCTTGGATGTGTAAAATTCGTTCATGTGTCTTCTCTCGTTTGGTTGCCCTGTATTAGCCTGGCACGCCAACTATGAACTTTGGTTCAAATAAATGAGGTATTTCTAAGAGAATCCGAATAGCCCATAATAATGGTCACAAATCTTTGTTCGTCTTTAGGCGGCTGTGTCAACTAAGGCTAGGCAATAAAAACAATTGATAGTGTATTATTCTTGAAGTGCTGAATATAAATTATTCGATCTTACACACTGAAGAGTTGGATATGTCTATTAGAATGTCGTATCTGTGTAAAATCAAGGTTGGACCCTATGTAAAAGAAGTTGAATTCATGGGACAAAACTAAAATCCCAACCATCCAAATGAACCTTTTGGTATCATGAGTAGTGACTCACCACTATCTTGTTTCGATTCTTGAACATTGACTGGTCCGGCAGTGTGCAATCCAAAGCCATTGAGTACGAGACTAAAGCAACTCACGGTATGACGATCTGAAAGCTTGGCCACTACCTATGCACATCTTGTTCCTTTAAGTAAAAATCATTCAAACGCGCCATGCAGTGCCGTATTCTCCCTGGTAATCTTAGCCCATTTCAACGTCTCAACCCAGAGGCTGGACTGCTTCTTCTCATCCTGACTCTCTGGGGAGCTCTCATCCTTTTGCAGGAGTGTGAAGAAGCCTCGTTCGTCAGCATACTTCGGATTTAGGGCAATTTCGACAACATCAACACCTGCGGGAGCGGAGGTGCGTAGTGTTGGTCCCGCTAATACTTTAAAAAGAGGTAACAGCGGTTTAAGTATATATTTCTGAAAAAAGATCATGTTTGGAGGAGTGTTAGAACGGAGAGCTCGTGAGTCAGCTAGATTGCCAGGGTTTATTGCGACAGCCGTGATCTTTTTGAGGTTTTCATCCTTTGAACTATTAGTAATGGGATACAACCGGCGGAAATACACGAACTAACTTTCTCAAGGAATCGATTGAGTCCATACATCCATGTAGTGATAGCTAATTTCGCGGTAGCGTATCTTTGAAATCCACGCCCTCGCTTATCAGCATCCACGGTAGGATTTACTAGCAGATTCATATCATTAGGGATACTGGGAGGATACGCCTCCGACATATTCTTGCCAGGCCAATGCGCGTCGCTTGAAAGAAGCACAATACGACCGCTAGGACCGAAGTAGCCCAAGAGCCTCAGAAGCAGAGCTGCATGAGAGATATGAGACACCTCGAAGGTCTTATCATATCCATCAGCAGTAATCTCAGGGTCGCCGATAAGATTCCAATAATAGGCATTACAAACAATGGCAGCAATTGGAGGATATTCGCCAGTTCGAATGCTGGAAATGATGGTGTCAGCCAATGTGTGGACGGCAGACAGACTGGAAAGATCTAGAGCAAGAACTGTCGATTTTGCTTTCGGAAATCGAGAAATAGTTTCACGCAGCTTCTGTGTATTAATGTCGTAGATTGAATCATCTCGTACGGTAAAGAGCACAGTATAATCAGGATATTTGGACAGAATGTAGTCAGCAGCAGGAATTCCCAGCGAGCTATTGGCGCCGGTAAAGATTACAAGTCCTGCCATTTTGAGAGATTTGGACGTTTTGGTTGTAATGGTGAAATTTCGAGGAAATATTTTAGCTTCCTAAAGGTATTGTTCAAGTGTATGTGCTTGACGTTAAAATGTTTGAATTGATGCAAATTTATATCGTAAATTACACGTCAGATTTGCCGACCAATCCGCTAGCCTGGATCTTTAATTCCAACAGAGTACTCGTCTTCTCTACAGGGATTGGCTGAGAACACGAGCAACACCACAGCAATTGTTTGGTTTGTTGGAGTTTTGATTTACCAAGCCGGAGATGATTGAACCCGGAGTAAATGTCACCTTACCTCCGTGTCCTCTACGCTTTTCGTCAAACCTAGCAGGTAAGGCAGAATCTCTGCACCATAGACGTGCAATTGAGCTTCCAGCCTTTGGTATATATTATGTAGAATATCAAGCATTGAGCGCGAAGATATTTTGATTAATGGTATTGGATATTTTTAGCTCAATGTTTTGATTTCTAAGTTATCTCTTGAACGGCAAACTGATGGTCCAAGATATTTACTGGGCAGGGGTATTTATTTAGCACGAACCTGAAATAGTTAGGAACATTGCAACGTTTTGATAATAACTTTGAAATGACAGCTTTGTGAGAATATTTTAAGATATATGAAAACAACAACATAAGCCAGAGTTTATGTTAAAATGAGTGGTTAAATAGTAATAGACTAACAATTTCTTTGATTAAATGAGTTAAATTGGCTGTCGCGTAGATCGGGGATCGTTAGTGATTGGTTCGCCTCACCCACGAACCACTCTCACCACTATAACTGCCTTTGTTTCACTCCCTATAGTTCCCTTCGTGATTATATTCTGAAACCTATTGCGTTAACGTATCCTGATAGAACGACAATAACAGAGTCCAATATAAGTGATCAGGAGACATTGTACTGGCTACCTCCAGGTTGGACAGAAGAGAAATATGCGAACGCGACGGATGAAGATTGGGAGACCTTGCCGGACGAAATAAGTTGTTTCTTTCGATAATTGAACCTGATTGTTATGCTGTCTTTGCAGTATTGTATACTTCTCCGCCTCTGAAAAATAATCAAATTTTGTTCATCACGTGCCCATCCTCCCTAAATCTCATTCGCTCTTACTCAGTCTCTTTCTTGTGTTGGCCATCTGATGTTATGATAGTTCTTTATCACATAATAACTTGAAACCCATTGGTTGATAATCCAATCAACGCCCTCGCTAGCTTCTTGAGCTAAACTTGAAACGCATGGCGGCATATGCCAATCTGAACTCTGCAGCTACGGAAGCTCGTATTGTAGCTGCGAATGCAGCCATTGGCCGGCCTCCTCGAAAGATGTTGGAGAAAGAACATCCTTTGGTGAAAATAGTTGAGGATGCTGGATACGAAGATTTCGGCTTCGTCCTATTTCGCACTACATTCACTTCTGACTCCCGCTGGAAACGCTTCGTTGCAGGGTGGGATTTATTGATTGACAAGCAACTTGATAGGGCGTTACCTGAGACTGGATTACAGAAAATTAAGGACAGGGTGTTCACGAAGATGGTGGATGATGATTGTATGAGTGAGATGGGACCTGAGAATGTTGCTCTGTATGTCCACTCCCTTCTCATCTCCCTCTTTCCCGACTGCTCTTGCAGTATTCTATATTTTCAAATGGTGTTCTAATAGCTCTTATACAACAGCTTGCTAACAAGATATGATTAGCGCATTTAGGATGTTTAGGGAAGAAGATGACGTTGAGCCCGGTTTGAACACAAAGATGTGTTTGATGGCCGACGCAGAATGCATTGCCTCCATGCTTGATTCTGGACCGAATACAGCTAATCGCACCCCACCATTCATCAAAGCCGTCGACGTTTCTATTCCTCTTGGGGGATATGAAGACTACACTGGCAGCTTTGAGGTTGCTATTGAGAGTCTGATTCTAGAGTTCTGGCCTGCGCTGAGGGAGGCGGGAAGTGCAGCGGAGTTGTCTCTATTTGGGGAGGGTATTTGGGAGAGGCGCTTAGAGTAGAGTACTTGAAATGACTAGTAGACACATCGTTGCATAAAATTGTTAGAGCGGGAAGGAATCTTGAGGCCGCATCATAATGCATTCAGTCTAATTATATGGCCGGAACAGGAATGGACAAACTGTTATTACTTATTAAAATGCAACTGTATATAACGTGTTGTCTTTCTTAATTACCGCGCATTTTTCCAATTCATTTTGTTCTCTAAAACAAATGCATTTTTTCACTTGTTCTTCGGAAATCGCACACAGCACTCAACTTATACCATCACTTCAAGTATAAAATCTTCCAGAAAAACCTTGCACTCATGGTTATTGACAATTGATCAATAGAGCTCGTTTTCTTAACAGATGTACAGGTCAGACCTTAGCCAAGTAGCCCCAAATCTCACAGTGCATAAGTAACAACATTTACAAAGGATGTGCTTCTATGGTTGTGCCCTTCAATATTCAGGGGTCGTGGCTAATCATCTCGCTTTTTATGATCTGCCAAATTGATTTCGATACTGTCCAACGCTATCTACAGCGATAGGGTTGGCATCATTGTACCAATTGTACTCAGGATATTGCAAGTTGTTCTAAAGAGGAACGGTGGTACTATTCTCTGCTGTCGAAGTTCCAAGGATTGATTGTAGGGGTGAAGATATGTTTATTTTCTTCGCTCGAATTTCGGTGTTCGAATTCTCAACCATCTACCACTATATCTCAGCTTACGTGTAGACTGCGCCACAATCGGTAGGCAGTGTGGTAGGTGAATTATTTGTTGGTTCCAGCCTCTGAGGCGTGATATCTCTTGGTTTGTTGGTTTTTGCCTGTGTGCTTCGCTTATTATTGGTTCGCCGAACATCGAGTATCCGTGGGATTGAATGCTGGGAATCCGCCATGAGTTTATGGTCAGAGCTTTGGATGAATTAAAACTATATAGATGTTAAGCCCCACTCAGGATCCAGGCGGGTATCTTGGTCAAATAGGAACATCTTTCCAACAGGATATTTTAGGGATCTGACCGCAATGAGAGTCTTGTTTGGATCATAGTTGACACAATCGACAAGCTGGATTTTCTATAAATTAGTGGGTACCTTCTTCCTAGCAATACTGTTTGTCAATTCTATGCTAGTATCTATCGCTTCCATGCTATGATACTTGACAGAAAACCTCTACCGTCTATTTTGATAGTGCAAACAAATAGATCTCCAACACACATACTTCTTCAATCACAAGCTGGAATCAATATCCAACATTGCCAACATCCCAAGACAATACTTTAAATAAAAGATCCGATTAAAGTACTTATCGCTCCCGTGATATTAGATCCGTAGCTATGAAGATACCTATCTGGATAGCTTTCCTGTCTCTATCTGCCCTACCATCAATATATGCTTGCATACAAACCTCGGGAACTATAATAGCTGACAGAATTGGCGGCTGGTCAATCGACATGAAATTTACTGACAATGGAGGTGCCGTGTGCGACGACGCATATGCGCACCAAGACGATCAAAAAGAGTGGCGATTTAAATGTAACGATGGATACGATGTGATCTTGAGCGAAAAGGGTGATCATATCACTTACACGAGCCTGGGAAACACAGTTCAGTGGACCCAGCGCGCAAAAATGGAGCTTGAGGATGGTTATGGTGCGTGTCATGACAAACGAGGCTTGGAGGCAAGAAAAGGCTTTTGCACCAAGGTCCGGACGTACACCTGGGACACTAAAAGGGATTGTCAATTGTAGACTTGGGATTATAAATCAAAAATGAAATTAGAGCTCTTGAGAAGAAGAAATGGACTTCTGTCAAGACCTACAATCACAAAAAAGGAATGGTGCTGTTGTGGCCTCAGGCACCCACATCCCCATGAGTTAGCTATACCTAGATCTCTCCCTACGGAGAGCTTCCTTCCTTAGACTTATCAGAATACAAGAACCTTATCACACGTTTTACACGCTGAGGTACTTTTCCTTTTAGCCCGTTTCGTGAGTACAGGTCCTTGACAGGTGCCTCCGTTGAGTGAAAGTTGGTCTTGTATATGTGGTTTAGTCTAGAGAAGAAGACCTTCGTGATGCTAAGATATCTGTTGCCCTCTCATCTTGCGTATAGGAGGAGAATATTTCAACCCCTGTTAGGTTTAGTTTGTAGTAGTAAGAGCTAGAGTGATGTACTCTCCACATAACATCAGATTACATTATTGAGCGGATACTCAAATTTGTATAGCAGATTGATAAACTGCTGTAGTGCTACATATCTTCTCGCCCTTGTGAATAATGACCCAGGAGGTTTAATTCATCATTAATTTACACTCGGCAAATCGTTATCCATTGCTGACCGTGTCGAACAGACATAATCATGCGTGCTCTTATTGTGTGCACGAACGGATCAGCCGAAAAATATTTGCAGGATTATTCCAGGAACAAAATCTAGCTATTTCGTCTATATAAAAATAAAGTTTCTGCTAGCAATTGAATAGTGACCATATGTGTAATTTGAATAGTCCGGCTGTATTCTCCCGTTGGGTTAGGGATCAGACAAATGTTCAGCGTTTGAAATTAAAATAAATGACTTCAACTTCCCACAGCTGTTTTCGAGTTTTCTGTCAGGAACTAGTAGTGGAGGAAGCTATAATACTGAGATATACGGGCCAAGGAGCGCATATTCGGTTTCGCAATCCGGGTGCTTCCTCTACTATAAAAACTAGAGACATGTGCCTGTTGTCACATGACCCCTGACATTCTCTGCTGCTAGCTCCACCCCCCCTGAAAGTATAGCACATCTAAAATCGTCCAGTAAATTGAAGGCTGCGTTCGAGTCTAATTTTATTGTTAGCATGAGGATTAGCGAAATATATTGGTCTCACATACGACAGTAGACTCCGCCGTTGAACACCGCTGTTGCATCCTTGCCAATGTATGCACTTATTATTGCTCTACCACCAGGATGAGAACCAACAAAATGCTCAATGTCATACAGAAAAGCAGAAATGCAAATAAGTTGACGGTCGTTTCGAACTGCAGACTGAAATTCGTCCCAAGTCATCAAAGGTAATTCGAGCTGAGAAGCTCCCCAGTCAAGACTTGATTTTATTTTGTCGAGCCATTTCTGTTTCTGCTGAACTTCACTTTTCTTAATCGTATTCTGGGAGAATCTGTTCAAGTTGCACGCGAGCCCTATCATCCCCCAAAACCAGATGAACCACTTTGAAGGATCGTATTGGTGCCACTTGATGCCGTTTCGGTAGTCAGAGGGAAACTCGTGATGAAAGTTGTGGTATCCTTCTCCGAATGTTACTAAAGCAGTTAAAACATGATCTCGCGGCGATTTTCTATCGTCGAACGGTTGGTCACCTAACCAATGAGCTAGTGAATTGACACAAAAGGTTGCCTGCTGGAAGAAAAATATACGAAGGATGCCCGCGTAAACAATCCCACCTTTCCAGTCGCCCCAAAAGTAGCCGGCGATTAAGGATGGGACAGCAAGTCCCATGATTATAGCTATGATGGAAAAATATCTATCCTGCCACAACACTATCTTGTTGGAGTTTAGATCCGTAGTGTCAACTATCCCAGGGGTTTTATCTTGCTTGAAAATTAGCCAGCCCATATGAGCATATAACAATCCCTTGTTGATAGAATACGGATCTTGGTTTGTGTCAACAAACCGATGATGAGCTCGGTGATTTCGAGCCCATTCTAGAATGGATCCTTGAAGGCAGGCTGCTCCAGCGATCGATAGATACACCTCTAGGAACTTTCCTGCTCTGAACGATCTATGGGACCATAATCTATGATAGCCTGAATCAAATTAGTATAAAGCTGAGAGTATAGATAGCCGGCTTGTTTACCTGCTGTAATTCCAATACCACTTAAAAAATAATATGTAATGGCCCAAACAGCAGTTTCTTTTCTTAGTGGAGTGTCAATTGCCAACCAGATACCACATAGTGGAAGCAATATTACGGCAAAGATATTTCGAAGTTGGAGGGATTTCGTCAGTTTTGAAAGCTGCAACAGGTATGAGACCAGTAGCAAAGAAGAATTAGGCATATTGAGGAATATGATTTCAAATTGACGCTACGCCTTTGAGAAAAATCAAAAACTAAAACTTTGAACGGCTTTTTAATTATCTCGAGCAACCTTAGACAGTAGAAGTACATAATCAATTTCGATTCCTCTTCGTGAAAGTCAACTAAAAGATAATCATGACTCTTCACCGCACTTTCTATTTAGCCATTGAGCGAATCATGACTCTGTGTTGCTGTATTATATACAGGAAAAGTTCTTGCCCTGCTTAGCTTCCTATTTAGTTAAGATGCAATCCACCGTTACTGCATGGACACTTTGGTCACCGTGCCCTATCTCTAATATCAAATGAATGAGTAAGCAAAATCGTGATGCACGGAGGGTGAGTTCTCACCCTTTCTTACCATTTTCTTACTCATGCCGAAATGTGGCTGCTGCATAATGGTTGATAAGTGCCAAAGTAGTAGAAGATTAATTTAAATGTTACCTTGTTATCACTAAAACTTATCTAGAAACTCTAGATTAAGTAGGATCTTTTCATCGCCGCTAAAATTTCGCCACCTAATTGGCTGGACTGTGAAGGATGGTCAAAACCTGGTAACCACCGAATATAAAACAGTTTAAAACCGCCTTGCGTACTGAATCCATATTACGTTGCAAACAAACATATATAGTAATCAAAATTCACTACGAAAATCCTAACATCGCTTTTGTAGCAGTACTTCTGTCACAGTATAATATCAAAAGACATGGCAAATCAAATTACAGGCTACTCCACAGAGATATGCCGCTCACTCGTTCTTTCAAAGCTGAGTTATATTCATACTGGCACTCTAGTTGTAAGAGAACGTGGGCATACCACCCAGAAGTTTGGGGTTAAACTACCTAGATTCTCTGGTGAACTGGAAGTGCTAAATGACAGCTTTTGGCCTCGCCTTATATTCTATGGAGCTACGGTACTAATTGGCACATATCTCTATGTATGTTATCAATTCTAAAAAGATGTCTAGGGGTTCGCAGAAGCTTTTATAGATGGAACTGTTCAATGCAGCAGATTGACAAATTTGTTAGAAGTACGTACTTTACTTAAAGATAGCTGATTTTGCATTGTGCTCACGAAAACTTTTAGCTACTTATTGTCAACCGAGATGAAATGTCTGACTGCAGCACCTTTTTCTCTATGGCTATCTCTCTAGTCTCCGGTCTCTATCGAGCAACCAATACCCTTTCTGTATCTCTATCTAACGTGGCTTCTCATTATGATATTTCTAATGGAATTTTCCAATCATTTCTGTCTCCAGACATGACCTATTCATGCCCTATTTGGTCAACAGAAAAACAAACTATTGAAGAGAATGCTTTACTTGAGCAAGCTCAAGTACGTAAACTTCGCAGAATCATCTCAGAAGCCCGACTTAAGCAAACTGACCATGTTCTTGAAATTGGAACGGGATGGGGAAGTTTTGCAATCGAGGCTGTACGCCAGACTGGCTGTTTTGTCACCAGCCTGACACTCTCCAGAGAGCAAAAAGAAGAAGCCGAAGATAGAATTGCGGCTGCTGGCTTCACGAAAAATATACAGGTACTGCTTCAAGATTACCGACAAGCACCAGCAGTTGAAGGAGGGTACGACAAGATAATTTCGATTGAGATGCTTGAACATGTAGGCCGAGAGAATCATGAAACTTATTTCGCTTGTGTTTCAAAGCTTCTCAATGCCAAGCATGGGGTTGCAGTCTTCCAAACTAGCACAATGCCTGAAACTGTAAGTTTATCTGAGTTCACCTTCTGGAGTATCAACTGAATTTCTTCAGCGTTATGATTCCTACTGTAAAGGAACAGAGTGAGTACTCCAGTAGAAAATTTGTAGAGGAAGATTGCTAATACTTTCAGCTTCATTCGTAAACACGTGGGTTATTTCTCATCATCTCACTGTTGGTGCTAGATAAAATACATACATCTAACAGTTCCCAGATATTTCCTGGCGCCAATGTCCCTAGTATCACTCAACTTTTGACTTCGATGCACAAAGGCTCTGGTAGAAAGTTGATTTTGGAGAAGCTAGAAAATATTGGATATCACTATGAACAAGCATTAAAGATTTGGCGTACGAACTTTGTTTCAAACTTCTCAAGTCGTATTCGTCCCGAACTCCTAAAGGCAAACCCTGCAATGAGCGATGTAGAGCTTGAAAGCTTCAAGAGAAAATGGGAGGTAAGTAGTTCCGCAGTTGCTAAGTGGGCTGAAGCTAACGTCGGTCAAAGTATTATTTTTGTTATTGTGAAGCGGGTTTTCGTACAAAAACCCTGGGTGTCGCTTTGTTCTCTGTTGGACGGGAGGGGAATGTTAATATGATTGATGATGTATTGAACCAACTCCCAGGCCAAGGTTCATGAAATCTATTCGTCGAGGTTATTTATAGTTTTTTTTAATTAGATATCTTTAAAAGATTCCTTTTATCTCTCTACTTCGACCGTCGTTTAAATTACGCTACATGGTGAACATACTAGGATATCCTAGATTGGGTCGAGCTGAGGCTCAGAAAATAGGGCATACTGTACAGTGTGAGAAAAGTATAATCAACTAATTGATAACTAATCATCAGTTTGATTAGGTTTGATTTGATTTTGATTAGTAGCTTAGCCAGCTTGGGTTGATTTGATTACTATCCCAATCAAATCATATCTTACACTGGGAATGCACCGTTATCACGCCACAAGCTTACAAACTGCCTGCAGCTTCTATCTAACTGCTGAAATGAGTTCTTGCGCCGCTTCCATGCAGGTCTTGTCTCAATTGATTGACATGGGGAATTTTCTTAGCTTGATACCTGAATTATGGTTACTTTGAACAGCTGAAGCTCTTTCTTGTACTGCTTACAAATGTGATTCCCTTTTATGCTAGTTATTCTATTCTTGGTATATGTATAGTAGCAATCAGTCTCATCTCAGATCTTAAACGAAAATTGTCAAGTTCTAAGTCTGCCCAGCGTTCACTAATATCGAAAATTTTGTGGGATTTTGGGTAACGAGGATTTTAGTGGTCTAATGTATTATTACGTGGATTGGCACTGCATGCTGCTGCCTAAGCACTTACTAGGACATGCAATTTCGAGGCTCGCCTCAGAGCAGAACGCGGCCGACAAGAGTGCAGCAATTATCAATGATCAAATGAAATTAGCATATACGCAAGAGAATAGTTGTGCTACATGCTCGGAGTGTAAGTGAACCTATATATACTCAACGCGACGTTTTTCAGCCATCTCTTTAGATATTCTACTTTGACTACTTTCTGGCTCGTTATACTTCTTGTCTATATCATAAGGTACAAGCTCAATTAACTTTTGATAAGGTTAAATTTAAATAGATAGAAAGATATCAAAGATATTAAACTATCTATTTCGAAATAGGCAGGTTAAACTAGCTTCCAAAAAGAATAGGCCAGCACTTTTCAATCAAAAAAAATAAATTACAATTTTTTATCACTTGGCATTTCAAGCTTCAAATGGTGTTATATTTACCATTTCAGGAAAAGGGCGTTTTCCAACTACTCAAAATTTAGAAAACCCACAACTCTTTAAAAGCCAAAATGATACCAATATATACATTTGAACATGACCTTAACCCGAACGCCAAATCTGATATAAATTGGATTGTGTTTTACAGTAGAAGTAAAACTTTTGCGACTTTTATTGCTGAATGGTGGGACCAATAACTCGGAGGGTCCTGTCATGTCGTTGATGCCTCTCCGGGAATGATCCCGAGACTAGATCCTCAAGCGACCATAATTCTTTGCATCTTGTCAATCAATCACTAGCTTGAGTTTTCCATATTAGGGAGAGTAGCTGGAACCGAACATGTCCATGCCAGATGCTAAGATCGTCCTACAAGCCGGCGCAATCATTTTGGTAGCATTTACTAAACTGGATTTCCCTACTGATCCAGGCCACATCTTTCTTACTAGTTGGGGATAATCTGGGAGAAAGATGTTATCGCAAAATGTCTCACAAGCTTGATAGGTGGTTTCATAGTAAATAAGAGATCGAGAGGGAAGAGAACATCGTGTAGTGAGGAAGTCAATACGAGCCAGAAAATGTAGTTCAAGCCTGAGAGCAACAATCTGGTCTCCTCCCACGAAGTTTTGTTTAAAAAAAATGGCCGCTTGGATTTTCAAAGCGATTTTATCATTTTGTGGTTTTCTATACGTATTTCTAGCTTGCACCTGCATTTCAATACTATTCGCTATTGATTGGTATGCACACAAGATCCAAGTAAGTTTTTTTCTCGTTTATTTGATTTTGATTTAACAGACCATATGTATAAAGGAAAGAGGTTCACAAGTCTCAATTACGTAGGTCTCAAGTTCTCGAGCTCGTCCTTTTAGTGCAAGCCAAAATATGAGCTTAGAACTCGACCTAATCTACCAGGCAAAGTCCTCTACGTGAATAGTGTATCTTCTTCTCCAGTCCGCCGTTTCCGCCATGCCGGTATCGGCTTCACGTTGCTAAACGATAGCTCAGGAGTCGGCACAAAATTCTCCGGATCTTCTATCATCTCGATGCCTGTAATTAGAAGTTAGCTAGTCTCCTATTTAGTAATAAGAATCTAGGAATACGGATCCATACTTTCGATATCCCAGCCATTGAAGCTTCCTATCACATCTCGTTTTGCAGGTCCGATGCTGCCCACAAAGTTGATCTTACAGCTAATGCGTATTAGCGCGGTTTTCAGGAATAAAG
>Ga0247807_10001449_pt1 | contig 13882 bp, 12 predicted proteins | sample UWRJL074202C1_FD_179931 | JGI IMG/M metagenome (GOLD analysis project Ga0247807, IMG submission 179931) | Plant litter microbial communities from Arlington Agricultural Research Station in Wisconsin, United States - UWRJ-L074-202C-1 | ecosystem: Environmental > Terrestrial > Plant litter >...
GAATGGAATCACTGATAAAATTCCCTATCTCCTTCATACTCTGCTCCATGCTTTCGTAAGACGTTCCCTCGGGAGCCATCACGGCCAGCCCGATCATCGACCGGTCTTCCAGCGGCGCAAGTTCAGACGGCAGCTTTGGTGCGAGCCAGTAAGCAAGCCCAAACGAAACCGCAAGCAATACAAATCCCAGCCAGCGTACTTTCATAAATGCTGCTAATGACCTCCCGTAAGCATCATTCATTTTAACAAAATAAGGCTCTGTTTTCTTGTAAAGCCAATTATGCGAAGTGCCGGATTTGAGCAAATAAGCGCTCATCATGGGTGTTAAAGTAAGGGCAACAAAGGCAGAAATTGTTACGGAACCAGCCACTACAATTGCGAATTCTTTAAATAACCTTCCGGTTAATCCGCCTAAAAACAGGATGGGTAAAAACACTGCAACCAATGTGATGGTAGTAGAAATAACTGCAAAATAAATTTCAGCGGAACCTTCCCGTGCTGCCATAATGGGCGACATTCCTTTCTCAACTTTACTGTAAATATTTTCCAGCACAATAATCGCATCATCCACCACAAGTCCGATTGCAAGTACTAAGCCCAACAAGGTCAGCACATTGATGGAAAACCCTGCGATGTACATGATAAAAAATGCAGATATAATCGAAACGGGGATTGCTACCAATGGAATAATCGTACTTCTCCAGTCGCGCAGGAAAATGAAAATAATCAGGGAAACGAGTGCAAAAGCCAGCAAAAGTGTTTCCTCTACTTCCGACAACGAATTCCTTACAGGAACAGTAAAATCTTTTCCAAGGGCAATTTCATATTCTTTTGGTGCCGACTTTTTTATTTCTTCAAAACGTTTTTTAAATTCATCAACAATGGCCAGCGAATTAGCTCCCCGCTGCGGGCTTACACCTGTTCCGACACCGTAATCAGCTGTTTTGCCATTGTAAATAATCATGGCGGTTCTTTCATTTTGAGAAGACATTATAGCCTGTCCAACATCTTTAAAGCGGACAATTGCGCCATCACTTTCTCTGAGGATCATGTTGTTGAAATCGTCTTCGGTAACCAGCCTTCCCTGTGTGCGAAGCGTAACTTCTGTATTTTCGCCTTCAATTCTTCCACTGGGCAAATCCACATTTTCTTTTTGCAATGCCGTCTGAATATCAGTTGGTGTAAGACCATAAGCGGCCAGTTTTACCGGATCCATTCTTAGACGCATCGCACGTTTTCTTCCTGCGTAGGAATCCACCAGGCGTACGCCGGAAATTGATTGCAGTTTTTCCTTTACGTTGATATTAACAAAATCGGTAACGTCTTCCAGACTTTTTGTTTTGCTTTGAACGGTAAGAAAAACAAGGAAGTCGGCCGGTCCGGCTTTTTCTACGATGGTGGGTTCAATGTCCGTTGGCAATTGCTGGCGTGACTTCGAAACTTTGTCACGAACGTCATTGGCTGCCGCTTCAAGATCTGCATTCAAATCAAATTCTACGGTAATAATACTTACCTGCTCGCGTGAAGTAGATGATACAGAGCGGATTCCATTTGCTTCGGCAATCGCTTCTTCAAGCGGCTTGGTAACCTGCGACGCAATGATGTCTGCGCTGGCGCCCGGATAAACAGTGGTCACCATGACGATAGGCGAATCAGTTACAGGATATTCTCTGGTTCCGAGATATGTGTAACCAACAATCCCGAAAAGTATAAGCAGTATGGACATTACCCCGGCCAACACGGGCCGGGAAATGCTTGTTTGTGAAATGGAACTCATGATTTGTGGCTTTTGGCTGTTAGCAAAGAGCTATTAGCCATTTAAGAATAAAATTATTTGACAGAGACCAACTGGATGTCTGTATTTGGAATTAGACGAAGCATATTGCTGGTAATGATGGTATCGCCGCTGGCAAGTCCTTTGGTTACATGAACCGTAAACGCATTGCGCTGACCAATTTCAATGTTCTTCAGTCCCGCTTTATGTCCGTTAACAACATAAACACTGTAACCTTTTGACGACGGGAGCAGAGCTTGATTGGGAACCATTAATGCATTACCGGATGTGGCTAAACGTATAGTAAGACGGGCACTTTGTCCGGGCAATAATTCATGGCTAACATTATTTCCTACTGCCCGGACGAGCAATGTCCGCGTATTGGCATCCAGACTGGATTCATGCGCAACGATTTTTGCTGAATGTATTTTTTCATTGGATTCAACATAATATTGAACTTCGTCTCCTGTCTTCAAAGTATTTGCATGTTTTTCAGGAACTGCAAAGTCAATTTTCAGCCGGCTGTTATCTGTAAGTTGTACGAGGGAGGTGCCTGGCGAAACATACGCGCCTGTGTAGACATTTACGATCCCCAGATCCCCGCTGAACGGAGCCCGGATATTGGTTTTGGCAATCGTTACTTTCAACTGTTCAATTCTGGACTGTAACACTTTCAGGTTTGTAAATGCCTGATCGTAATCCTGTTGAATCGCAGCTTCTCTGTCTACAAGATCTTTCAGCCGGCGCTCGTTCAGCAAAACCAGTTTTTCCTGCTGTTTCAACTGTTCCAGTTCTGCGAGTAAATCGGCGTCGTCCAGTTTGAAAAGTAATGTTCCTGCTGTTACAAACTTACCTTCCTTTGCCTGAACAGAAACCACTTTCCGGTTTAGTTCGCTCATAATGCTTACTTCCTGGTAAGCCATTAAGGTTCCGGAAACTGTCATTTCTTCATTTAAAGACCCGGAACGAATTACTTGTCCGTCCACCGGAACGCCTTCTGCTTTTTTCACAACGGCCACTTTTTCAGGCGCTGTTCCTTTTGTGTTGTACCCTTTGAGTAGTACACTGCCTAAAATCAAACCGGCAAGTATGAGGCCTGATATGATTTTTGCTGACTGGATCGTATTTTCCATGTATAGATTAGTTTATATATTTAAATGTTTGAATGTATTTTCGCAAATTTTAGGGTTTCTTTTTCGTTCGCATCAGAAAGGGATTCCGGTTCACCCGGGTTGTATTTATTTATTTAAATATATCGATATATTAAGGCAAAAAATATTACACCTTTAACGTGTTCAGGAAGTCCACATATTCGTTAAGAACCGTTTCGTTCAACTTGTACTTAACCTGTCTACCCTCTTTTTCTACCCTGATCAAATCCGCGTCGGACAATTGTTTTACATGATGTGAAATGGAAGGTTGTGCCAGATCGATAAAGTCAGATATTTCATGACAATACAGACAACCTTCCTTTGTACGTAATTGCTGCAAAATCACAATGCGGCTTGGGTCACTTAAAGCTTTTGAAATCCTTTCCACTTTCCTTATGTCCATGGCTTCTTGATATATTGATGAATGCGAATATATTGATCTATTATTGAATTCAGGAAGAATACATTTATTGGTTTAAAATAATTCCTCTTTTATAAAAAAATACGAATAATTTTAGATTCTCTCTAAGATAAAATTCCCATCAATGCCCAGTTTATCATGAACAGCTTTCAAGAAAGGCACATCCGGTTCGCGCTTTCCATTTAAAATTTGGGATAGTTTTGCGGATCCCATACCAAACATTTCAGCAAGCTTGCCTTGTGTAATGTTCATTTCTTTTATTTTTTGCTGCACAACCGCATTGATGGTAACTGGTAAAGGCATAATTTTCAACACATCGTCTTCATATTCTGCACCTAAAACAGTCAATTTTTGTAATTCTTCCTGCTCTTTCTTTTTTAGGGAATGAAATCCGCCGCCCTCAGTTGCTTTCTGAATAAATGTTTCAATCAGATTCATGACCTGATTGTATTGCGTTTCGGTTCTTATTTTATCGATCATAACGTTTTTTATTTTAAACAATGGAACAATCTATTTTATCATATTCGGCATAAGTACCAATAAAGCGGATGTAAATGGTCCTCTTATTAAAGTGAATCATTGCTACCAAACGGTAAGAATTTCCCTTAATATTAAAAACAAACCTGTCATTGCCAACAGCATCAACGCTGTTAAATGTCTCTTTGATTTGAGAAAAATTTGCCCAATCACAGCGACGAACAGTTTCGTACCAATGGTTGAGCCGCTCAGAAGACGCTGGGTATAATTTAGCAAAGGTTAACAAGCTCGTCTTAGCAATGATTATCATTGAAACAAATTTACATATTTTTCACAAATTGAAAAGTATTTCAAAAAATGAAAAATTTAAAACTTCAATAAAACCAAGGAGCGCGAAGAGTTTTAAGTCTTCGCGCTCCTTGGTTCCTTGCTTCTCTACTTTGCTCAAAACGGTTATTCGACTGAAATAATTACCGATAATTTTCCAACCGCTTCCCGTTCTGATCAAAAACCACATTTTCTTCCTTCGATGCTGTTTTCAGTTCCACTTTGTACAAAAACTTACCACCAGTTCCTATCTTTTCTGCATCGTCGACTCTGTAACCATTGTAGTTTTTGCTGATAGTAGCTAAAACTGATTTCGGCAATTCGTTCGCTCTGATGTCCTTTTTATGTTTTACAATGCTTCCTGTGCTGTTTATCCACGCTTCATGGTCTACACGGTCAACTTCAAATTCTACATTATAAAGCTGATCTTTCAGTTCCCACTCAACATCCGAAGCCTTTGGAAATTTTTGTTTAAACGTGTTCAAAACAACCGACGGAACTTCATTTGCCCGAATATCCTGTGCAAACGTCAATGCTGAATAAAATAAACCTCCTGCTAAAAACATTACCTTTTTCATATTCTTAAAGTTTAATGATTGGTTTTGATTTGAGTGTTGCTTCGTTCTTTTTTGATACAAATAGAATACACGAAACCGGAAAGAATTGGGAATAAAATGTACCGGAATTATTTTTTTGACCGGGGCTCAAAAATAATTCTTGCCATGAAACTCATCCCTTCTGTTTGGAAGTTTGCCGGAATCCCGGTAACCAGGCCAAGTGCCAGATTTGGTGTCAGAATCAGTTTCATTTGTGGCCGAAGCACCATTTGATGGCTGGTTGATGAAAATTCATCGTTCACTTCAATACCGACAAAATTTCCTGAATTCAACACATAATGCATGCTGGCATTGACCTGATAATATAAATTCCGTTCGGACTCTTCGGGGATAAATTCCCACTCCGGACCCGTATAAAGCATGGTGTTGATGTGCTGACCAAATTTCTTCGCTACAATGAAAAATGGTGTCACACTGTTTCCTTTGAGCATCCCGCGTCCATGGTCAATGGAATAAAAGGAATGTGCCCTGAACTCATGCATATATCCTGCTGCCATGGACATTTGATGTTTTTCAGAAACAAGAAAAGTATACTGAGCAGCCAATTTAAGGCCTTCTACCCTGTTTCGCGGAATTTCGATAGTTTCCGAACCCTGTACACTTCTGTAAAAAGCAAACGGAATTTCCACTTCCAGGCCCAGCCTGTTTAATGGAGAAAATTCATATTCAACAAAAGAATGATTGACCGTATAATCCTTATGGCCTTCGATGCCGTAACCTACGTTCCATTCCTTTTCGCCTTTTCTGGCTCCAAGGTCGCGTATAAGATCCATGTACAATGGCTCGGCATGACGGATTTTCAACGGCTGTTTTCTTTGAACGGAGTCTGTCTGAGCAAACGCAGACAGGTTCATGGCTGCGAAAAAGAATAGGTTAATCAGTATTTGTCTCATGCTTCTAACATTTTTTTATGCAATGTTAAAAGTGAAAACCGGAAGGAATTGGGAATGGCAATGCTGGATGAAAAGTATTTTCTGAATGGTTTCGTAAGCGTGTTTAACCCAGGACTTAGTCTTGGGACAAAAATATGTTCCCAACTTTGGCTCAAGCCAAAGCATCATTTAGTTTCAAACCTAAGGCTGAAGCCTTAGGTTAAATTAGAACCGTCACATGGTGTCTCCCGTCAAAAGAATAATCAATGGAAAGACCGTACATGTCCACAATCGCCTTTACAATGGCAAGTCCTAGTCCGGTATTATTCCTGTCTTCCGAATCTTTGTGAAAACGTTTAAAGATTTTGTTTTTATCCAAAGCCGTTGCGCTTCCTGAGTTGGAAATTTTGAAATAATCGCTGTTAATTTCAATATGCAATGTGCCAGACGTATGATTATGGACAATCGCATTTTTCATCAGATTTGAAATAAGAATCGTTGCCAGATCTTTTTGCATAAATGCATTCAGCGGACCTTTTTCATGAATCGAAATCGCAATATCTTTATATTCAGCAAAGTCGGAAAACTCATGTTTCAGATCGTGAAAAATTTTATTTATAGATATTTCCTCTTTTTCTTCAAACTGCCGGTTTTCAATTTTGGAAAGCAGCAAAAGAGATTTATTCAATCGCGTAAGTCTTTCCAAAGTCTGAATGACCTGTCCGATCGTTTCAAGATTTGCCTCCGTCATTTCATTTTTTTCTGCAAGTAATTCCAGCCTGTTGATACTGATCGCAATAGGCGTTTGCAGTTCGTGAGAAGCATTTTCTATAAATTGTTTCTGACTATTGTACGTTTCAAGCGTGTGGTTGATGAGCGCAGTAACGGAATCATTGAGCACTCTAAATTCTTTGACATTCGTTTTAACCGGCTCAATAGACCTGTCCTTGCCAAGCCTGAAATTTTTCAGCCGATCCAGCAAATTATAAAATGGCTTCCAAACTTTTTTCAGCAAAAAATTATTCACGACCAATATGCTTACAATCATGGCGACGTAAAGCCAGATCAGCGAATAAAACAAATCCTCAATCAGATCGTCCTCTTCGACCATGGAAGAAATCACTTTCAGTTCATAAAACCTTTCATTATGTGCAAAAGCAGTCGTAAGCAAACGGACCGGTTCCAGATCTTCCTCAAATTGCATGTACATCAAGGTATCTTTGTGTACATCTTTTATTTTTAATGCGCTGGTTTTTGAGATTTCCCGGATTTCGTAATTCCCTTCGGCAAACTCAGTTCTGGTAAAGGTTATAGAATCTTTTTGCGCCTTTTCAATAATCAGCAATTTGAAATTATCCAGTCCATCGTCCAGGCTGTCGTACACTTCATCCAGCATGTTGACATAAAATATCACCGCCCAGACGCTGATGATGCCAAACAGCGCAAATGCGAGATACTTTAATGTGTGGTTGAGCAAATTCATACCTGAACCAGTTTGTAGCCGATCCCATAAACGGCCTGAATTTCTACATCTGCATGATGCTCTTTCAGTTTTTTCCGCAGATTCTTAATTTGGGAATAAATAAATTCGTAGTCATCAGCCTGGTCCATATGATCGCCCCAAACGTGTTCGGCAAGCGAAGTTTTATTGACCAGCCGATTTCTGTTTACGACCATATAAGTCAGAATATCAAATTCTTTCCGATTCAGCAACAAAGGCCGATCCGCGATAAGAAGCGACCTTTCCTCAGGATCAAGTTTAAGATTTCCAATTACAATGAGGTTCTTACCATGAAAAGATTTTCTGCGCAAAACTGATTTTACACGGGCAGTAAGTTCCGCCATGTGAAATGGTTTGGTCAAATAATCGTCAGCACCCAGATTCAGCCCTTTTAATTTATCATCCAGAGAATCTTTGGCAGAAATAATAATGACATTGTCTGATTTGTCCAGATTTTTCAATTCCTGTAACAGATCCAGACCGTTTCCACCTGGCAGCATGATGTCCAATAAAATGCAGTCATAATCGAAAGAAATGATTTTATCCAGGGCAGTAGTGAAATCGTTTGCAGTTTCAACCAAAAAATTTTCAATTTTTAGCGATTGCTGAATGACCTCCAGCAGGTCGGGTTCGTCTTCGATGATCAGTATTTTCATAGACCGTAAAATTGGTAAACAAAACCGGAAAGAATCTGGAAAGTGCGACTAATATTAGTTTTATAAAAAAATAATACATCCGGCATAATTTTTTTAACACAGATGTGTAACGTTTCAAATAAACCCGCGTCTAAACGCCATGGATATATATCAAGTAGCAACCGCATTTTGGGATCAAACTTATGACAGTTATGAACCCAACAGTCCTCAGCCAACCGGACCAGATGAGACACCTCCCTTTGACCCGCGTCCCGAAGTTCCCGTTCCGACTAGTCCGGAAGAAACTCCACCTTACGAAAAGGAACCTGAAACTCCGCCATATGAGCCTTCTCCGGAATTGCCTCCCGTTGAGCCGGTAGTTCCGGAGGTTGAGCCATTGCGAGGCCCTGGTGGGGAACCTGAAATCCCGGCATTTATGTGATTTAATCTAAAAATTAATCAAGATTATTTGAAATTACTATTACCTAGGTAGTTCCTATTTGACAAGGTGTAGTTTTTCTTCGTCAAAATTTGAGAAGATTAACAGTCTATTTTTATATATTAGACAAAACATTACATACTGCACGTAAACCGCAAATTATCCTTTCCGATAATAAATATAGATGCATTTATGCTCTTGTTAATGCTCCCCTGCATGCTTCACGCAATTGATTTGATCTTCGAAAGATCAACATATTTAAATTAAATTTCCGGATCATTTCTGATCATCTTATTTCCCTGATTGCTAGTTGAATATTATTCCTCTTAGTATGTGGATATGGGAAATTTCCATTCCCTACGCAATAATTCCCACATAAGAATTATAAATTTTTTGAGCGGAATACTTCAATATAACTAATTGGTTTTGGGAACTTACAGTTCAACTGTAAAAAATCCATAACTTGCAGAAAGTAGAATTACTTAATGAGTCACTATCCTTTTTTTAACATATTTGTATAAATAATTGTACAATCCCAGTTAATAAAATTCAACAAATGAAAAAAACATTACTATTCTGCTTTTTATTACACGTGCTTAATACTCAAGCGCAATCATATCAAAACCTTCCGGGAAAAGTTCAGGCAGAAGATTTTATTGCTATGAATGGCGTAACTATAGAATCAGCGTCAGATGACGACGGCGGATCAAATTTAGGATACATTGATGATGGCGACTGGATGGATTATAATGTCAATACATCTTCCGCCGGCTATTATACTTTCAGGTTTCGTATCGCAAATGCATATAGTGCGGAAGCAAAGCTGATTCTAAAAACAGCTGACGGATTTACCTTAGGTAGTATCAACGTCCCGCAGACAGGCGGATGGCAGGGTTGGCAAACAATTAGCTTCATTGCGCTTCTGCCTTCCGGAAATCAGACACTAAGAATTTTTGCAGAAAAAGGCGGTTTTAATTTCAACTGGTTTGAGGGAGTTGGCTCCAAATCCATATCCGGAAAAATTCAGGCTGAGGATTTTGACGCCATGCACGAAGTCAGAAATGAAGAAACCGGCGATGACGGAGGTGGTTTGAACGTGGGATACATTGATGATGGCGACTGGATGGACTATAATGTCAACATTCCGGCTGCGGGAACATATACATTTGGTTTCAGGGTTGCCAACAGCTATGGTCAGGGTATAATTTATATTAAAAATACCAGTGCCCAGGTTTTGGGACAGGTAAATGTGCCGCAAACTGGCGGATGGCATAATTACACAACCATCAACACAACAGCATACCTTCCCGCTGGCAGCCAGGTGCTCAGAATTTATACAAACCCGGGAGCCTTCAACCTGAACTGGTTCGAACTGGCTTTTGGTACTGTCGAAGGACAATCACTTATTTCCTTTTCTCCCTTGCCAACCAAACAGGTCGGAGATGCACCGTTTGATTTGTCGGCAACAAGCAATAACACGCAAACGCCCATTACTTACACGTCGTCCAATACTTCGGTAGTTTCCGTATCCAATGCAACGGGCTCGTGGAAAGCGACGGTTGTAGCAGCCGGACAGGCAAATATTACTGCATCGCAAACAGGAAACAGTAATTTTTTAGCAGCTCAAAATGTAACGCGCACGATATCTGTGACCGGTTCAGGCAATCCTGCTAACGGGGTAAAAATTCCGATCGATCCTAAACGCTGGTATCAGCTCACGAACGCCGCAAACGGCCTTGACGGACTTTTCGATGGCCAGACTCAAATTGATGTCAACACCGGATATGGGAAGATCATCAACAACTATGAAGCGTATTATCCTTTGAAAGATGGAGAACAGATTACGCTGACCGGAATAAAATTCTTTGATTACACCGGATCAACGCAGGATATGCCAATGGTCATTTCTATCATAACAGATCAGTGGCAGCGTATACCGATCGCATCTTTTACGGGTGAAATCTACAACGGGTGGGTTGGCCCCTATCCTGACAGGAATCTAACCGGTGACACTCAATTTAATCTGGACGCGCCGATCTCCAATGCACGTTACCTGGTCATGACTATTCCAAACATTCTGCCGACTGAGATTGAGTTTTACGGAAGCTACACAGCGCCGACTGGTTCAACGGCTCCGGCGCGTGCCAAAAACATCAAACTGAGAGACCTTCTTGGTGTGAACGGGTACGAATGGAATTTTCAGGATGGCGTTCATGCAGAGTCCCTTGTGGAATCAAAAGTAACTGCGGCAAAGAGTTTTACGGGCCTGCGTCACTATATGGATTGGGAAAAACTGGAAGTGGCTGAGGGTGTATTTTCTTATAATCCCACATTGAGCGGAAGCTGGAATTACGACCTGATTTACGAACGGTGTAAACAGGAAAACATTGAAGTTCTTGCCTGTCTGAAGACTTTACCGAACTGGATGCTGAATAGTTATCCGGCAGATCAGCGGGATTCGGAAAATGTACCGGTAAGGTTTGGAAAAAATTTCACTGATCCGGTTTCTTATATCGAACAGGCCAGGGTTGCTTTTCAGTATGCAGCGCGTTACGGTAGTAATCCCAATGTAAATCCGGCCCTGCTAAGTGTGTCTACCACGCCCAGATGGCATGGCGATTATCCCAACACAGTTCGTATAGGCCTGGATCTGATCAAGTATATCGAGTGTGACAACGAGCGTGACAAATGGTGGAAAGGTCGCAAAGGCTATCAGACAGCCCGAGAATACGCTGCCAATTTATCTGCATTCTACGATGGCCATAAGAATACCATGGGTGTTGCAATTGGTGTAAAAAATGCGGATCCAAATATGAAAGTGGTTATTGCCGGACTTGTAACGGGTCCTGATTTTGTCAAAGGGATGGTTGACTGGTGCCGGGAATTCAGGGGTTATAATGCAGACGGTTCAGTAAATTTATGCTGGGATATCGTCAATTTTCACCTTTATACCGACAATACTACTTCCAACCAAAGCGGAACCTCTACACGGGGAGCTGCTCCCGAAGTTACCAATGCAAAGCAAATTCTTCAGGACTTTGTGAAAGTGTCGCGCGAGGTATCGAACGATTTACCGATTTGGATAACAGAAGCTGGTTACGATGTAAATGAAACAAGTCCGTTGAAAGCCATTGCCATTGGCAACAAATCCGTTTTGCAGACGCAGGCAGACTGGATTTTAAGAACATCTCTGCTTTCCGGTCGTACGGGCATTGAAAAACTTTTCTTTTTTCAAATGTATGACGACAACCCATTCGCTGGAATGTACGGGTCATCGGGGCTGCTCAATGATGATCAGACGCGCAGGCCTGCCGCCGACTATTTCGTACAAACCAATAAGCTTTTCGGGGAATACGTTTACAAAGAAACACTGCACAACGATCCGATAGTTGATCGCTATGAGTTAAATGGCCAGTCACTTTTTATCCTTACAGTTCCTGACGAAATTGGAAGAACTGCTGAATATTCGCTGCAATTGGGCGGAACGGGCATGGCAAATGTGTACACACCAACACCCGCGAGCAATGATATGGCAGTACAGCAATTGCCCATTACAAATGGGACTGTCACCGTTACTGTCGGAGAAACGCCCATTTTTGTGCGCGCAGCAAGTAATTCGACAGCACGGATGGCTGCTACTGAGGTAATTGCTCCGTTGATAAAGGAGAATATTTTGAACCAAAAAGTAACTGTTTTTCCAAATCCTACTTCGGAATATGTAACGGTTGAACTTGTCAATGATTTGAACAGCAATGTAACGGTAAAAATCTTCGATATGAAATCCGGAAATTTATATAAAGACCTGTCGATTGAAAAGATAAATAACAAATTATCCCAGAAAGTGGACATCTCCAAACTGCCAACGGGCATGTACATTATGGAGTTGAAACAGGGTGATCAACATTCATTTCACAAAATTGTCAAGATCCATTAAATCGAAAAAACGGGCTCTCTGCAGAGCCCGTTTTTTGTTTCAAATTTTATAACCCCAGCAATTTTAAATATTCTTCTCCCTTTGCAGAAAGCGTGTAACCAGGTTCATGACTGATCGTCAATCCCAATCCTTTCAGTTTTCTAACATTTAATTTAAGCCATTCTTTTTCTTTTCTTGCTTTTACAGCCAAGTCTGCTGCTTTCATTTTTGGGTTTTCCCTGATAACCTGCAATGTTTTGACAGTCCACTTACCGATTTTGCTGTACTTGTCCAGATTATCAAGAGTTGTTTTGAGTATCTCAAATTCTTCCTCACCCAAGCCTTCCCCGGCATTCGCCTCAAAGCTTGGATTTTCAGAATGAAAGGAGACCTCTATTCTGTAAATAATTCCTTCCTTTTGCTGTTCTAATAGCTGGATTAATGCACTGGCAGTTTTAAAGCCTGCTTTTTCAGCCTCTTCTACCGTAATTTTTTGTAGATTAATTTCTTCTACTTTACCAACTTTCAGGATTCCGACGCTGGATTGCACCAGATTTCCTTCGGCAACAGAAAGCTTTTTCCATTTACGGAATGCCAGAGAAATTTTACCGTCTTTAATTCCTTCCAGATCTTTTTGTTTAAATAACATGCTTGCAGAATCTTAAATTTGCCCAAAGATACGATTTCCACCAATAGAAAAACGGTATTAACCTTTGCAGCATGTGCTTGTGTAAGGAAACAGGGACACAAATGCTAAAAGGATTTGCGAGAATTTATAGAGTAACCTTTTAGGCCTGTCGTTAGCAAAGCTTTTGGAGATTTGATATATTAGCAAAAAGAACGCTTTCTAATATATTTGATAAAGCGATGGACGCCGTATTCAAAAAATTAAATTTCAAAACGCAGAAATCAGTATTTGTACTCAACGCTCCGGGATCCTTCAATGCGAATCTGGACAGCGTTCGTGAGGAAACCCAAATAATCACATCCCTGGAAGGCAATCCAAAAATTGAGTTTCTCCTGATTTTTGTAACAAAGCAAACCGAAATTGATACCATAATTCCCAGGGTCGCGCCATGGCTGGAAGGAGACGCCGTTTTGTGGATGTGCTATCCAAAAGGAACTTCGAAAAAATACAAATGCGATTTTAACAGGGATACCGGCTGGAAAATCATGGGCCAGTTCGATTTGGAGCCGGTTAGAATGGTAGCCATTGATGATGACTGGAGTGCACTTCGCTTTAAGAAAGTAGATTTTATCAAAACGATGAAACGCTCTTCGCTGCATGCACTTTCGGAAAAAGGAAAAGAAAAAGCAGAAAACAGTCTGAACATCAACGCTGGGCTGAATGTTTTCTGAACTTGAATATATAAATAGTATGTAAAATTAACTAACCGTTCAGCCCGGCTTGCGCCGTTCAGACCGTTTCAACATGAGCAAAAATAAATTCGAAATTTCGCAGGAATCAGGAGTTCACAAACAACTTGCTGAACTAATTGGACAGTGGGAAGGTACAACCAAAACCTGGTTTGAACCAGATGTTATTGCAGACGAATCAAAGATGAGAGGGACGTTCCGGCCTATTCTGGGAGGCAGATTTGTGATGCATGAATATAGCGGAAGTTTAAGCGGAAAACCATTTGAAGGCATTGCAATTTACGGCTACGACATCCCAAATGACAGTTATCAGATCTCATGGATCGATAGCTTTCACATGGGCACAAGCATCATGTTGTCTTCCGGAAATGCTACCGA
>Ga0247807_10001453_pt1 | contig 13853 bp, 12 predicted proteins | sample UWRJL074202C1_FD_179931 | JGI IMG/M metagenome (GOLD analysis project Ga0247807, IMG submission 179931) | Plant litter microbial communities from Arlington Agricultural Research Station in Wisconsin, United States - UWRJ-L074-202C-1 | ecosystem: Environmental > Terrestrial > Plant litter >...
GTACCTAACAGAAATGGATAAGAACGACTACTCACATGACATTTATTCTGTGGCCCACCTAGGTAAAATAAATCATCAATCTCACCTTCGCCGCTTGTGAATGAATCTCCTAACGCCATATACTGCCGTTCGATCCGGCTATCACTTGTATTGGAAAATAAGGTAAAGTGGCGACCATCTACAGTGTATGAAAATGCATCAAATGATAAACTTTTTCCGTCAGCGCTAAATACCGGGCGTACCGCATATTTGAAATCTTGAATATATTTACTGGGCGGTGTTGGAACATATTTACATTCCACAACCTCAATTTGATAGTAGGGTTGCATTTGAGCAGTAGGAATATCGCCACATAGTTCATCAACTTTCACCAAAACTAAGCTTATACGGGTACCTACCATAGCAAACATGCTGCCATCGTTAGAAATTGTCATTTCTATACGAGGATCATTACCAAGCCCATAGTTTGCACCTGGCGCAACAATACGCCGCGTCTCTAACGTTTTAGTATTGATTCGTAATATTCCATATTCTCTTAACTCGACTACTGCCCATTGACCGTTTTGAGAAGTGGTGAACGTTTGCGGAATAAATGTCCGGTTATTAAATTGAGATACCGAGAAAGGCGTTTTATTTTCATTTAGTGCGTAGCGAACACTCCCGTTTTCATTGAATCTTTTTAGGTTAGCGACAAAATTTTGATAAATTCCCGAAAAACCAATGAATGTATCGGTTGGTTCAGCATATACACATCCAATTAAACCCTGGCACACATCAACCTGATAAAAATTATTGCCTGATGGAAAACTTACCGCATAATTTACCCCGCCCGTCTGCGGTAAGTACCATGCCACTTTAGTATTCGAACCCATAATGCATGCGTTTGGTACTTCATTCCCGTTGAGTGTAATCGTCCCAAAATTTCCCGAACATGGATACGATTGCACAACTTTGATATCAGAATCTCTATACTCTGGCGGATAATCTGTCGACCAAGCGTTCACACTCACAGAAAACAATAAAACTACTACTGCACTAACGACCAGTGTTTTGACATACTTAAAAACAACCCACCACATACGTCCTCCTTGCTGATATTCAGCTTAGCCCCTGCTTAATATTCTAAGTATTCTCTCAGCAAACTACAAGATACTTCGTATCAAATTACAACACGTGGTATAATATAACAGATGAAAATACTTGGAATTGAGAGTAGTTGTGATGAAACCGCAGCATCGGTTGTAGAAGACGGAAAGACCGTTCTTTCTAACGTTATTAAATCGCAAATTGATATTCATAAGGTTTACGGTGGAGTTGTTCCGGAAATTGCGGCTCGTAACCATATTGAAGTTATCAACCCGGTTATCGATCAAGCTCTCGGCGATGCCAACCTTGCTTGGGATGATATCGATGCAGTAGCTGTTACGTATGCACCTGGCCTGTCTGGCGCATTGCTCGTAGGCACATTAGCCGCTCGTACTCTAGCTCTCTTAAAGAACAAGCCACTCCTTCCGATTCACCACGTTGAAGCACATGTTTATGCCAACTTTATAACCAACCAATCAGATAACTTAAACTTAACACTCCCCTCTCGGCAACCAAAGTTTCCAATGCTTGCCTTGATTGTGAGCGGTGGTCACTCTCAGTTGGTTTTATTTAAAGACCATGGCGATTACGAACTGTTAGGTCAAACTCAAGACGATGCTGTTGGAGAAGCTTTTGATAAAGTAGCTAAAATTATTGGACTTCCCTATCCTGGCGGCCCTTCAGTTGCCGAGGCTGCACTGCATGGTAATGCCTATAAATACAAATTACCTAAAGCGCGCATGCAAGGCGCTTATGATTTTAGCTTCTCAGGCCTTAAGACAGCCGTTTTAAGGGCTGTACAGGCAGAAGTTGGTGTCGATACTACCTTTCCTTCTTTTAAGCTTCCAGGGCTTCTAAATGATGTTCAGCGAGCTGACTTCGCTGCTAGCTTTCAACGTATTGCTATCGAAACACTTGTCGATAAGGCAGAAGCTGCTTTTAAAGACCACTCCCCTGCCTCGGTCGTGATTGCCGGCGGCGTCGCTGCTAACCAAGAACTTCGTCGTGAACTTCAAGATCGACTACCAATTGCTATTGAATATGCTCCAATGCAACTTTGTACCGATAATGCGGCAATGATTGCAACGTTAGGATACTACTACGCTCAAAAAGTAGCTCCCGTATCCCCTTTCAACCTCGAAATTCAACCAAGCCTTTCAATGACTAAAACTTCATGGGCTGTAAAAGATTAAAGAACTGCTAGTTTAAACAGTTCTTTAAGTTTAAATTAAGTTAAATATCATTTTCGACGACGAACTTTTTGAATTGCTTTCTTTGCAAGCGGCAAACCTTTAACCCAAATGGAGTAAAGAGGGGAGAGGGGTTTGTCAAACGTACCAGCGAAAAGGGTAGTGTCGGCAGACCACCCCTGTTTAAAAGTCGCAACACCGCCAGCGACTAAGCCACCGAAGTCGTATCGTTCAATGCCCCATTCTTTAACTTTTTTCATAACATGCCACTTTAAAGCGTAATTTGCTCGTAGCTCTTGACCACGTTCATTCATTCCGCCGTATAATTCGTACACTGTTTTTTCACTCATAGCGAGCCATAGAAAGGCAACTGGTTCTTCACCGTCATACGCTAGATAAATAGGGGAGTGGTCTTGCATCTGCAAGAATACGTCGAGGTAATATTGCCTATCATGAGTATTAAACCCGGCACGTTTTGAAGTTTGTACATACAATTCAAGACATATATCAATGCCTTCTCGGTTTTTAACTTGCTTAATAACTACATCTGCAGCTGATTTACGAATATACTGGCGAGTTTTCTTTGCCATATCCGCTAATAATTCGCTCTCGCTTTTATTTAAATCTAAAAGAATAGTTTCAGCTGGTAACACTTTGTTTACGGATCGTATCCATCCTTCAGGAATATCAAAATCTATTTCATCAGGTTCAATACTTAACGCTACTGAGTGATGGTTGCGCTTTACTAAATCTGCCAAACCGTTAAGAAAGTCCGTACTATAGCCAGCTTCAACGAGAGGGCCACGTGGGATATAGGCAAAACTTTTAAATGGAGTAGGGAGGCGTCGAATGAGAATTTGGGCTGCGCCAACAATTTCATCATCATCATAAGCAAATACTCGTTCAGCTTTCCAGCCATGACCAGTTTTAACTTGACCCCAGCCCCATAGTTGAAGAGGGTGACCACCATTTTCTAAAATATAGTCATCCCATTGCTCTTTATCGCTACACCGTTGAAGTTCAATCATACCCCCATTATACAACCTTCTTCTATGGTATAATTCATTACAGTAGAAAAGAGGGAAACTTCTTAAATAATTGATGGGATTTCATGTGAAATTAGCAAAAACATACGAACCAAATGAATACGAACCAAACGTATATGCGCTATGGGAAAAAAGTGGCGCCTTTAATCCAACTGGAAAAGGCGAACCCTTTAGCACCGTTATGCCGCCGCCAAATGCTAATGGCAACCTTCACATTGGTCACGCCCTCGATATGGGGTTGAAGGACATTCTCGTTCGTTATAAACGAATGAATGGATGTGACACTATTTACATACCCGGGGCTGATCATGCCGGTTTTGAAACCTGGGTAGTATACGAGAAGCAATTACAAAAAGAAGGGAAGAGCCGTTTCGACTTTTCACGTGAACAATTGTACTCACAAGTGTGGAATTATGTAGAACAACAACGTGGCAATATGGAATTGCAAATTCGAGCTCTTGGTATCAGCGCTTCCTGGGATCACGGCGTATTTACTTTGGACGAAAAGGTTATTAAAACCGTCTATGGTACCTTTAAAAAAATGTGGGATGAAGGCTTAGTTTACAGAGGAGAGCGGATCGTAAACTACAGTACTAAGTATCAAACCAGTTACTCAGATATTGAAGTAGATCACAAAACAGAGAAGGGGACACTATGGCACATTGCGTACCCACTACTCGATAAAATTGGTGAGATTGTTATCGCTACTACGCGTCCTGAAACCTTATTTGGTGACGTTGCCGTTGCGGTTCACCCCGACGATGAGCGCTATAAAGATTTCATAGGCACCCGCGTTATGCTGCCACTAACTGGACGCGAAATAACAGTAATTGCGGATGAATACGTAGACCCTAAGTTCGGAAGTGGAGCAGTGAAAATTACACCTGCCCACGACCCAAACGACTTTGAAGTAGGCAAGCGCCACAACCTACCTCGCCCTCAAGTTATCGACTTTGACGGAACAATGATGAATGTGCCGGTACAATTTAACGGTTTAGAAGTTGAAGAAGCTCGAAAGCGAATTGTATCTGCTTTAAAGGCTGAAGAACTCATTCGTAAAGAAGAAACTATTGAACATAGCGTAGGATACGACTACAAGAGCGGCCTACCAATTCAACCACTTATCAAAGAGCAGTGGTTCTTAAGCATGGAACCGCTTGCTAAAAAAGCGCTGGAAGTTATCGAACGCGGCGATATCACTTTTTACCCGGCTGGTCGTAAAAATATCTTGGTTCAGTATTTAAAAAACATTCGCGACTGGAACCTTTCACGGCAAATCCCTTGGGGTATTCCAATTCCTGCTTTCCAAAACATTGCTGATGATAACGATTGGATTTTCAATGATAATGTTGACGAAAAAACAATAGTTGTCGACGGTAAAACCTACAAACGAGAAGAAGATACTTTTGATACGTGGTTTAGTAGCGGCCAGTGGCCATTCATCACTACCGAATTCCTCGAAAAAGGCGATTTAGCACGTTTCTACCCAACAACACTCCTTGAAACAGGTACCGACCTTCTCGACCGCTGGATTGCTCGTATGATCATGCTTGGTATCTATACTACAGGCGAAGTTCCCTTTAAGGACGTATACCTCCATGGAATGGTACTTGACGAGCACAGCCAAAAAATGAGTAAGAGTAAGGGTAACGTAGTAAACCCAATGGAAATGATTGCTGAATATGGTTCAGACGCCTTGCGTTTAGGCCTTATTGCAAGTCGTAGCCCTGGTCAGAACCAAGCCTTTAGTGTGGACCGTATTATTGCCGGCCGCAACTTCTGTAATAAGCTTTGGAATATTGCTCGTTTTGTTGAGAACAAAGTAGGAGACAATTACCAGCCACAAGCACCTCAAGCGCAAACCTTAGCTGACCACTGGATTATCAGCGAACTTACGACCGCTAAAGAAAATATTAGCCGCGCCCTTGAAAGCTATCGCTTTGCTGAAGCAGGGGATAGCATGTACCATGCGGTCTGGGATAGCGTTGCCGACTGGTATGTAGAGGCTTCAAAGAATCAAGACAACCTCGACCTACTCGTTTGGGTACTTGATACGTCGCTAAAATTAGCTCATCCATTTGCGCCATTCGTCACTGAAACTATTTGGCAAACACTTCCATGGCACAATGAATTGCTCATTAATGAAGCGTGGCCAGACATTCTTCCGTTTAACGAAATTTCAGCCGCTGAATTTGGCCAAGTACAACAGCTTGTCACCGAAGCTCGCTTCGTCGCTACCTCGTTACCTGGAAATGCTAAGTATGGCCTTTTGTACCAACAAGATAGCCTCATCGAAGACAATGCCGATCTTATTGCTCGATTGGCGAAATTACACAGTATCGAAAAGACGACGGAAACTCGCGGTATTCGCTTAGCGCTTACCGGCCGTGATGCCTGGTTAGACGTTTCAGCGGAAACATTAGCTGAACACCAAACAAACCTTGAAGCTCGACTAGCGGCGAGTCATAAAGAACTTCAGATTCTAACCGGCCGACTTTCAAACGAAGGTTACCTTGCAAAGGCACCTGCTGCACTCGTAGAAGAAACTAAGAAGCAGCAAACAGAAAAGCAGGCGCTCATTGAACGCCTGCAACATGAACTTGAAGTTCTTAATTAGGCTTTAAACTGATGGCCAAAGTGACGTACTGTCACCACCGATAATTGTTTTCTTAGGTTGAATATAACGATTTTCGTTATCACGGGGCGTCACCTTCGGAAGTGTGGAATGAAACACGCGTGATTGGTTTGAAAATGACACACGTTCTACGTGTATATGTTCATTACCACCAGATACCATATGGGCAGCGCCGTAGGTTGCGAGCGCTGCTGGTACCATAAAGGCAACAGTAGCTACTTTATCGAGGTGCACATCATGGAGTAGCACACCAGTGGCGACAGCTATAGTAAATACGATGGGAGCGAGGTTGAATGTTTTTTGCATATTTGTGTTTTAATCTTTAATGATTAATAACACTGTAGCATAAGCTTGATAAATTGTCAACTATCAGTCGTGGTGGTAAGCGCCTCCACGAGCAATTTCTTGAGCACGATATATCTGTTCAGTAAGCAATAAACGTACGAGCTGATGCGGAAAAACCAAGGGTGAAAATGACCAAGTAAAATTAGTTTTTTCACGTATTTCATCTGTTACACCGTAAGCACCGCCAATTATTAAAGCTATTTTTTGAGAGTTATTTAATTTCTCTTCAAGTAATTTTGTAATAGCGGGTGAGTCGATCAATTTTCCCCGTTCATCTAACAAGATAATATAATCATAAGCATCAAGCCGGGAAAGTATACGCCCTGACTCTTCCTGACGCGCGCTAAGGCCCTCAAGCGAAGAGTGTGGTAAAAGTACCCATTCTATATTAAATGGTGGTTTCAGGCGTTTCTGGTAGCGTTCAATTCCTTCAGCTACCCAGCTTTCGTGTTTCTTTCCGACGGTAATAATGTGTAACGGCATGGGTTAATAATATCATCCTAGCGAGTAGATAGTGTTTGTGCTAATATTTTTCCAACATGGAACGCGTACCCCAAACACAACAGACGCTCGATAGGCTTTGTTTACAGGTTGGCGATTCGTCCATTCTCCCGGTTGTTCTGCCGTTATTTGAGACACTTAACTATCAAGATGAATACTATCCAAATCGTGCCACCGAACGAAATGGTGATGCTCAACTATTTTGGGAAGTAAGAGAGGGAGCGAACAACAATTTTGAGCGTTTATGTCTAACACTTTCAAAGCATACATTGAGCTTAACCATAGCGCTTGATCATCAACGTAGTAATAGTTATGCGGATCTCCCAGTTATTCATACCTTTCGAACCGAAGCGCCACTGCGATCAACTATGCTCATTGATGCTCACGGGCATACTTTATACGAATCTAAACCAAACAATGGCGTGCTCGCCGACATCAGCTATAACAATGAGGCAGTAACCCGGTTTGCACCCAAACTCGCTAATACAATGGCCGCACTAGGGCTTTATGGATATGGCCAGAATATACAACAAGAAGTGAGTTAAAATTTCAAACGTGCGGCAAGAATAGCTAATTCATCGTGATTCGGTTCGTCAGTTGTTTCCTTTGCATAGTATTCTTCTGCCGAATTAAAGGGAACTAGATGAACATGAGCATGGGGAACATCTAAACCAATTACCTTTTCGCCAATTCGTTCAACTGACAACACTTCTCGAAGTCGTAAAGCAACTTTTTGTGTTGTTTTCATTACCGCAGAGTAGTCATCGCTGTCTAAATCCCATAATGATTCAACTTGAACCTTAGGAATCACCAACGTATGTCCGATGACTGAAGGATAAATACTCAAAAAGGCGAGTGTTTTTTCATCCTCATAGACTTTATGTGAAGGAATATCGCCGTTAACAATTTTTGTAAATAAAGAGTCTTGCATATTTCTATAGTACAACTGGATATGCTAAGCAGTCCACCAAGAAACTGGAGCAACGTTCATAACATGGCTCACTTGGGCGCCTACTGCTCCTTTGGCAATCGCCGCATCGTAGCCGGCTTGGTTTGGTACGATATGCGCAATAACTGGTTTACCAAAAGCTAATGCTTCATTGAAGATCGCCTGAGAGGCGGTATATTCCATACCAATAAGTGTCCATTCGTTACCCCAAGTCTGAAGATTGCCATTACCGCCCTGAGCGGCTGATGCGTCAGCAGCATAAAAGAAGCCCCAAGTTTCAAAGCCCATAGCTTTGGCGGCGTTACTCAAGAACACCGCGCCAGATCCAGAACCGCTAAACTTAATAATTGCTCGCGTAGGGCCTAAATCGCGGTTTACCATATTCAAAAATTCAACTCGATATGAGGCAAGTGCATACTTAGGGTCAGCGACAATAATATGAGTACTTCCATAGGTAGCAATTAATTGTTCCCACCGCATATATGGTTGCGGCGCGCCCTGAGGCCCAAGGGTATTTTGTTGAGCTTGAATTTGTGCCCAAGTTTGTGATGAAGCATTTCCGAATGTACCCCCAGAAGTACGGTCAGTGGTTTGGTCGTGAAGGCCAAACCATACACCGTCACTAGTGCGAGCCAGCGATACTTCAAGAACCCCATAGCCACGTGCGACCGATTGAGTATATCCGTAAAGGGACATTTCGGGGAAATTACCAGAGCCACCACGGTGGGCCCAGGTAAAGCCAGGTTTAGCTAGCATTTGCGACACTGAATCAAAGCCTTTTCGCATTGGGAAGAACCCGCTCGGTGTTCGTGCGCCAGAGGCAGTTTTGTAATATACAGTAACCGGTTGGCCGGAACCGTTGTAGGCAGTAAAGCCATCACCTGATGGTTCAGGAAGACTACTGTTTGTGCCTCTTAATGAAATACCTTCAGCACCAGACCCATTTGCCACTGCCCAGGTTATATCAGCAGTTACTGCGGGAGGTTGAGAGACCTGCATAGCTCCAACCCACAGGTACGTACGCGATACTCCTGTATCGGTACTAGTTGTAATACTCGTAACTGGCGTGAAGTCAGTAGGATAAGCAGTAGGAATATGATTATTAGGGGAGGCGAATTCAGAGCCACCCGCAAATAAGCTTAAAACAGGTACGGCGCTCAAAGTATAACTAGCGACCCGACGTCCTCCTGTGATTGATGTGCCGCTATATAAATTATTAAAACCAGCAACCGGGTTTGCGAGATCAACCCCACTTACTACAAAACAGGTTGCTACAAGTCGAAGATTATCGGCATCAAGAGTGAAGGTGTATGTCGTCGGTTCAATTGAAGCATCAGTTACAGGTTTTCCATAAAAACCATGTATACGCGAATCGGAGCTATTGGCCACAAAGCTAGCTCCAAGGCGAGTAAAACCGGTACTTGAGGGATCTACCGAAGATGTAGAGGATTGACCCCGAATCGCCACAATAATGTAATCACCAGTATGCACCACTCCGGTTGGGCGACCAATTGTAAACGACGTTCCAACATTACCACTCGCAAAGTTTACAGGTGTACCAACAATCTCAGGGGCTGCTGGCGGTGGGGTAGTTGAAGGTGCAGCAATAGCCAATTGAATTGCCCAACCATTTAAATCTTGTGGGCTGGCATATGTAAGCGTAAGGTCGCCCGTTGCGCCAGCAGTGGCCATATCTTTTGAACCAATCCAAATAGTTTCCACATTATCACTAGGAGCTACTTGTTCGAGCCATAATTGCTGCGTCCAACCAGTTGGGCTTACACCAGTAACTTCCATAGGAACCGATTTCAGGTTGGTTGCCTCATGAGATATTGCCAATACGAGTTGATCGTTCAGCGGAGTAGTGATACTTTTTGCAATATTATCTACTCGCGAACCGCTCGCCTGAGTACTAGAGCTTCGAAGCCAACTAGCACCAATAGTCCAAGTAGTAATATCACCACTACCTGTACCCCATATCACACCATAACCAGTAGGGTCTGTAGTATTTTGAGTAAAGGTAACAGATGAACCATCAGAAACTTGTTTTACTTTTGCGAACAAAAAATTTCGACGCGATCCAGTTGTCTCGGGAGTATGTAGCACCGACCAACCCGCTGGCGGGGTGACTGTTACGCTACTTAGTGAGGCCATTACAGAGACAATTATCCAACCACCCACAGAAACAGTACTGATATCAATTGGTACTGATGTAGAGATATTGTGGAAGCTCGCAGAGCCCCTTACAAACGGAACGGCCATTAAGCCGCCCTTATCACCACGAGTGTATCGACTGGAGTTCCGGCAGGCAAGTCACCGAGTGTATTAATAAACAAAACCGGGTGAAGCGCAGCAGTGACCGCTGCTTTAACACCAGCTGGGGTAGCTGCACGAGTTGTGTCCGTACCGGTTACTACTTCAGCAGTTGTAGCAAGTTCGACAGCACCTATTGTAGTTTCAGTTGCCGCAGGTAAAAGTGAAGCGCTAAATACACCAGTAGTTGTATCACTGGCCGCATGGGTGTGAACTGTCGCTGCCTTACCGTTTAAAGCAGTTTGAGTAAATGTTGAAATTGGTTTACCTAAGTCGGTAGTATTATCAACATTTCCTAAGCCAACATCGCCTTTAACAAGAGTTACCGTACCAGTTTTGCCCGCAACAGATTGCACAGGGGAGGCTGCTTGTGTACCCCAAGTTCCATTACCAAGTAGCACCTTTGTTCCATCTGGAGTGCCGGTGCCGAGCTGTTCGCGCGGAACTAGAGTTGTACCATCAAGAGAAGCGTAGCCGTTCGCTTGACCTTTGGCAGAAGTAGCTTGTTTAGCATCTAAGGCTGCTTGGGTAATAGTAGGGGCGTTTACCCACTTTGAAGATGCGGAGTTGTATGAAAGAACCTCCGTATTTGCTGGGTTATTTAACGCAACGTCGTTTGAGCCACCAACGCTACTTGCTCCACCACCACTACCAAATCCCATATATCGCTCCTATAAATACACTTCGTGCTTATGTTCTTATATACAGAATAGCACTTCGTACAACATTTTTAAAAGAAATAATTTTGGCGGAGAGGGAGGGATTCGAACCCTCGGAACCTTGCGGCTCACCGCTTTTCGAGAGCGGCCAGTTCAACCACTCCTGCACCTCTCCAATAGGCGATATTATAGCAGAGAAATGGTGATATTATTTGCGGGTTCGAAGATAAAGATAGGTTACAAAAACCGCTAATCCAACTATATATGCCAGTATGCTGGCAATTTGAAACGATAATTGAGATGGCTCTCGCATAGCTGTGGTTATAAAGGTACTTGCTAACCAGGTTGCAATCCATCCCATACTTAATGCAACTAGTGCATCTGAAAGACGAGTTAATCGGGTTGTATGGTATTTTGCCAAAACCTTATAGGCTATCGCGGTAAATACAACAGGTATAGCCAACGTTCCAACAATAGCCGTGAAGCCCGCAGCAAAGTCGCCACTAAAGTACGGATATATAAAGCCGAGCAGGACGGCGCCAATTAAAACAGTCTGGAAGGGGCGGTATTGTAGCACTGATATTTTATTGTTTTGCTTCTTCGCGTAATTTACCGCAACTATGGCCATAATAATAATCGTGAAAATAACAGGTAAAATATTACCGACAACTAACGGAATTGGATAAGCTTGTGCACTTACATACGATACCGAACCGAAACCAATCCAGCCAAGTAATATCGCCACCCAGTACGCAGCAATACCAAACAGCACCCCATTATAGTGATGGAGGGCTTTATTTTTAGCATGGGTTGCCTTGTCACCAATAAGATACGAAACGAGTGCTGGCAAAATTGCCGTAATACCAAATACAAGAATAATCACAATAATATTTAAGTGTCGCGCCGTAGGGTGCTGTAGGCTAAAACCAAAGGGAATAGCGGTCGTAAACAGGAACGAAAGCACCGTGAATACAAACAATATGTAGCCGAAAATTGTCGTTACTTTAATGTGCTTGTTTGAAGGTTTTTTGTATTTTTTTATAATAAACATGTTTGTAGGCGTTGTTACCGAGAGATATTCTCACCACGATTAAACGAATCTTCGACCGCTTGAAATCTCGCGTTCATATCCTCACTTTCCGCAACAAAATCTTTGACGGTGCGCTTAGCCTTTTCATGCTCTCTTTGCTCGTCGTATTTCTTATCTACCACGAGATTATTGAATATACGTGCGCCATTACTTTCAGCCTCCTGCCATTCAGAAGATGCTGCGACTATTTCCATATCCTGTGGCCGAAGATCTGCCATGGAAATACCACGCTCTTTTGCGTAGCTATCAAGAAGATCAAGCTGTACTCGATTTGCAGCGAAATTGTACCCAGAGTTATTTCGGAGAAACTTTTCAGATTTTTCAGCCTCGTTTAGAACCTTACGATATTCCTCTACATCCTCTAGGAACAGTGGTTCCTCTTCAAAATGCACAATCGATTTTCCAGCAGCAACCGCCTCACGTTCTGCGAGTTCTTTCAATTCTGGAAGATTATTTGCAGAAAACTCTCGAGCGTCAGTTACTTGATCACGGCCTAGTTTTACCACTTCTTCATAGACATTGCCTGTTGCAAGCCTATCTTCACGCGTAGAGGCGTTAAACATATTTTTCTTGGCCGTATCTCGTAAATTAGAGAGCAATTGATGTTCAGCAGCGAGGCTTTGCGCTTCCTTATCTACTGCATCAAGTGAGTATGAGGTTTCGTTGTTTTTCATATGAATCCTGTTTGTTTTTTATTATTTTATTTACTATACCATATTCCTGAAAAATCATAATCCTTTAATCTATACGCCGAATTGATTAGGTAATAGACTTATGAACATACCTACTTTTGCTTCGTAAAACGGTTATCAAATCTAATCATACAAGCCATAAAAACCTTAGGTGTCTGTCGTTAAACCTATCAAATAGATACAATGTGTATTTCCAGTCGTGGCGTCTCGCGATCCAGTAAGTCCAGCTGCTATCGGACAAGTTGGCAGGATACCTTGAAAAACAGCCTCTACGTACACCTGATCTCCACTTCCACCACCATATATATACGTTAATCCTCTTCGCCAGCTTATATCAGATGTCCGAGCTGTCACAAAGGACGGTGTTGGAGAGTTCGAACCTACATAGGGCAACAACAGATTGGTAAACGTTGAATTAACCGTAATAACCAACCCTCCGGCGCTTCGGCATTGTGCAGTACCAGAAGGATCTGTCCCGGAAACGCCATATAAATAGCCCGATCCAAGACAACTTGAAGCGGCCGGCCATGCACTCTTATCTCCTTTATAAATATTCAGTGTCTTTATCCAACTTGTAAGCGCTTGGCTAGTTTTAGCATTGGCAGCTCGTTGAGTAATTCCGTTATAGGCAACTATCGTTATAGCAGCGAGAATCGCAATTATTACGACCACAATTAAAAGCTCGACAATTGTAAAACCACGGGTATTAAAAGAAGAGCGTCTCATTAGTCTCATTCTAGCATAAGCATGTTAGTACGACTTGACCAACAAGCCATAGACAGAAGCGTATTGGAAACAAGCACAAACAAAAAGACTCCTAAATAAGAAGTCTTTTTATATAATTTTGGTACACCCGACAGGATTCGAACCTGTGGCCTTCGGCTCCGCAAGCCGACGCTCTATCCATCTGAGCTACGGGTGCAAACGATAGAACTCGTTGTCTTAAGAACAACGGGCTCTATCTTTGTAACTAGAAGGTGCCTTCACTTGAATAAATTCATGCGAACAGATGAAATTGTACCACGTTCTAGGGGAAAAAGCTACATTACAAAGAGTAAGACGCCAGCAGTCACGCCTGCGAAAATCACGACGACAGAAATTGCCGCTACCCAATACGGGTGTCGTTCGTAAAATGGAACGAGCTCTGGGAACTCTTTTGCAAGTTGAGGGCTTTGAATGTGGTTAATGTAGAAATTTGTCACTACTTTATTACCTTTTAAAGAGGAGAGCAGTTGTGTCATGCCCTCATATGGCCAAAATATTCCAATGAGAGAAAACAGATATCCACCAGATTTTTTCGCAACAATAATGCGAGGCATTACACCAAAACCGGGGTCGGTGTAATTA
>Ga0247807_10001457_pt1 | contig 13827 bp, 11 predicted proteins | sample UWRJL074202C1_FD_179931 | JGI IMG/M metagenome (GOLD analysis project Ga0247807, IMG submission 179931) | Plant litter microbial communities from Arlington Agricultural Research Station in Wisconsin, United States - UWRJ-L074-202C-1 | ecosystem: Environmental > Terrestrial > Plant litter >...
TTATTTAATGATTTATTGCTCTTGCTAACCTTTTTTAGGTGGAAGCGGCGGAAGCTTGACCGGGGCAATTTTTACTTTGCTCAGGGGTTTTACTTCGGGTAACTTTGGAATGTTTATTTGAGGCGGTGAATTATGGTGTGTTATTTTTGGCGGTAATGGTGGCGGCCGTTTTGGAATTACTGATTTTACTGCTATAGCTGGTCTGTCAGGAGACTTTGATTTCAATTGATAATTCAATTCAGAAATCTCCAGAAAAATAGATTTCATTGTATCTTTCGTATCAGCAGGCCTGACCTCTTTTACATGGTGATATTTCCTGAGCAGTTTCTCTGAGAAGTAAGATGTACTGATTTCTTCTGTGCCTAATAAAATAACTACGTCATCTCTGTTTAAGCCCCCTGGTTTTAACAGATCATCTATTACAGTATATATCATACTATCATTTGAATAATATTGAAGTCTGTCTGTCAAATTTCTCTGATTGACCTTAAACCAATATTTTTTTCCGTCAGACAGCTCTGCTTCCCCTTTTATAATGGTACTCTTGTTTTCCAGCAGACTTGCACAGAAAGGAAGCAGGAAAGTGATCTCAGTATCTTTATCAATTGATAAATAAGGTTGCTGGATAATGATATACTCAACAATCATATCTGCCAGAATCTTTACCCTTGGATCGGCTCCCTGTCCTTCGAGTCTGAAAGAACCAATCATTTCAGCATGTATATTCTTATAAAGATTTAAGTACAAAACATTATCAATACCACTGAGCAGCAGAATGGCTTTATGATTAGACAGAACTCCTTTTTGGGCCAATACTGTAAATAAAGCCCTGTTGAAATAAACGCGGTCTAAATTAAAGTAACCGGCTTCCTGAAACAACTGTTCAATCAGTGATTTCTCTTTGTCCTCTATATCGGTGTCGAATAGAAAACGAAGCGGAAACTGCTGCCTGTAAGATTCAATAGAATCAGCTTTATATAAAACTGTATTCAGAAAATAAGACAGACATTGTTCAATTCCATAATAAAACAGTTGTTTAACAGGCTTTTTATTCCCATAAATCACAAAATGCTTAACAGGATCTTTTATAATTTCAAAATAGTTCCCGCAGGCGTTTGGATCATGCCTGTTAAACAGCTCTCTGGCAGCACTTCCAAAAATGAAATCATTCCCATTCACATAAAAGTATAAAGGGATTTCGTTTGAATCCTTTATAATTAATGGTGCATAGGGATTGCTTTCTGACTGATACCAGAAAGAGACTGAACGTTTAGCTATTTTTGCGATTACACAGAATTTCATGGAGCCTATTGTTTTTGAATACCTTTAAGCAGATGTTTTTCAAAGAATTTCATTCCTTCTAAAATGATAATCGGCACTACGTAGTCAAACTCTTTCTGGTCATCGTGCTTTCGTTTCTGAGCTTTGATAAAACCAGGCTCGCCTTTGATATAATTTTCAATATTCATGTCCTGGAAACCAGCCATAAAATCTGCTGAATTCATTTTCAGACCAAACATGGTGGATGAAACCCTGTAGAATAAATCCGCAAAGTCCATAAATCTGGGACAATGGGGCTTACCATCAGGAGGCAAACAGATAAAGTGATTCCCGATGTGTTCTAACATCTCAGGGGTGATAGAATTAGTAGACTCCAGGTACTTGAATTCACCAGCAGGTGTAACGATACAGAAATTATCTTCTCCAAGTATCTCGATAGCTTGTTTATTGGTTGGAACCAGGATACTCGTGATATTGGTAGGAATGGCCAGACCTTTGGACACTTCATATTTCACATCAGCATTGTTGGTTCCCCGCTGCGAATTGAGGTCAATTATTTTTAAAGGATGGGTTGTAACTGGTGTAATGGTTTGTCTGGCTACAGCTTCTCCTCCCATACCTCTGATAAACATTTGTGTATAGTAATCATCGGCAGCTGCTGGATTTACAGCCGTGAACCAGTCAAAGATCCGTGAACCTTTACCTGCAAAAGCGATCTTGATTTTAGGCGGAATGGCTTTAACAGCTGTCGGAGCATCTTCAGATTTTACGATCTCATTTCTTAATTTGTAAGCGAGCTGGCCGGCATAGAACATAATTAAACCTGTAACGTAAAGGTTAATGCTCATCATCTCTTTACATTCTGCGGCTATCAGAAGATAAAAAGTTTCAAAATCTGAGGCTTCAAGGCGGTCTACAACCTGCTCAAAATAATAAGGAGCTGTATTTTCAGAAAATTTATTGCTCCCATGATTCAGCCCCTGAATAGAGATGTTTTTCCGCTCACACATCCTTAACAAAACGTTTTTAAAGTTTGGGGAAAACTTAGTTGCCTGTGCAACTCTCTCGGCAGCAAAACGAATTGAATTTTGCTTAATCATTGCTTTTCCACCTTCCATCTGGCATAAGGCAGTAATATCAGTGGTACTGCCACCAATATCAAAGCAAAGAACCAGTTCTCCTGGATTGATGGAATAACCTCCATTTGGCCTCACTAAATAATTGGCTACTGCACAGGCTTCTGAAAGTGATTCTTCGTTACTTAATTTCTTGAAGTCAAATCTTACCGGCCCTGTTTCTGTTGAGATATTTACTGATGCTGCAGGTTTCACAGCAGAATCGCTGCCCCAGCCAGTTTCTGCAGCTCCCCAACCACCAGAAGTTAATACCGGCTGCTCCGTAACTTTAGTATTCCAACCTGAATCACCTGCGGGCATTCCCCAGGTACTGGCACCTGTAGTATCACCAATATCTGAAAGATCTGAAGGCGGGTAAGTTTTCAACTTGACATGCCCCACAATAGGTGAGATTTCTTTAAGCGAATCCCATATCCCTCTGTATTCACTCAGTAATTCTTTACCCATTGATGATGGATATGACCATTTTAAAGTATGAGGTTCATGGCCCTCAATAAATAACTGTGCATATACATGTAATAATAAGGAGCTTAAATAAGCAGTTTTATAACTTTTATCAATAGGCTGTGCAGACCATTTCATATTGTAAACCAGCTCTGCTCTCCCTACTCTGTTGTAACTTAGGATATACCGGTTGTCTTCTGCATTTTCAATTGGCAGGTTTTTCTCAAAACACGGAAAGCCGCCTCTGACTGCTTGCGCCATTAATGAATCGTTCAGAATATTACTCTCGTTTACAATTCTTCTGGAATCATGGATAGTTAAAACTGATTTAATTGAATTGGTGAGAATTTCATCATTCTGAAAAAAGAAGATTTCATCTTCTACAGCCGGACGCTCATCGTTATTTTTGGTGTCTGTAGATAACAATGAAACTCTTTTGTTAGTCAGTTTCAGACTTTCGCATACCTCATTTTTATGATCAGAGAAATAGGCAATAGAAGAGTTTGTACTTCCAAAGTCAACTCCTAGAAATGCAGGAGACAATGATCTTGGAGAGTTCAGCATATTGACGGGTAAAGATTGTGTATTGCCTGACCCATCATAACGGATAATTCCAAAACCACAATCAATCCCGGCATGAGCAAATTTTACACCTTTGAAGGGCTTATTACTTTCATAAATTTCATACTTGTATTTATTATCGGCAACTGCATTATTGGAAGTGATATGCAGCTGGGCTTTAATGTTGCCGTATTTCTCAGGGATAATTGCTGCCCTGCCATTGCTGGCCAGGTAAAGAGGAACTCCTTTTTCATCCAGTACTATTCTGAAAAAATCATCGTCTACGTTGCCAATAAATGGTGTGGCCTGAAATTTAGCATCATTATGCGGGATTTCTGAATAAAGAAAATACCGGTTCCATTGTTTGGAGATGAAGTTAGGCCACATTAAAATGTCCTTTCCTTCTATTGATGCCGCGGTTACTTTATAGATTACCTCTTTAATAATCTCATTTCCAGTTTCTGTATATAGTTTCAGATTGACGGTTAAACGTTCCCCATCTTTATCATTAGGATCATAAATAGCTGTGATTCTGGATTTTACATTTGAAGCCTCTGATATACCCATCAATGCATCCAGCGTAGCACCAAAAACGTTGAGTGCCAATGGTGTTAAGGGTAAAGTGAAATATGCATAATTATTGGCTTCACCTTTCGTTTCAGCAGCTAATAAAAGTATTGGTTTAGATTTCAGATAGTTCCTGGTTTCCATCCCCTCTCTGCCAAAATCTATCTGAGCAATCTCTGTCGTATCTGGCAGCAGTAAATCTTTAGGGTCAAAAATTATCCTTCCTTCTTTCGATTGATTGTATATAATGCCCTCAGAACCAAATAATTCTGTAGAATAATTAAATAAAATACTAAAGGGGTAATTAAAAAGTGAGCCTACTTCTGGCGGGGCCTGATGGTCTGATTTGGGATACCCTTTCTTTTGCTGATAAATAACCATCTCATCTATCCATGCCTGGAGACAGCCTGAAATAAGACCATACTCCGGTCTGATCAATTCCTCTAAACCAGCATAGTTTAACCTGAATTTTTCAATGTTTTTTAATATATGCTTAGCATAACTATATATTGTAAACAGTTCCTGATGATTTAATTCCGATTGTAAAGGATCTATGAACTTACCATTCTGTATATTGACAAAGGGTAATTTATCTTTAAGCTGATAAGCTACAGCAGTAAATAAAAAGCTGTCAGGCGAGGTTCCGCCAACAACATCACCTTTAAACGAGATCACATCTATAAATGGCACTTTATCTGCATTATTAGCTAATGACTGATCACACCATAAAGGCTGCCGTTCAAACAGCATATTCCCAAATGCACCTACAGGCTCATAAATATTTGCTGTATTGATCAGCGGTTGCCTGTCAGAATAAGTCAGATGAATTCTATTTACCTCTATATCTTTATAATTTAGCGCGATACAGCTGATAAATCCTTTCCATTCACTAATCAGGGATTTGTAAAACAGCATTAACCCGGCAGCTTCTGCGTCTTTATCCTGCACATTATCCATTGCGCTTTTAAACAGGTTGGCCCTTGCAAATACTGTTGGGATGCCAGAAACAATAGTGCCGATGTTAACAGAAGAGTTTCCTTCTTTGTCAACGGCTATTTCGGGAATTAAAATGTTTTTGGTGAAGCCTTCTAATTCTGGGATTTTCGCCCAGGCAAATTCAACACCATTTGGTTCAGTTTTAGGATGAACTTTGATCGCCAGTGCTTTTATTCTTTTATCTGACATGTCCTTTAGTTTATATCGAAGTTTTGTGAAATTGTAAGTGCATTGAAAATATGAGCAAGGAATTTCTCTTTAGTTGTGTTTACTTTTTGCTCGTTTTTAGGCCCTGTGTTGATTAGTTTTTCAACAAAAGTGCCATATCTGTTACTTAAGATACCACCTTTTGGCCAATGGTGTTTTTCGTCCGTGAAGATGGTTCCTACGTCTAATCTCCTGAGCTCTGCCGGATTATCAGCAAAGGCTTTGCTGTCAAACAGGAACCTGCCCGGGGCAACAGAATTTCTGACCTGGTAAAGCCAGCCGGGTATAAACTTTGCATCCTTAAAAGTGTAGGCAAACAGCTTGAAATATTCATTGATATCTTTACATTCTGCATCTGTAATCGTACTGTACTGGTAAAGTTTCTGATTCTCAAATTGTTTGATAAACCCTTTGATACCAGCGTCATCAAAAGCAGCACCGTTCCTGGTTAGAGAGATATGGGCGAGAGAAAAGAATGCGCCCAGTTTATTGACAAAGATTTCACCTGCTTTATTTTCATTACCCACAAAATCATCAAAAGAGAAATTGAACGAATTATCTTTAAATTCTACTGCTTTATATAAATAATCAGCCTTTGCGCTTTCAAAACCAGTTTTACGGGTAAAAAAGTCATAAGCTGCGCAAGCACATAATAGTTCTGTGATATGACAGGGGTTCTTTTGTGCACTTCCGCCAGTTATAGTCTGACTGGAGGTGTTATGGCTATCTATCTTTTTACTTTCTACCGGCCAGCCAATATGATACAATAACTTATAGCATTTCTGCACAGTCGGGTCACTTTGATAAAACTGTAAAGCAGCCTGACTATTTAAAGGAAAGAAGGATGAATCTGCAATAACACTGTTTGCTTTACTTGACTTTTGCTGTGTATCAGGCTTGTTAAATGTAAAATATTCAGTCAGTAAGGTCGAGCCAAATTTTGCTTTAGAGAAATCGATACTTGCATTTCCATTGGAACGAATCTTAGTAAAATCCTGCAGTGCCTGTGGAATTACAGGTATTGATGATGCTCCTGTACCGCCAAATACAGATCCGAAAATAAAAACTCTGGCCGAAGCGCCTGCATTTTGAAGCTTAGTCATAAAAGCATCCAGTTCCCGCTCCTGAGATTCTACCGCAGAACCTTTCAGGATATTCCTTGCTGCTTCAACAATACCATGGTACATCAGCATAGAGCCCAGATGTGTTTGTGCCCGATACCCATGATCCAAAGCAAATTCCTGTACAGACTTTGTATCCAGAAACAGATCAGAAATCAATTGATTGGCATGTTGCTGTTCTGGTGTGCCTGTCGAAATCTTGGAGATGTTTTTATAATTTTCTCTTCCGGGGCTGGAATAATTTGTCCAGAACCGGTATAAATTCAGCTTTGCGGAGAAGAATGTATTGGCATTAGCCGTTCCTCCTGCAGCTGTACCGGATGTCTTGATCCTGTTGTATAGATTGATCAATTCTTCAACTCTCCCTTTATTGCCATTATTCTGATCAGTATCTAAGGTTAATACTTCTATTTCCTGGTTATCAAACATTCCCGTACCACATAAGTGGGTGAAAGATTCTAAGCAGCGCATTCCGGTACCGCCTATAGCGATTACAAATAGTTTATCCATTTTTATATCAGGGTTAAAACCAGTGACCAATTTTGCCGTTGGCAAATATTTTACTCAGAATGAAGCCTAAAAGAATGTATAAGACAAATCCAATTGCTGTCCCTATACTTAAAGCAGTTACATAATTGTTTAAAACCATCCTGTTAACATCCTCAGGCTTGAATATAAAATAGCCTGCTAAGTAGGCTACTGCTGGGTTTAAAATAGCTAGTATCCAAAACCAGGATCTCCGTGATTGCGGATCTTTAGGGTTACTGCCCCCCTCAAATTTGATGGCATTGGCAATTATAGCTGCTAAAAGCAGAAAGATTAAGGCGGTGATGAGCGAAATAATGTATGCTGATGTAGATTCCATTTTTGGTTAGAATTAATTATTATTGAGTTTTGATATAGTAAGAATAGACGATTTGATGAGCTGGTTTAAGCTCTTGTAAAGTGTTTTTGATGGATTCGTACAAGGCTATATTCGGTTTCTGATGTGCATTAACCCATTTGAATTTTGATAATTCAGGATTTGCTGAATTGGGTATAGCGGTATTTAACAGGATATCGACCTTAAGTATCCCATTGGGATCAGGAATGTTTTTCAACTTGAATCCGGAGTCGAAAGACACGCCAAATTCTGCGTTTTCAGGATCAGAAGTCCTGGTGTTTTTAAACAGGGCCTGGTTTAATGTAAAAACATGATTTACAGGGATAACTGGCTGTGGTTTATACTTCCACTCTTCTTTTAATTTTCCATCAGTATTGTAGCATAACAAAGCAATGGGATCTGTTTGATTATCAGCTAATTTATCTTCACCATTACTGCCTTTGGCTAACTTTGGCTGATGCTTTTTAGCTTCTTCGGCTCTGGAGAATTTCTCAAAATCAGTGGTGATGTCTGAAACTTTTACATCAAAATCGCCAAAGATATAGCTATCCTCATTGCTGAGATCAATATATAACTTTCTGAAAAAATCATTAAACTGTTGCTGACTGGAATAAGTAGTATGTAGTTCTGCTATTGTTTTCCAATCTACACCTAAAGGATAGAATTCAAAATGATTTCCATTTTTAAGACCATTGCTATAATCAGCTTTTAAATCCAGTACGTTTTTCGTGTTATTGGATTTACCATCCCGATCATAGAATAAGCCTCCGGATTGCTCATCGGGATAAGCCGTACGTAACTGATAAGCTTTGGCTGATAAATCAAATCTCGTAGTTAAGTGCCCCAGCTTAGCTTCAAGTTTGGAAATCATACTTGATTCATTCGGATTTCCAGCATTGAAAACAGTGAAATAAAGATGTTTATTAACTTTACCTTCTTTATAGTCTGCGATAAAGAAATGTATTGTATTTCCTTTTTTAAGCCAGCTGGAGAATGGTATTTTCAGAAAAGCAGTTTGAGTAACCTCAGTATTCTTCTGCCATTCTTCAAAGTCTGTGATCAATAATGCATCATTATTTTCATTTACTATTTTTTCAACGGCAGACTGGATCGGGGCCCAGATATCAGCATATTGAGCCGGGTCACTTACCTGCTGGCCTAATTCTGTTGTATTGGTAATATTTAAAGGCGTTATTTTGTTCGAACCGAGTTTGTAAACCTCAAATTTTTGAGATAAAACTGTATTGAAACAGTTAGTCATCATTTCTTTAATCACCGTATCAGCAAATGCTTTATTGATACCAGAAGAGAAATCAATATACAAGGCAGGATTACCGCTTTTTGAATTGGCATTATTTGGTGAAATGGTATGATTATAGGATTCAATGCGGTTACTCAGTTCCTGATCATAAGGATTAAATTTAGCGAACGGATCTTTTGGGCTTTTGCAACTATCGCAAGCTGCCATGAATATGAGCAACGCAAATATTCCAGTATTCCTGACAAAATCCAGGGTCTTTCCTGTTTTCATAATTATAATTTTAATACATGTTTTATACGCGTTATTTAATTGTCTGATCTGAGACTTTAGTACTATCTAATCGCGCAATCACCTCATTCAGAATACTGGCATGTTTATACAGGTCATCAAGTGATTGTAATTCGTGTTTGATTTCCTTCTTGTTTTCATCCAGTACTGCCAGGTATTTCCTGGTATTGAGGTATAGCCGGCATATGGTCTTCCGGTTATTGTCATCCAGCAGGATAGCAAAGTAGGAAAGTGCATCTCTGTAAGTAATTCTTTTGGGATCAATAGTTTCCCGGAGAATAGATTTAACTACAAAAAATCCTTCAATCTCTTCTTCAGTAGTGACAATTCCAGTCTCTGGATCGGTAGTGATGATTTCTTCGGTTTTAACCATCTCTGCGGCATCTTTATCCTTCTCCTGGTTCAGCGCAGATTTCAAACGCTCGCTAATTGCATCACTGATTAACTGGTTGAAAGAGCGTTTGATAATAGGTGCAAATTGTTCTTTAACTTTAGCTGTGATTACCTTAGGATATACCTGTTTTGTAAAAAAAGTAATGAAGCCATCCGAAGGTTCTGCAATTTCTTTGTGAAGAAGACTTTTTAATTCGTTCAGGTATTTGAGCTCACTGGCCGTGTTGGTAATGTGCTCTACATCAAAATATGATTTATGGAACTTCTTTAACTCTGCAATTTCCGCATCCTTAATTTCAGTTAATTTGAATTCGAAGAATGGTGTACTATCCATCTTGTTTTTTTCAACCAGATCTGTATAAAAGCGGTAAACCAAACCGTTAGTCAATAAACCAAACTTTGCTTTGGTAGTATGAAAATACCTGAACAACTGAGAGTTATGAGGATCTAAATTTTCCAGATGGTGTTTACATTCGATGAGTATGGTTGGCTCACCATCTTTCATAATTGCATAGTCAACTTTTTCCCCTTTTTTAATACCTAAATCAGCAATGTATTCAGGATTTACCTCAAATGGGTTAAAAACATCATAGCCCATAATCTGGATAAATGGCATAACCAAGGCATTTTTAGTAGCTTCTTCTGTTTGTATTTGAGGTAACATCTTCTCTACACGAGATGCTAATTGTGCAATCTGATCTTTGAAATCCATTTGAATTTTTCGTTTAATAATTAATAATTTTTCAGGGGATGATACCAGCTTATGATTACTGCTCCCAGCCACATAAAGTCCTTCCTTTGCTCTTAGCGGTCTCCAGGGTAGTTTTTATAATTTTATAATGGCAATTTCTTAAGCCACGGCAATTTGGTGTGTAATGGTATCTCAATGCCCCACTACTATTGCAGATATACACTGTATTGGAATCTGTACAAGTGAAACTGCTGAAAAAGAGAAATACTGATAGTAAAATTATCTTCATCTATTTTTATTTAAATTTTAACTGGATTGGATGGATGAGCGTTATTGAAGAAACTTCTCTGAAATTTCATTTTCAGTAAGTAGCTGTCCGTTTGGCAATACCATTGTTTTAGATCCATTTATTGGATGTTCAAAGATGTGAAAACTACTCCTGCAGTTGAAGAACCGATACCTGAAGGCAATTATGCCTTTGTAGAAACCTTCTTTTTTTGTGGTCTGATAAACATACTGAGAGCAGCTTGTTCTGAATATGCAGCTGCGTCTTTTACGCTCAGGAATAATGAGCCAGTAAAATCTGATCAGTAGAATAAGCAATGTTTTCATGGTTAGCTCCTGCTGAACACTATCATTTGATAGGATGCCAGATAACCAGGTTTTGCACCTAAACCAAAACATCCTGAGTCTGGTTGAACATAGGTTGATACACTTTCTAATCTGACATATGTCCAGCCTTGATCATTTAACTGAGTAATGATATTTTCCAATTGTTCTGCAACGGCGCTTGTTGTTTCTTTTTGCTGATTTAGCGTTGCTGTAAATGGTACTACTTTGTATTCCATATCTGCTTTGTTTTGGTGAATATGATTTGATTGTTCAACTCTTCAAAAGTATACAGGTCAAGAGTGCTTTCCTTACGGGAAACCGTAAGCCGGTCAACTATTTATAAGAAATTCTGATAGTTTTATTTTGTGGAATATATCATTGTAATAAAGAAAACACCAGGAACAGTTTCGCTCTTTTCTATGCTGTAATTTCGGCTGATTATCCTGGTGTTAAATTCCTTTATTATCTTGTATGACAGCCTGCTGAACAGATTCTGCAGCCATCTGCTGTAGGATAAAACCTTCTTGCCACGACAACAGCCTCTATACAAAAATGGAATTCGCCTAAATATTTTCTGCTTTGCAGTGCAGGCAGGTACATACAAGACTCGTGATGAACTTCGTGGTCACCATTAGCCTGTGCTTTTTCATTGACATAATATCTCTTCTTCATAGCTATAATTTAATAGCTTGAAATTATTAAAGCCGTAGCCGGCTTCCTTACGTGAAACCGTAAAGCAGTAAATTACTTCTTGTTGTTTGATAACACGTAATGAGAAAGATCTATCAGATAATGCCCATATCTTTGCAATAGGCAATCAGTTGTTCATTGTTGGAAAAGCCTAATACCTCTTTAATCAGGTTAAAGCGTTTCTCAACACTGCTCAAACCAGATGGTTTGATATTGTTTTGCTGTAAATGGATGGGAATTTCTTTTTGCAGCATCCCTTGAGAGAGCAAGGAAATAATAGTGATATCGTAATCTGTTAATTCGTAAGAATTTTTTTCTTTGATGGTCTGTTTTAAATCAACAGAAATATACTTATTCCCTTTATAAATAGTATCTATGGCTCGTTTAAGGTCTTTTGCATCGTTACGTGCTTTACGTACATACCCATTAATGGTTAGTTCTGTAAAAAGCGCATCAATAACTGCCGGCTTGTTTTCAGCAGAGAAAACTATAATTTTCAAAGAGGGCTGCAAATTTCTGACTGCTTTTATAAGTGCTGTCCCTCCTGATATTTTTTGTTCATTATGATCTTTTTCAAAAGAAAGATCGGTAAGGAGTAAATCATAAGGATCATCACTTTTTAGGGCTTTCTGTATCCGGGTTAAAGCGTCATCGCAATAAAATACATAATGGGCATCCAATATTCCCAGGTCCTTTAATGTTTTCTGTACAGAAATATTGGAGCTTTCGTGGTCTTCGGCAATTAATACTTTTTTGAACATCATTTATCAATTTAAGAAACAGGGAAAGAGATTTGAACTTTCAATCCTTTTTCGGCTTTTGTGTCAAAGATAATTTCTCCATGAATGCTTTTTATACGGTTTCCCGTATTCGTAAGCCCATTATTAAATTGCCTTTCTTTGGACATACCAATTCCATTATCTGTATAATAAATGTGAATACAATTGTTCGTTTGCATAAACTTAACAGCCACGTTACTGGCTTCGCTGTGCTTGTCCATATTTACCATGAGCTCCTGAAGAACGTGTTCAATCTCCATCTTGTTCTGTGTGCTCACTTTTTCCCATAAACCGGCGGTATTTCCTACAAGTACAATCCTGGTGGTTTCAGTGGCAAAGGATCTTAATAAATCAGATATTTTTAAATGAAAGTTCTGATCTGAAAATTCCAGCTCTTCGTATGATATATCCCGGGATTTTTCATACATATTCTCTAATTTATCTAATATAGAATTACGGTCTAACCTTTCCTGATTTTCGATTTCTGTCATGACCCGGTATAATCCGTTTGCAACTACATCGTGAACCTTTTTTGATGTTTTCAGCTGGCTTTCGCGGATGCTGTTCTGCGCTTCCAGTTCGAGTCTCTGTTTTCTCTTTTTATACCAGATAACACTGATAACAGATCCTGCAAGAAACAGTAATAATGTACTGAAAAGCAAGATCCTTTGTTTGATGATCTGATATTTTTTATCCGTATTTTCTTTCTGAAGTTTTAAATTGTCTGATTTATTTTTTTCGGCTTCGTACCTGATCAGCGCAAATTGATTTTTGGCCGCATTACGTGCGGTTTGTAAACTATCATCTAATTTCTGATAAGTATCAAAATACCTTTTGGTTTCCTGGGGCGGACTAAGTTCTATTAGTTTTTTGAGCGCCTCAATCTGATCATCAGGACTTTTTAAGTCTTTTGACACCTGATACCTCTTATGCGCAAAAAACAAAGCCGAATCCGGCTGTATCGGTGTATAATAGTCAGCTAAATGAGCATAACTGGCATTTTTACCCCAGATATTATTTTCTTTTTCACGGATATGCAGTGCTTTTAAAAAATAAGGAGCAGCTTTGTAGTCAGGATTTTGCAGCCATTTTGTTTTGGTAAAATTAGATAGAATTCTTGCATATTCTTGTTGGCTCATTTCCTTTACGGAAAGGACATCGTTATATAGTTTAATGGCCTGTGTGTATTTCTTAGCTTTCTCATAGATCAGAGCTTTATTACTTAAGGCGATTAAATTAAAAGCCTTATTATTTGAATATTTTATGGATTTATCATAATAATCTAATGCAAGATCGTAATTTTTAAAATGCAGCAAGTTTAATCCCAGTTCGTTATAATCGGAAGATAAACAGCTGAAATTGCTCTCCTTTTTATCGTTTAAAAATTTCAATGACATCATTAAGCTTTCCTGGCCACCACTATAATCACTAGCTTCAGCTTGTATTACTGCCATATAATTATAAGACATAGCTATGTTTAAACTATCTTTAGAAGTGGTTACGACCTTATTAAAATAATAAAAAGCTGAATCATTGTTTTTATTGAACAATGATTCAGCTAGATCATAATTGATATCTTTAGTAAAAGTATAATGAGTATTAGTCTTATCCTGTTTTTTATGACAAGCAACTATGCTAAAAATAAAAAGTAAGAAGAGTAGCGTTTTTTTCAAAGTCGAGCGTGTTTAGCTCAAATATAAATAATTAAGGCAGTAAAAACTGCCTTAATATATAAGCTATGGATTCTTAGGCGGGAAGTGTCCTCCTTCGCCCCCTGTATCAGGTGGCAACTCACCTTGAATTGTAACTGTAGGATTGTCGTTATGACAATTTGTATGTGTAGTAGTTGTATTTCCAGGGCATGCCAATCCCATTAAAAAGGCAAATATTAATTCAAACATGATTTTAAAAATTTAA
>Ga0247807_10001460_pt1 | contig 13797 bp, 16 predicted proteins | sample UWRJL074202C1_FD_179931 | JGI IMG/M metagenome (GOLD analysis project Ga0247807, IMG submission 179931) | Plant litter microbial communities from Arlington Agricultural Research Station in Wisconsin, United States - UWRJ-L074-202C-1 | ecosystem: Environmental > Terrestrial > Plant litter >...
GCCGTTAGTCGCCCCCGTGCCGCGCCCAGCAGCAAGAGATGCGACCATCGTGCCGTGGTTACTGCCCTCGGACCCCACGGGAGTCTGGCCGTTCGCCGAGCCGATACCCGAGAAGTCCGCTCCCCCGACGACAGCGCCAGCAAGATCGGGAACGGCTCCATCGACACCGGTGTCGATGACGGCGATCGTCACGCCAGCGCCTTGAGTGGTTGCCCACGCCGCGCGGATGCCGTACTCGTCGAGCCAGTACTCGCGGTCACGCACCGCATCCTGAACCGCCCTGGGCGACGCCACCGAGGCTGTCGCGCCCCCGAAAACCAAGCCAACGGCAATGACGGAAAGGAGGGCTCCGGCGAGACGACGCCTCACGGTGTACTCGCCCGCTCGAGCGCGTCATAGTCGACGCACTCGCACACGCTGGGGCTCCAGGTGGCTCGTTCCAAAGCAATGTCCCCGATCGGGTTCACCCCGGGACCGGCGGCCAGGCTGTGGCCGACGAGGGCATGTAGACACTTGACGCGATCAGGCATCCCGCCCGCCGAAATGCCGGCGATCTCAGGAACCTCGCCAATGCTCGCGCGATCGGCGAGGTACTGCTCGTGGGCAACACGGTAGGCGTCGGCCGTCTCCCCCGCGAGGAGCTCTGCGAGTCCTGGCATCTGCCCATCGGCCTCGAGAGTGGACACCGCAGAGGTCGCGGCAGGGTGGGTGAGGTAGTAGAACGTGGGGAACGGGGTGCCGTCGGCCAGCCGAGGCTGGGTCGAGACGACTGTGGGCGCGCCACACACGCAGCGCGCGGCAATGCCGACAACATCACGCGCGGGCCGTCCCAGCTGCCTCGATACGGTCAGCACGTCGGCCTCGGTCGGTTCGTCAAATGGCGGCCGGGTCAATTCGTGCCTCCCAGCTCGGGCCCGACGAGTTCGGCGGGCGGTTGTTCGGTGAGACCGGACGACACGATCGACGACAGGAGGCCATGCATCCAGTCGACCTGCGTGGTCTGAATTTCGGTGCTGATGGGTTGACCGTTTTCGGTCGTTTGCTGGTCGTTCGACCCAACGACGAGGTAGCTCACTTCGCCCGGGTACACGTAAAACAGTCGCTCTCGCGCTTGCGCCTCGATGTAGGCGGGGTCATCCCAGCGGGCCTTGTCTTCGGTGAGTTCGTCGACCGATTCGCGGGTCTCGGCAACGGACGCGTTGAGCGCGGCGATGGTCTGCTGCTGCTCGATGAGGATTCGCAGGTTAGGGGCGAGAACAATCACCGCGAGGATGACGAGAGCGAGCATGAGCGCCGTGAATCCGGAGAACTGGATGGTGCGCAACCACTGCTCGGGGGCGCTCTCTTCGCGGTCGAGAGATACCGGCTGCTGCCGCGTCTCTCCCCGTTTAGTCATGCGTTAGATCGTAAGCGAAGAGCGCCCGCGCAGGCTGAAGAACTGCCTGACGCGGGCGACTTCGATTCGATAACTTACTTGCCGAAGCGCGGGAAAGCGGAGCGGCCAGCGTAAACGGCGGCGTCGCCCAGCTCTTCTTCGATGCGCAGCAGCTGGTTGTACTTGGCGACCCGGTCGGAGCGCGCGGGCGCACCCGTCTTGATCTGTCCAGCATCCGTGGCAACCGCGATGTCCGCGATCGTGGTGTCTTCGGTCTCACCGGAGCGGTGCGAAATGATCGCTTTGTAGCCTGCGCGCTGAGCGAGAGCCACGGCGTCGAGCGTCTCGGTGAGGGTACCGATCTGGTTGACCTTGACGAGGATCGCGTTGGCGACCTTCTCGTCGAGACCACGCTGGAGGCGGGTAGGGTTGGTCACGAACAGGTCGTCACCGACGAGCTGCACCTTGTCTCCGAGCACGGAGGTGAGGTGGGCGTATCCGGCCCAGTCGTCCTCGGCCAGCGGGTCCTCGATCGTTGCGAGCGGGTAGTCGTTGACGAGACCGACCCAGAACTCGGTGAGCTGCTCGCCCGTGAGGGTCTGCTTCTCGAAGGAGTACACGTCGTTCGCAAAGAACTCGGTCGCCGCGACATCCAGGCCCAGAGCGAAGTCGGTGCCGGGCTTGAATCCAGCGGACTCGATCGAGGCGACGATGAAGTCGAGGGCCGCGCGAGCACCGGCGAGGTCGGGAGCAAAGCCACCCTCGTCACCGAGCGCCGTGTTCTGTCCGGCCTTCTTGAGCTCAGCCTTGAGTGCGTGGTACACCTCGGTGCCCCAGCGAAGCGCCTCGGCGAAGGTCTCTGCACCGATGGGCAGAACCATGAACTCCTGGATGTCGAGCGCGGTGTCGGCGTGTGCGCCACCGTTGATGATGTTCATCATCGGCACCGGGAGGGTGTGAGCGTTGGGGCCACCGAGGTAGCGGAACAGCGGGAGGTCGGCGGAGTCGGCAGCGGCCTTAGCCACGGCGAGCGAGACACCCAGGATGGCGTTGGCGCCGAGGTTCTTCTTGTTGTCGGTTCCGTCGAGCGCAATCATCTCGTTGTCGATGAGGCGCTGGTCGGCGGCGTCGAAGCCTTCGACTGCTGGGCCAATCTCGTCGAGAACGGCGTCGACGGCCTTGAGCACGCCCTTTCCGCCGTAACGCTTCTTGTCACCGTCGCGCAGTTCGTATGCCTCGAATGCACCGGTGGATGCACCGGAGGGAACGGCGGCGCGAGCGACTACGCCATCCTCGAGCAGAACCTCGACCTCGATCGTCGGGTTGCCCCGGGAGTCAAGAATTTCGCGGGCGCCTACTGCCTCGATCAAAGCCACGGGGGAACTCCTTAGTAATACGTTTTGTGGTGGGGTTTCGCCTAAATCTTAGTCCCGGGGCTCGGTGGCCGGTTTCGTCAGTCGAGAGCCTTGAACTCGAGCGACTCGACCGTCGCGCCGGCGGACACGAGCGAGAAGCGCGTGAATCCGGATGCCGCGAGCTGCGCGAGCAGAGGTTTGAGGTTCTTGGGACGACGCTCGAGGCGCACGCGGCCTCCATCGGCGATCAGCTTTGCTTGCAAGGCGACGAGCTCTGCTGGCGGCATGTCCGGATCGTGCACAAGAGCCGTGGCATCCGCTCCCGCCGCCTCGGGCAGCTCGACGAGGTCAACAAGCCTCTCGAAACCGAGCGAAAACCCAGCCGCGGGAACATCGCTGCCGAGGAATCGGCCGATCATGCCGTCGTACCGTCCGCCACCACCAAGCGAATAGCCGAGAGCCGGGTGAGCAACCTCGAAAATCGTGCCGGTGTAGTAGCCCATGCCGCGCACGAGCCAAGGATCGAACTGCACTATCGGTTCACCCTCTCCCCTGCCTTCTTCAACCGCACGACCGATCGCAGCTAGCTCGGAGACCGCATCCGGATCCACGCCGTCCGGCAGTGCCTTGCGGATCGCATCCTCGCCGAAGGGCAGCAGCTCCATCGTGGCGGGGCGCGCGAAGAACGCCCCGAGCGCATCGACCGCGGTCGGCGTGAAGCCCCGCTGACGCAGCTCGGCGACAACGCCCTCGTTGCCGATCTTGTCGAGCTTGTCGATCGTGATGAGCACGGCATCGTGCTCCTCGGGAGCGAAGCCGAAGATCGTGAGGGAGCTCACGAGCAAGCGACGATCGTTGACGCGGATGCTGCATCCTGCGAGCCCCAGGGCTTCGAGTGTCGCGGCCGTCGCCGTGATGAGCTCGACTTCGGCGATGGGACCAGCCTCGCCCAGAATGTCGATGTCGCACTGCATGAACTGGCGGTAGCGCCCCTTCTGCGGGCGCTCTGCGCGCCACACGGGCGCGATCTGGATGCTGCGGAACACTGTGGGCAGATCACCGCGGTGACTCGCGTAGAAGCGCGCGAGCGGCACCGTCAGATCGAAGCGCAGGCCCAAGTCGGCGAGGTCGAGCGCGTCTGTTGCGGCAGCAAAGTCCTCGGGCTTGAGAGCGCGCTTCATGACGGCGAAGGCGAGCTTCTCGTTGTCGCCGCCGAGGCCCGCGTGCAAGCGGTCGCTGTCTTCCATGACGGGCGTCTCGATCTCGTCGAAGCCGTGAGCGCGGTAGCTCTCCCGAATGACGCCGAGCACACGCTCGCGCTGAGCCTTATCGGCGGGGAGGAAGTCGCGCATGCCGCGCGGAGGGTTGACCTGTGTTGCCATGGAGCAATTCTGTCAGCGCCAGACCTACTCCGCCGTACCCAACAACCCCGCATCGGAAGCCAGCTCGATCTCATGCTCGCGGATTTCGGCCTGCAGCTCGCGCAGGGAGACCCGAAGAGCACGCTCCGAGTCGAGCCCGTTGGCCTTGGCCGAAGCGACGATCGCGAGCAGCAGCGGGCCCAGTTCGTCTTCGCTCGTCACGTTCACGGCACCCGGCTGGGTGGCATCCAGAAGTCCCACGCGGTGCGCATTGCCGAGCAACTTGTCAGCGAGCGCGAGCGCGGGCATCCCTTGAGGCACCCCATCGAGCACGCTCGTTCGCTCGGGCTTCTCGACGTCTTTGAGCTTGTCCCAATTGGCTCGAACGTCATCCGCGGTGTCAGCGACGGTGTCGCCAAAGACGTGCGGATGCCGACCAATCATCTTCTCGGTCATGTGCTGCGCGACATCCTCGAGGGTGAACTGCCCCGCTTCCGCGGCGATGTCCGCGTGAAAGATCACCTGGTAGAGCACGTCCCCGAGCTCCTCGACGAGTTCGTCTCGATTGCCCGACTCGATCGCATCCACGAGCTCGTAGGTCTCCTCGATGAGGTATTGCACGAGCGATTCGTGAGTCTGCTCACGATCCCACGCGCACCCGCCGGGTGCCCGGAGTTTCTCCAGCACGGCGATGAGCTCGTCAACCTTCGGATTGGGGCCGGTCTGCACATTCTCGGTCATGCCCCCAGTCTGTCAGGCGGCATCACGCGAGAATGGATACATGAGCTTTGCCGCCGAGCACTTGACTGCCGAACTCCAGCCGCGACGCGCTAGCGGATTTGCGAAAGCCTGGCACTTCGTCACGAGCTTGGTCGAAGGGCTGCTGGGAGGGGGCATCCCCGAGGACGCGGTCGACCTCGTCATCCTGCGCCGCGAGACGGGCGCCGAGGTCATGCGCACGCCCGCGGATGTGGGCTCCCCCGAGTATCTGCTTGAGCAGGTGAACCGCGACCTCGAATCGAAGACCGTTGAAGAGTTCTTCGCGGAGTGGCGAACCCGAGACGAGGGGTCGTGACGAAGAAGCGCATCAGCGCGATCCTGGGGATGCTCGTGCTCGTGCTCGGGATTGCTGTTGTGCTCGGTTTGTCGATGCTCGGGCAAGAGTCCGACTCGGCGTCCACACCGTCCGCTCCGACCGAGGCGGGCATCCCTGAGGAAGCGACTCCTGCCTTCGTGAACTACGTGCACGACGGAGACACCCTCTTCCTTGATGACGGTCGCAAGGTGCGGATGCTCGGCATCGATACCCCCGAGATCGGCGCGAATCTGGCGTGCTACGGACCAGAAGCGACGGAAATCCTGCGCCGGTTGCTTCCCGACGGCACCATGGTGTGGGTACTGAGCGACGTCGAATCGACTGATCAGTACGGCCGATCCCTGCTCTTCGTGTACACGGAGGACGGCACCAACGTGAACCTCGAGATGCTCAAGCGGGGTGCCGCCCGCGTCGAGATGTATGCGCCGAACCTGTTGTTCGAGTCCGAGATCAATGCCGCGGAACTGGCGGCGCGCGACGCCGACGTCGGGCTCTGGGGTGAGTGTCGCTGACCGTGGCGCGTGACGCACACTCGTGCCATCCTAAAACACGGCAGCGAAAGGAACCACCATGGCGGGTCACCGGATCTTCACCACGGCGTTCGGCGCCATCTACCCGCACTACGTAGCGAAGGCAGAGCGCAAAGGGCACACTCGCGACGAAGTCGACCAGGTCATTACGTGGCTCACTGGATACGACACGACCGCGATCGGCAGGGTCATCGACGACGGTACGGATCTCGAGACCTTCTTCGCCGAAGCACCCGACTACAATCCGAACGCCACACTCATCACGGGTGTCATCTGCGGGCTGCGAGTCGAGAACATCGAGGACCCACTCATGCAGAAGATCCGCTACATGGACAAGCTCGTCGATGAGGTCGGCAACGGCAAAAAGATGACATCGATCCTGCGCACCCCCAAGTGACCCGCGAACCAACCCGGCGCGGTCGCCTAGGGTTGATGACGTGGTCATCGACGGAAAAGCCAGCCTCTCAATCAAGAGCCTGACGAACAGCGCAAGCGACGTCACGGCCGTTCTTGGACTAGAACCCACCGCGAGCGCCGAGATTGGGGATCCCGTCGGCCGCGTGCGCACCGGATCCGACGGAAAGCCGTCGATGCGCGAGCGCACCCACTCGATCTGGGCGCTGGATGCCGAACACATCGACTCCGACGACCGGTCGGGGTTCGCGGGCGTGCGCTCCCTCGTAGCACTGCTCGAGAGCCGCAAGAGCGCGCTCAAGAAGCTGCACGACCGGTACTTCATGGAGATCCGCTGGAGCGGGTTCTCCGATAGTCCCCAGGGCGGTTTCCTGCTGCCCTCGGACCTACTCGTGGCCCTCGGGTCGCTCGGACTCGACTTCCACGGCACCGTCTACCTCACCGAGGATCGTGCCGAGGTCGAAGCAACCGAGTCCGCCGAGGCGCTCGCTCAAGCCGACTGAGGTCCGTTTTTCAGGAGATACTGCCCGCCGAGTGCACTATGCGTATGGAACCCGGCAGTTCTTGAAAAGAGAATCAGGACAGGGCGAGCAGCGCTACGCCGCCAAGCACGACGACGGCACCGAGCATCCGCTGAACGGGATGTGGCTCTTTGAACAGGAGCCAGCCGGCGAGGCCAACGAGCACGACACTTACCTCGCGCGCTGGAGCGATGATCGACACCGGTGCCATCTGCATGGCGATCAGAATCGCGATGTACGACAGCGGGGAAAGTACGCCGACAATCACGGCATCCTTCCAGTGAGCTCTCCAGGTCGAGAGGATGCGGCCCCGATTGCGAATAGCAAAGGGAGACAGCAGGGCAACCTCGCCCACAGTCGTCCCCCAGTTCAGAAGTACGGGCGCGACCGCTAATAGCGTCACCGCCGATGCATCCCACAGGGTATAGGCGGCGATCATGACGCCGGTCAGCAGACCAAAAACGACTCCCGCGCGAGCGTTGCGCATCCCGGCCCGACCACCGGCCAAGCCGATGACCACGACCCCCGCAACGACCGTCGCGGCACCAAGCAGAGCGATGAGCCCCGGCCTTTCCCCCAGGAAGATCATCGCGAGAATAACCGAGAGCAAAGGCCCCGTACCGCGAGCGAGGGGGTAGACGACGGAAACATCCCCGACGACGTAGCCCCGCTGCAGAAGCAGGAAATAGCCCACGTGGAGGATCGCGCTCACCGAACAGGCGAGAAGCACAACCCTGAGATCCACCGTTGTTGTGGCGAGCGCCCACACACCGAAGGGCAGGACCACGACACTCGACACGGTCGACGCAAGCCAGATGAACACCGGTCCGCCCGCGCCGGAGCGCTTGATCGCAAGGTTCCAACTGGCATGCGCAACCGCCCCCACCGCGATGAGGGCAATGACGACGCCGCTCACCTCGGTTTTAGAGGCACGAGGCGGAGATGCTTAGCGCGGTCACGCGCTGACGAGCGTGCCGATGCGATCGCCGCGGATCGCCTTGGTGAGATTGCCCGCGGGCTCCATTCCGAAGACGACCATGGGCATCTTGTTGTCCATGCACAGGCTGAACGCGGTGGAGTCGACGACCTTGAGTCCCTTCACGAGGGCCTCCTGATAGGTGATCTCGTCGATTCGCTTGGCGTCCGCGTTAGTGCGGGGGTCAGCGTCGTAGACGCCATCCACCCCGTTCTTGGCCACGAGAACAACGGATGCACCGATCTCGAGGGCGCGCTGGGCAGCAACGGTGTCTGTGGAGAAGTACGGGAGACCAGCGCCAGCACCGAAGATGACGACGCGGCCCTTCTCGAGGTGACGCTCCGCACGCAGCGGAATGTACGGCTCGGCTACCTGGGTCATCGAGATGGCCGACTGCACGCGGGTTGCGGCACCGGCCTGCTCGAGGAAGTCCTGCAACGCGAGAGCGTTCATGACGGTGCCGAGCATGCCCATGTAATCGGCGCGACCGCGATCCATCCCACGCTGGCTGAGCTCAGCACCGCGGAAGAAGTTGCCACCACCGACGACGATCGCAATCTCGACGTCTTGGGCTGCAACCGCGATTTCTTTCGCGAGCGCACTCACTACATCGGGGTTGACGCCGAGAGATCCGCCGCCAAATGCTTCGCCCGAGAGCTTAAGGAGAACCCTGCGCTTCTTTTCCTGCGTCATTTCTGTGCCCCTTGTCTGTCGAAAACCTGTTCAAGATTACCCGCACGAATGAGCAGTACCGAACGCCGCGACCTGGACAAGCTGCGACCCGCAGTGGTTTCCGAGCGGGAATGCAAAAACCCCGCCGTCCTTTCGGGCGACGGGGTTTTTGACGAGGCTGGTTAGGCGCCGACCTTGAAGCGAGCGAAACCGCTCACCGTGAGGCCTGCATCCTGCAGCACCTTGCCGACGGACAGCTTGTTGTCCTTGGCGTAGTCCTGGTCGAGCAGCGAGACCTGCTTGAAGAACGCGGCGACGCGGCCCTCAACGATCTTCGGAAGAGCAGCCTCAGGCTTGCCCTCTCCACGGCTGATCTCCTCAACGATGCGACGCTCGTTCTCAACCGTGTCGGTCGGAACGTCGTCGCGCGTGAGGTACTGCGGGTCAGCGAACGAGATGTGCTGCGCAACTGAGCGAGCGGTCTCGGCATCGTCACCGGCGTATCCGACAACAACACCAACCTGCGGGGGCAGGTCCTTGTTGGTTCGGTGCAGGTAGATCGCGAAGTGCTCACCGTTGACTACCGCGAGACGACGCAGCTCGATCTTCTCGCCGAGGATTGCTGCCTCGTCGCCGATGAGCTCTGCAACGGTCTGGTTGCCGACGGGAGCCGCGAGGCCCTCTTCGACAGTCTTCGCGCCAGCGGCGGTAACCGCGTCGACGACCTTGTCACCGAGAGCGACGAACTTCTCGCCCTTAGCCACAAAGTCGGTCTCGCAAGCGAGCTCGATCAGAGTGGTCGTGTTGCCGTTCTCCTTGGCCGCGACGAGACCTTCGCTCGTGGAGCGGTCGACGCGCTTGGCGTTGGACTTGGCACCCTTGAGGCGCAGGAGCTCGGTGGCCTTCTCGAGGTCACCGCCTGCCTCAACGAGGGCGTTCTTGCTGTCGACCATGCCGGTGCCGAGGCGCTCGCGCAGGGTCTTGAGATCAGCGAGGCTGAAATCTGCCATCGGTTTAGTCCTTACTTCTTGGCTGCAGGCTTGGCCTTGGCAGCAGGCTTCTTCTCGTCATCGGTGGCGTCTGCTTCGATCTCGGCCTCGAGCTCAGCGTCGGACTCGACGTGGTGCTCGGGAACGATGGTCTCGTCAGCGGCTGCCTCGTGCTCGGCAACGACCGCGTCAGCGTCGTTCTCCTCGACGGGCAGCTCGGCGACAACCTCAGCCTCGGCTGCAGCGTCGGGGGTTGCCGACTGAGCGTCAACCGCTTCGATCTTCTCGGCCTCGGTCGACGGGGTCTCGGACGCCTGAAGAAGCTCTGCTTCCCACGCGGCGAGCGGCTCGACCTCGGCTGCACCCTCTTCGGGCTTCTGGTGGCGCTGGATCAGGCCCTCAGCAGCTGCGTCCGCGATGATGCGGGTGAGCAGACCAACCGAGCGGATGGCGTCGTCGTTACCCGGGATCGGGTACTGAACGTCGTCGGGGTCACAGTTGGTGTCGAGGATCGCGATGATCGGGATGCCCAGCTTGTGAGCCTCGTCGATCGCGAGGTGCTCCTTCTTGGTGTCGACAACCCAGATCGCCGAAGGCGTCTTCGTGAGGTTGCGGATACCACCCAGGCTCTTCTGCAGCTTGATGAGCTCGCGCTTCTGGATGAGGAGTTCCTTCTTCGTGAAGCCGCTCTTGGCGGTGTCCTCGAAGTCGACCTCTTCGAGCTCCTTCATGCGTGCAAGACGCTTGGAGACGGTCTGGAAGTTGGTGAGCAGTCCGCCAAGCCAACGCTGGTTGACGTAGGGCTGTCCCACGCGGAGCGCCTGCTCTGCAATGGATCCCTGAGCCTGCTTCTTGGTGCCGACGAAGAGGATGGTGCCGCCGTGAGCGACGGTCTCCTTGACGTAGTCATACGTCGTGTCGATGTGCTTGAGCGACTGCTGAAGGTCGATGATGTGGCTGCCCGAGCGCTCCGTCAGGATGAATCGCTTCATCTTCGGGTTCCAACGGCGGGTCTGGTGCCCGAAGTGAACGCCGCTGTCGAGCAGCTGGCGAATTGTTACAACGGCCATGGCCGTGCTCCTTCTCGGCACGCGTCAAGCAAGACTGACGTGCCTATTCTCAGTTGTTATCCGCGACCGGTTGGCGCGAAACCTGGTGCCCCGGCGCACACCTGACCGTTGGTTTCCCATTGGACTGAGTGGTGCGGCGCGCGACTGCAATGCAGTCTCTGGGCACGCGTAGTCATCCCCATTCCTGAGGATGCTGCCACAAGAGTACCACTCCACCAGTGTTTGCGCGTGCTGACCTTATCCACCGAATGGACATCATCGAGCGCACCGGCGCGTGAGCTCATCAACTATTGCTGCATGACACCCACGAGGATTGCTTCTCTGGTCCTGGCGCTGACCCTCGCGCTGGTCGCGCCCCGCGCGAGCACAGCGGAACACTGGGCGTGGCCGGTCGGTCCGCCGCGCACGATCGTGCGTCCGTACGTTGCGCCGGCGACCGCCTATTCCGCGGGCCACCGCGGCATAGACGTCACCGTTCCCGACGGAATCGTCACCGCTCCCGCGGCGGGGATTGTGCACTTCGCGGGGACCGTCGTAGACCGGCCCGTGCTCTCCATCAATCACGGGGACGGAGTGATCTCCAGTTACGAGCCGGTCACGACGACGCTGCGGAAGGGCGATCCGATCGCTCGAGGGGATCCGATCGGTCAGGCCATCCCAGGTCATTGCAGTTCGATGTGTCTTCACTTTGGCGTGCGCATCGACGGGGAGTATGTCTCTCCCCTGTCGATGCTTGGCGAGATTCCCTACGCCGTGCTCCTGCCGACTAGGCGTTAGTGCTTGGGACCGCTGGCGTGTGAGCGCTGGTGTACCGCGAGGTGCTTGTGGTCTTCGCCACGCACTTCCGCGCCGACCGAGATTGCGCGGCCCGGCCACCAGAACTTCTCACCCGCGATAAACGCGAGAGAGGGCACGATGACGGTGCGCACGAGGAGGGTGTCGAGCAGTACGCCAATGCAGACAATGATCCCGATCTGGGTGAGGGTGATGAGCGGCAACACTCCCAATACGGCGAACACCGCAGCGAGCAGGATGCCCGCACTCGTGATCACTCCACCGGTGGACGAGAGCGCACGAATCATGCCTTGACGGGTGCCGTGGCGTAGCGCTTCCTCCCGAGCTCTCGTCACGAGGAAGATGTTGTAGTCCACTCCGAGAGCCACGAGGAACAGGAAGCTGAACAGCACAACGTTGGTGTCGATCGCGGGAAACCCAAAGACCGACTGGAACAACAACCAGCTCGCCCCGAGGCTTGCGAAGAATGATGCGACAACAGTGAGCAGCAAGAGCACGGGAGCGACGAGTGCCCTGAGCAGCAGCACAAGAACAATGAAAACGATCGCGAGAATGAGCGGGATCACGAGATCCTGATCGGCCTGCTGGGCGCGGTTCACGTCGAGAGTCTGAGCATCCAGACCACCAACGAGTGCGTCCGCACCGTCGAGGCTCGCTAGTTCGGTTCGTAGCGCCTCGATCGTGGCGAATGATTCCGGGGTCTCGGCTGCAGCATCCAGAACCACGTTCACCTGGGTTACGTCGCCGTTCGTCTCGCCCACTGACGCGGTGTCCACGCCGGCGACCGACTCCGATGCGGTGACGACTCGGTCAGCAAAGTCGGCATTTACGATGACGGTCACGGGAGATCCGCTGCCCGCCGAGAACGCGTCGGCGAGGATCTGCTGCCCCACGACTGCTTCAGGAACCGTGGTGAACTTCTCGGTCTGCGAGAGGCCGAGCTTGATGCCAGGAACACCTAGCGAGAGCCCGCCAAGAATTGCCACGCCGATGAGAACGATCGCGACGGGGCGCTTGGACACTCCCGTGCCGAGCTTGTGCCAGACGCCGCGCTCGGAGCTCGACGCGTCACCGAAGCGAGGAATGTAAGGCCAGAACAAGCCGCGACCGAACAACACCAAAGCTGCAGGGAGCACCGTGAGCGCAAAGATCATCGCAATGACGACACCTGTTGCACAGGCGATTCCGAGCGCACGGTTTCCTTCCAGCTGAGTAAACACGAGAGTCAGGAGCGCGAGAACGACCGTGCTGCCGCTCGCAATGATGGCGGGGCCAGCACCACGAAGAGCGCGCGCCATAGCCTCACGGCGATCCTCGTGAAGACGCAGTTCATCTCGATACCGAGCAATGAGCAGAAGGGCGTAGTTAGTGCCAGCACCGAAAACGAGCACGGACAGGATTCCCGTGATCGATGCATCGAGGGTGATTCCGAAGACGGAAGCCACTCGAGCCGCAACGATTCCCGCCAGTCCGTCGGCCAGCCCCACGACCGTAAGCGGGACGAGCCACAGCCAGGGGCTGCGGTAGGTGATGAGCAGAAGCACGGCGACGACAATCACGGTCGTGAGCAGGAGAGTGAAGTCGGCTCCCTTGAATACCGCAGCGACATCGACCGCGAAGCCCTCGGGTCCGGTCAAGAGCGCGGTAAGCCCCGCGGGCAGGTCGGCGTTGGCGGCCGCTCGAATGTCGGCGGCGCGTTGCTCTTGCACCCCCACTTGAGATTCGGCATCCAGAGGCACGATGACGAGGGCGGCGGTTCCATCGTCGGAGAAGGAGGGCGGAGGCAAGAAGTCCGAGTTCGAGAAGGTGGTCAGGTCGGTGGCCGTTGCGGCGATTGCCTCGCGGTCGGCATCAGTCAGCGCATCGCCACCACGGCTGAAGACGAGCAAAGCACTCGTGGAGTCAGCCCCGGGCAAGTCTTCTTGCGCGGCGGCGGCTCGGGCAGATTCGGCGGATGCCGGAAGCCCTACGCCTGGCGAGGTCTCCCCCGCAGTTCCTTTGCCCAAGGCGAAGATAGCGCCGGCGATGAGGACTGCGGCAATGAGCACTAACCAAGAAGTCTTCTTGGCGGTGATGACATTAGTGATGCGACGCATGAGGAACCAGTTCTGACTAGATTGATTTATTACTAACCTATCGAACAACTTATCGGTAAACTGATTTCATGCACAACCCGCCCCTGCCCGATTCGAACGAGGCGCCACGCATGGGCGTGCGAAGGGCAACCGAACTCATCCGGGAAGTTCGCGAGGTCAGCCAGGAGTTCGAGCTACACGTGGGGCGCCAACTCACCGTCAATCCGACGGATCTCCAGGCGATGGAGCATCTCATCCAGAGCGGCCCTCTGGGACCCACAGAACTCGCCCGACGGCTCGGCATAAGCACCGCTGCGGTCACCGCGGTTGTCGACCGTCTAGTCGCGCTCGGACACGTGACTCGCACGCAGCATCCCACCGACCGACGCGGGATAGTCGTCGTGCCCGCCCCCGCGTCGGTGACTCGCGCGATGGAAGCACTCATCCCCATGATCCGCGGCATCGATGGTGTTCTCGACGACTTCGAGCCCGACGAGCAAGCCACGATCACGGCGTACCTCGAGCAAGTGCTCAGTGTCTATCGCGCCCAGATGGAGTAGAACCCCCT
>Ga0247807_10001461_pt1 | contig 13782 bp, 11 predicted proteins | sample UWRJL074202C1_FD_179931 | JGI IMG/M metagenome (GOLD analysis project Ga0247807, IMG submission 179931) | Plant litter microbial communities from Arlington Agricultural Research Station in Wisconsin, United States - UWRJ-L074-202C-1 | ecosystem: Environmental > Terrestrial > Plant litter >...
TCCTAGGCAATTCTTCGCATCACACATCTCTGTTGAATGTTGACTTCCCAGGGATTATGCCGGGCTGTTCTTACCCCTTGCACCATTTACCGAGACGAAAAAGGGGCTTGGCGAAGCGACTTATCAACTTGAGGAGAAGCCCGTACATTGCTAAGTCTGCTACGGAATAGGTTCTGATGCAGTTAACAAGTGTCACTGCCTTACTTCGGGTTCAATGAAGTGGCTCAATCCCGACTTATGTGTCACATGGATTGGCACAACTTGGAAGCATGGTCGGGTAACAATATGTTGTATTTCAATCTAACTGCCTACCAGGCTAGGCAAATTACTTTCCTTCACTTTGCAGCTATCATGCAACTTCTGTATCTGCACTAGCTATATCTGTCCGCTTTTGTGTCCTAAACTCATCTTCTAATCAACAAGGACATGAACACCCTCCGCCGGTGTGCCGTTGACAACTACATAGATCCAGTACGGACCAGGCGGAGCAATGTAGTTAGTAGGTGGGCCAAGCACTTCAACTGTGATGTCCCCGCCACTCGGAGCAGGTTGTGGAATGCTGCCACTGATGTCCAGCTCTACCATACGTTGACCCATGTGTACTGCATGCGTAACATAGCCGTTGTGGTGTAAAACAATTTTAAGATTCCCAAAACCAGCAGGTTGATACCATGTTATGCGAAACTTGCTCCCATCCGCCTTGATTTTAGCTGCTGATATGCGGACATTGTTGGGACGATACTTTAGAGAGCCCTGGAGGTATGGAGGAACGAATGTTTCCACGCGAAATTCAGTAGTATATGGGTCCTGTGTGTCTGGCTTGAGTTTTGGCATTTGGACTGGGTTGGAACCAGCTATCGTGACAGTACCGTCAGGCATAAGAAGGGCAACGGAGTGATATAGGCGAGGGACTGGGGATGCCGCGAGGGTTGTCCAGCGTTTGCCTTTCGGCTTGGCTGGATCGTACAACAAAGCTTGTTGTGTTGGTCTGGACATGAGGCCAAATCCATCAGCGCCCCTGTTTCCTCCGTTCAACCAGAGCACAGTGCCATCCGGGAGTAATGTACCCTCAACCATACCTCGTCCTTCAGGCATAGAATCCATCTCCCAATTCGAGCCAGGAACGATAGGTGCGATACGTCCACAACTTGCATCCGTTGGTGAAGTGATATCCTGATAAGAACCTCCACCACAGATGAGGACTTCAGGCTCCCATCCGTTTCTACTTGTCAACGGCAACAGAACACTGCCACCCGTGTTAGGATATGTTCGGTAATCACCAGGAAGTCCTTCACCCTTTCGTTAGAAATAATCTAATACACTATACTTAGAGAGATGAGGTGGGGAAGCAAGGTGCTTGAATGCATCAAGCAATGTCATACGTTCAAGATGCGGCGACAAAAGAACAGAGTAGCTTTAAAAAAAATATCTTGCTCTCTTCATCAACTTAGCTTCGCGTATAACATTGTCTGGCACAATAGCATCTAATGGCAGCTTACCAGGCAAGTCTCGAACTACTTGATTTCGTGGGACATTGAAAAGCTGGCATGATTTGGCAACAAAGACGAAAAGGTTTCCGTCTTTGAGCAGGTGTACAAATGGATACATGTAGTATGGTTGATTCCGGACCAAGATGTCCATTTTATAGTTCGCGCCTCGGGGAGTGCCATCACGGTTAAGGATTTCATAGGTAGGGTTGTTGTTTGATGGAATTGCTGGATCCAGTCCATTGAAACTTCCCGAAGCAACGAAAATAGTACCATCCGGCATGGTTTGGCCGGTTGCATACCAACGCTTACTAGCAAGCTTAATGTTATCTAGCAACAGTTAGTTATATTTATAAAAGCTAATTCAAGTCTAGTCTATTAAATTGTTGTTGATTATGTGAGAAAAGCTTTATGACATACCTGCCTCAAACCAACTCTGACCATTCAGACTAAGATCTGTTGCAGACCTCTTGAGAAATCGAATAGCATCAAAACCATCTCCAACCGTTGGATCTAGCCACTTTAAAGGCGCGTTACCACCAAGGGATACAACCGATCCATCTGCAAGAAAGGCCCCTCCAGAACAGAATGCGTTTGTCTTGTAAGAAAGTGGAACAGCTTTTCCGTTATGAAACTCCGACGACATTGCATATCTGCCATTGGGTAACCGAAGTTGGGAGTAGTCTTCAAGTTTGTCAAGGAATACAACACGTCCGTTTGACATTAGTACCGCATGCATTGCTGGCACCCCAGACTGTCCTGTTGTTACAAAATAACCTTGATTTGGATTTGCAGGAGCTGGGCTAGGACCAGGCACTGGTATAGCTGGAGGACCTTGGCACGGACCTGATTGGCAACCTGCACCACAGTGGCCATCAGTCTGTCCACTGCGATACAATGTCAGCCACCAAGCAAGAGAACTTTCCAAATCTTAAATTGATTCCCCACAAAGAAAAGTTCACATACCAGAATCCATACGCTGAACAACAGCCACCCTTGGGAAAGTTGCCGCAAATCATATTACCGTTATTAGCTCCACAGGTGCCATCAATAGTTGTGCCCCCAGTCCCTACTCCTCCTATAGGACTAATTATTGGTTCACCACCAGCACATCCACTCTGGCATCCATTAGATAGGCTACAGTGTTCCAGAGTAGAACCACAGAATCTGCAGGGTATGACTTTTTAGACTCTGTAAGATACCAAAGAGACGATCGAGAGGGGCATGAAGGTTTATCTTACCCATGTGAAGAGCAGCAGCTTCCAAATGGACCTTTAGGATCACAAATAGCACCTCCGTATGCCTTGTTCCGTGTTAGTTGAGAATGATGTTCTTCAGTAATATTACCTTTCCACAAAATCCATCAGCTCGAGGGTCAAGAGAACTACTCGTAGGTAGACTTCCAGAACATCCAGATAAGCAGCCAGCACCGCAGTGACTATGAAAATCTGTTATTTCAGAGTACAGCCGACCTTGATCTGAATTTGACGAGAAGGAGCTCTTACTCTTGGGTATTTCCGCAATAGCCGTATTTCTAGATATGAATTAGCTTTATCTCAATTCCCTTCAGCGATTCTACTTACAGAGCAACAGCTACCAGTGTAGGCGTTGCTCACGGGATTACAAATAGTATTGCCATGAGCGGGACCGCATAGTCCGTCAGGGGAGAAACTGCCCTCTCGAACCTCAATCAGGTTTTCGCGTAGATTCGTGGGGGATTGGATGGCAGGTTCAGCGACGCAGCTGTCTTAATTAGGCACATTTCGCAAGGCAGTGGGAAAATATACCTTCCATGGAGACATGTCTGTCCACGGAAACAGCCATGATATATTTTGGGACTGGTCAGATTGCATCCCAAAGGAACATGGTGGAAGACGATATTGCCATATGCTGTGGCAGCAAAGCCTATAATCACGAGCGATTTCATGATCAAGTCACAGCACTGAGTTTGATTAGTTGAGACTTTGAAAATAGGTGAGTGAGGGAAGGATTGCGGGGTTAGGAATCATTGTTATAGTGAACCTTGCCATAGACAGCGACTTGGAGGACTAAATTCGTATTGCCCTTGTTGTGCCAGGTAGGACAACACTGAGGACAAGGTAGGGGACATGACAACTCACCAGGTGTGGAGATATTATACGAGTTTTTTATATTGTAGCTGCGGCTGTAATTGTATTGCAGTGGATTGAGTAGTTCTTAGGTGTAAAATGCTCTAAAGAGTGTTGGTATAATGTGTAGCAGTAATAACCAGGAGATTACCGCAGTAATGCGAGGTGGTGAGTGACAAGGTGGTAAAAGAGGATGAGAATTGGGATGATGGTGATGATGATGATTATGATGAAGAGTTAAGGAATATATGATGGAATAAAGGCGGGAGAATTGGTTTGCAAACACAGAATACCCCCAATAGGAAGGCACATACTTCACATGAGGTGCTCTGTTTGCCACATCCCCCAAGTAGATATAGATTATATTTATAAACACTAGAATCTAACAAGGATGCCTGTCTCGAATTTTGTAAAGAGTATGCTCATAATTGTTAAGAAATAGCTATGCAGCTTACCTGTATGTATAATATATTACCTTGGCCAAACTTAACCGGGAGCTTGGGTTGCTCGCTTCTACTCAAATTATCAAACTTCGACTAGATTGTCTTTCACATTTTTGACATATAGCAATGACTGATACGTTAGGACTAGTGACGGTCGAACGTTTGAATGTGGTTTCAATCTGAGCAGCTCTCCATGAGCCTCACTGGAAACATCATATAATTGGGTAGATCTTCGCGTCAAGCTCCCTATGCTGCATTCGAGGCTCTAAAGCATATTAACCGAAAGATAGCGACGTAAGGAAGTTCTATAAGGTTCAATGCGTTAAGAGTGCTGTGAATCAAGCTCTAGTGTTATTAGACTAGATGAAACGGTATACGATACAAAGTAACGTAGCAGGTGTGACGATCGTCAAGAAAGGTGTTACTCAAGAAATACGAAAGTATACAGGTTAAACAATATGCTATTGAACAACATGGGTAATGGCCGTTGTTGTTTGCATTTGTACTCACCTCGCCAATGACACGGAACGGACACCTGCAGTCTGGCAGGTGCATCTATTCCCATTGCCAAGTTTTACTGATGGATCAGTACTCTAGCTGAAGCAATTCGAGATACCAAATGCCGATATCATAAATATGATTTGTCGTAAAAAGCGTTTCTTCATGAAAACGCTGTAGCTTTAAGCTGAGGTCTTAAGCTTCAGCAAAGACCATTTATGTATCCAACAGCTGCAAAACCAGGGGTTTCCAATAATTTGATACCATGAGGCGGCATATGCACACTGCACAAACTGCCTCATCCAAGGTAAGGACCGCCAAACACTGCCGATCTTCAGCCTCCAGAGTTCTCCGATCTTGAAGCTCGGCGTATGTTCTGCTAGCATAATGCGAGGGTAGCAGCGAGTAGCCTTTAGGGCGATGCTCATGAGTCTACTTTCATAGATGAAGTTGGTGCTTTCTCTGGCGTTTCCTGAAGCTTCGAGTGTCGCTGTGCTTTCCGCTTTGTTGTAACAAAATATCGGGAATCTTTTGAATCACCAACTTAGTTCCTTAGCAGCACCAGGCGCCATGTCCTTCTGCCCCTTCTGTATAGCTTGGGAAAGGTCTTTTTCAGGCATATCAGCCTCCCTCGCACCCTCCTCTTCACCCGCCAATATGTCCAAATCAATTTCCCATCTCTCAATCTCTTTTGCAATAATCTCCTCCCATTTAACGACCACAGGGTGCTGCCCTGCGACATCTTCGAAGGTGACTTCCTCGTCGCCCTTTCCGTCAACTTCAAATGTCCAGATCCCATCCTCACCCCACCAGGCCCTCCCAAAAACACTCTCCGTCTTTAACTCCTCCCTCGCCTCCTTCAACAGTCTCCCTAGCCTCTCCCCTTCCTCCCCCACGCCTACCAAGGCCCTATGGATCCCCTCTATTATCCCCAAGATCTTGCCAATTCTCAGCCCTAGCACAGCACCAAGATGATACCCCTCATCAAATCCTTTCTGCACTGTTGTGGCCTTTCCTTGCGCAACCCCATCACGATACCCCTCGGTTTCATGTTTTTCGCGTAGCCGAGGAATATCGGACCATTCCTCATTGCCACCTGGGGACTCTCGGGGTTCGTCAGAATCGGAGCCAAAAATATCGTCGAGGGAGTCATTGGTCTGTGGAGGTTGCGGACTGGCTTGTGGGATAATTTGAGGCGATGGGGAGGAAGGAGGTGAGACTCTGTAGGTTGCCATGGCGTGGTGGTCGTGTGCTACCATTTTGGGGACGTGGATTATGGTATAAAATACAATCAATGACAAGAGAGATGCTTCAGAAGGTCGTGAGAGCTGAATTTGGTCGAAAGTTTCAAAGCGGGCCACGTCATGTGATGTTACGAAAACGTGGGCGTACTGAATTTTTAACTTCATTGTAATGTATACATACCCCACTTGAAATACTATTCATTAGTCTAATATCGGAATTATAGCTTTAACAAAACAAAGGCTGTTCGAAATCGAATCTGCTGTATGCTTTCTACCCGTGCACCTTGCTTGACAGCATACAAGATAGACATATTTAGCCATCAGTCTATAAATATCGGAGGGAAAGCTGATGGACATATGCCGACAGTATCAAATATATTGACACCTATGGCACGGGACTGGTCATTTTAATGTTATTTGGTATTTTGAGAGGCATGTGAGTGTCTTCTTGGAACTTACTAGCTTATGATTGCAGCGAAGCACGAAATTTCTATGTTCTAAAGCTGGTTGGGTTTCCTAGACATTGCTGGCTGGTGAAGAAGGGTTTATACTATATTATCGCACTGTCTAGGAGTGACTTGAACAATTACTTAAAAAGGAAGAGGAATGCATAGGTCTACTCAGCAAATTATATTATACATACGGATACGATGTGTGCAGTGCTTGTTACGTTCTACGAATGGTGTCTATGAGTTCGTGTCTGATAGAAAGCTGACTTGCACAGACAAAAGCTGACTTGAAGTTTGCCTATCTGAATGGCTTTGTATCCGTTTCATAGGCTCCAGCCGTCAAAATATAACATTTTTACAATGCTGAATTTGCTTTTGACAGAATTTACTGTACGAGATAATCCAACTTGCAAGTTTGCTTAAGGGAGGAAAGAATGGGATGGCGGACTCTGAGGTGCTCTAACGTGTTGATCATGATGCCCCGGGTAAACTCGTCCTACAGATAGACATGCTACAGTCTGTGTATATGAATTAAGAGAGTGCGTTTGAGGGGAAGTATAATCTTTCTCTTAACTTATAGGTCTTAGACTGCTGAATTCCAAATTACTAATTGCGCAATATGCAACAAGAAACCTGGTAGATTTGGGTGTTCGAGCCGTCAACAACGAAATATTGCTATTTCAAAGTTTCTGTTCCCATATTATATCACATTGTTGTCCAAAGATCCATAAGATCTAAATCTAGTCATGCATTCCAATAGAGTAGTGATGTGCACTTCTGATCAGACTCGGGATAACAAAATTTAATTCTGCTCTCCCAAAGCCCCTTGAGCCTTGTAGTAATGTAGTATAATATGTCAATTTGTATCTAATCCCTTGACTCCCAAGACTTGGTGTGCTCAAGGATTGACGGGAGATCAACCCGCTTCCGCGAACTATTCCCAAAAGCCTATAAGCTAGTAACGCTTGCGACGGTGGGTAATAGCTACCCCTGTAGATGGAATTTAGCTCCAACTTACAGAAATCAATATCAACAACAACAACGTCAACACCTACTCTCTTCCCTCTTTTCTCATTCAATGTCAAAGCGCGAATAATTCATAGCTTCAAATTTTTACGTATTCATTCTATATGCCGCCGGATCCTTGCAATGGCCAAGATAAACTTCTTCCTTATGCTCCTAGCTACCCTAGCGGTAGCCAAAACCTCACTGGGGAGCCTGAATGCGCTGTAATCATGCTTTCGATACCTTCAACTCCGATCGTAGCTAAAGTGATTAGGTTGAATGTCTTCGCACTGCCATCAAAGCTTCGTCTTGTGACCCCGATGATCAAGGTTGTCAATGCACTGTGGAAGGAAAAGCATCCATCCAGTCTCTGTCAACACAATGTCTCCTAAAAGCCTGCTCACTCACCGAACTCATTACCGCGCAACAAGTCGGTAATGACCTTTGCGTGGCCTACTCTTCCTCTGCAGACGGAGCGAGTAGTACAACCACGAGTAGACTTCCATCTTCTACCAGAAACACAGGGTTGCCGAGCCAAACAGGTGTTTTTGTCGCCCCTACAATTAGTTCCGGGCTGGCTAATGCGACGAGCGATACGACGGATTTACTGGGTATGAGTACAAGTGTTTCAGTGACAACCACGACAAGAGTCATACAAACGAACTCTACGGTGACGAGCGCCGCTGTGGCAAGCAGCTCGAGTGTTAGCACTGGCGCTGCGATGCCAACAGCTGTGGGCAATTTCGCCATTGTCCTTGGAGGCTTTGCTGTACTCTTATTGTAGAATTAGTGAATGGTCACATGTCGGCTGGAATTCGCGTATGGGAAATTTGAGTTCAGATGATATTTGACTATAACTGGCTTGGGAGAGAATGAAACATATGGGAACGGGCTTCCTGGGTTGGCTTGCGAATTGTATGTACGGCTCGGTTCTGGGAAGCGTGGTATCGGGATACCACCTTTCTCTCACGACCAAGTTGTTTTTTTTATTGTCGTATATATTTGGTCTCGTAATAGGCACTTAGTCTCTTAATAGGTAATATGGAAAATAGTTTATACCAGTGCTAGCTAGTAGCGCATAACACATAGTCCAAGCTCCAACCTTATCCCCCAGATCGGCGATAAGCTCTGCCCCTCCAATATCTATCCTTACGTCACCAGGACCCCTCTACTTTGTATCTCTATCCGCTTCAACCGTTCTACTATCGAACATAATACCACAATTCTACCAAAATGCCCAACGTACTAATCATTGGTGCAACTCGCGGCCTCGGGGCCTCTCTCGCAAACATCTACGCCTCCCAGTCGCACACCACCGTCTACGGAACAACGCGCTCAGCAACCTCCCCTTCCTCGTCTGAAAAGCAGAAGCTAAATGAAAGGATTGTCTGGGTACCCAATATTGACGTGAGCGAGGAAGGATGTGGACGGAAGCTTGTGAATCAATTGGGGATGCTTGGCGGTGGTGGCGGAATGATTGAAGGTGGTGTTAAAGGCTTTGATGTTGTAGTATGTTGTGATAAGATGGTGCTAGATTGGTATGCATGATTTGCTAATGGTCGTTCAGATTATTACTGCTGGATATTTTGCGACAGAGGACTTTGTTAATGGCCCCAATTGGGAGGCGGAGGCCAAGATGTATGCCACTTCAGCAATCTCGCCACCTTTCCTTGTTCAATCCCTTTGCCGCGCAAAATACCTGTCTAGCGGCTCCAAAGTTCTGCTTGTTTCTTCCGAGTCTGGCTCAATAACACTCAGACATGAGAAGGAAGGTGGTGGAAATTATGGACATCATGCATCGAAAGCTGCACTGAACATGGTTGGGAAATTGCTGAGCCTTGACCTCAAAGAGAAGGGAGTCATTATCAGTATTGTACACCCAGGATTCATGAGGACGGAGATGACCAAGGGCGTTGGATTCGACAAATATTGGGACGATGGCGGAGCTGTTACACCAGAACAGGCAGCGGAGAGTTTAGTGAAATGGGTGGAGGATCTAACTATAGAAAAGACAGGAGAATACTGGGCACCTCGAGGACCTCGTATGTAACATTGCACAACTATAGCGATGATAAAACTGACTTTAAAAAGGTGATATTGGGACAGCAGATGTTACGATTGGGAAAAATCTGCCCACACCATTGCAATTACCATGGTAGATCCAAGACCCTCGTGTTTGGAACTCGATCAAAGGTTCATTCAATCATGGTTGATCGATTGGTCAGTTCAATAGAAAGATTATCTAAATCATAATAGCTATGACAGGCACTAAAACGGTGGGGGCCATCATGCTCACGGCTATCAAGGCCACGGAAGTCAAGTATTACCTGAAAAATGGAAGTAAGTGTTGGATACACTATATAGCTAAATATACAACCTCGAAAATTAACGATTTGAAGGAAGCCTAGTTCCTTCTTCTTTCAGATTATAGCTTCAAACCATGTATATGATGCTCTGCTCACAATTGAAGGAGGCAGTATCGATTCAAAGCCCCTACTTGGTACTTGCCCAACACTGAAACCCCAAACACCGTCACGTTGACTGAAGCAGTCTTACTAAATTACCGGTTTCGCTCCTATAATACTTCTATACTATGGGCTTCGGATTGCATTGTCTCTGGCTCTTTCCACTCATTGCCGGTGCAACCTGGCTTATGGTACTTGTCACCCTCCTATCAACATGGCTTATACATGGATGTCCTCGGTATCCTCGTCAGAGTAATCCTTACATCGCGTACGTCCCTTCTACCGACGCTCGTGCCTTTGTTTAAAATATTCCAAATTCATTGACATTTCCTAGATACGTCTCAGACATTGGCGCTTTCTCCGCGAAGCCGGCCTTCCTCATCGGCAGTACTATTGTCGCAGTTTCTTTCGTTCTTACAACATACTCACTCCACTACTCCCGCTATGCCCCGAAGATGTACCACTGTGCAGACCGGGATTCCCCGATGACCAAAACTGTATCCTGGGTCGCCGTTTTGACCAGTGTGATCGCAGGGGTGTGTTTGGTAACCTTGACGATCCTGGATACTTATCGATTTCCACAAGCGCACATCGTGGTCATGTCGTGGTGTTTTCTAGCCCTTGATGTTACATCTTATGCTCTGAAGTATGTTTGGCTGCATGAGATGGGTCATGAATCCCCATACAAAACACTCAAGAAGTAGTAAGTGAAGAATCCATATCGGTAAGGTGGAGCAGGCATTTAGCTTGAATCAACTGACGCATTCCGTAGCTGTAGGTATAACGGTGTAATAGTCTCTATCACAGGGTGTTTAGGTTTTGTTTTTATCATCCTCTTACTCAAGAAGTGGTGGGTTGCTGCGGGCATCTTGGAGTGGATTGTGACCGTACTTGGAGGGCTTTGGCTGCTCACGTTCATTGGCTATCTCTGGTTAGTATATTCTCATGGGTCTATCGGAAATCATGATCTCGGTACTAATTTATGGTAAAAGGGTTCCGGAGGACGGTGTAAATAATGCTGAACGTCAGGAACTCTTGAATAGAAGAGATGAGGTTGGAGAACCGTGGCGCTGGGCTTGATTAGGAGGATGCCTAACTAGGTGTTCATATGTATATCTATTCTTAGGAAATACCTACGTCCTCCTATACGTATAGAAAGAACATTAATTCGCCTCATTACTAAATCAAGGACCATACTCGGAAATCTCAGTCAGTAACGTCGTTGAAACACCAGACCGTCGCGATTCTTCCTCTTTATCTCTCGTGCCCTCCCTCCTTCTCCGTCTCGGTCTAGGCCTCTTTCTCCGAATCATGGACTTTTAACGTTGATAACAACGTGAGTTCGCCAGCAATTGAGCTTTCCCCACGAATTTCCAATATGGCTCCTGGCCACATCATTTAGATCGGCATTTCACCATAAGTCTCGTAATCAGCATGACCTGGCTAGCTGATAGACTACAACGTCTTCTTATTCTCCAAAAGGCACTATGGGAGAAAGTTCTGTAGTGGCCTGTGAAGAATTCATGTTATGATATTACATGTGATCTCACTTTTGCTGACACTACTTTAACAGAAGTAACATTACCTGGTGCCTACCAACATTAGCAGGTAGGTTTGTTTACCGAGAAAGAACCAGAAGTGTTGGCCCAAAGTCTTGCAGTTGCTCCGTATCGCAGTTGAGAGCCATTCGCTCCCCTTCTCCAAAGGTGTAAATTCGACTCTCGCACAGTTCAAACCGATCGCCCTGTACCAAATAAGCCAGAAAGCCTCTGTGGCTAACGATAGCAATATTCTTGTAAGTCTTCGACAACTGAAGCAGTCGCTCCCGAACGACCTCCGCTCGCTTGACAGTATCTCCAACTGAATGTGGCTCATAGTCCCATTCTTCACTACAACGGCTGAAATCCAATTGTGGGAACTTCCCCGTCATTGCCGACCGTGAGAGCCCTTTACAACACTCTGCCTCGTAAGCCTCTCTAAGCTCAGGCCAGATCTGGACCTCAACTTGCAACGGATCCACTCCAGCTCCGATTAGGGATGGAAAGGCAATCATCGCCGTTTGAATGGTGCGGGTCATGGGCGAGATCACTATAAGGTCAGGTGTGATGACTTCGATGTGTTTTGCAGCTTCCTCTCCGATGTCTGTTAGAGGTGGGTCGCGATAGGGGTATGGTCTTATGACATTATGAAGAGCTTGCCCGTGGCGGATGATTTGTATCATTGCGTTGCTCAATGTAAAGCTACAAAGAACTTGAAGAATAATTGTGTTAGGGTCGGGGAAGTCGTGAAGGTGGTGGATTTCTGGATAACTAGCTCAAGGCTCCACAAGTCTCGTGACCTTATGTTGAACCTGAACGCTCAGAAATGACACTTTAGTGAATGAAGTAGTGGTGCATTCTTCTTTGTAGAAATCGCATCAGATATCAGTGACAGCTCTCAGTCGTCGGAGTACAGGGTTTTGATGGACCATCAATTTATTTCAACAAAGAAGTTTGAAAATGATATCACGAGAAGTCGAAGATGATTTCAGCAGAAGAACATGTGTATTTTCTGATAGCTAGAGCAGCAAGTGGCTACTTCCAGCCGCTCAAATTCAAAAAAAGAGAAAAAAAGAAAAACTGCTCTTCAAGTATACATCTTTTCTCAAATCCCAAAAGAAACCCGAAACGCCTTTTGCTTTTGACACGATTTTATCCCTAAAAATTCACCTTCTAGAACTCCAACCCGATCTCAGAACCTTAAAAGTTTGCCTAAAAATTGCTTCCTACTTGCTAGTGAGAAACGATGTGCTATCAGATGAGCGGCCTGGAAAAAGAAAGTCGTCATCCTTCTGTCTGCTCATCGGCCCACTACATGCCTCAATAGTGCCCGCGCATGTAACCGTGGACCCCCCGAAAGGTGTTGAATTTGGTAAACGGTCTCTGAATTTGGCTGAGTTAAAGTTGAATGGTGCGGGCGATGCTTCGGGTTCCGGCGCCTCCCTCTTCTCAAGTTCGTTCTCTACGTACTCAAGATTCTCAGGGTCCTCAGGGTCCTCGGGATCCTCGACATCGCGCGCATATATCAGTCGCTCATTTATCGCTGGCACATAGTCATTTGGCCCAGAGCAATCCAAGCCAGCGCAGTGTGTAATGGGTCTTCGAGTTGTGTCATCAAATCGCCGAGGTGAAGCACTAGACTTGTTATCCTCGACTGGAAGAATATGCATCGTCTTGTCTTCTTCGCTGACCTCTGGCTGTGGTCTTCTTGGCATGATAGAAAGGTCTCTCCTTTTCTTTAGTGCCTCGAGACTGTCTCCTTGTCGACGCGCAAGTCGGCGACTGTTAGCAAGGTCGTTGCCTATGTCTCGAGTTTCGTAAACATTTAAAATTGGGTTATTCTCGACCCCGAGGCTGGCGGTGCCTCGGAGAGTCGTAGGAGGCGCATCGTCACTGAACGGATCCAAGTAAGCTCCTCTGCCGCACCAATCGTTACTGGGAAGGCATGGTATCTTAGCCAAAGCCTGGGCTACAGCAAAAGAGGAAAGAAGAACGGCGGTAGAGGTTGAGATATACATGATTTTGTGTGCTAACGTATTCTAGGGGAGGGAATCAAGTCGATGGTGTCAACGAATTTGACAGGAGAAAGATGGATAGCTCATACTTATAAAGTCTCGCGCCTCCCTGAACAAGTGGCTCTGCTGAATCCGAGTGTTTCGTTAGCAAAGCCCCGCTGGAGGATTGCTATGATCATACTCGTGAGGAAGCTGTTCTTTCTGGCAACGTAGAACCTAAATCTGAGTAAGTGTGTTGCTATTTATGGCTTAATGGGGCTGGAGTTACGGGCCGTGCCGAACTCTGGGGTAACAGGGCAATCAAGTGGTTTGTTGCCCTGAAGAAGGAACCGCCAAGAAGCTTCGAGCCAGATCCATCGATTCCTATACTGCGGCTTAAGTGCGGCTTTGCGCTTATGGAAGACGCCTATGGATGGCTGTATTGATGGTCCACCAATCAATTTGGATACTGCGTATTGTAGAAAAACCAATAGCTAAGATCAATAGTTATCAGATAGATCGCTTAGGCAGATACAGGTGACCCCGAGCTG
>Ga0247807_10001462_pt1 | contig 13781 bp, 7 predicted proteins | sample UWRJL074202C1_FD_179931 | JGI IMG/M metagenome (GOLD analysis project Ga0247807, IMG submission 179931) | Plant litter microbial communities from Arlington Agricultural Research Station in Wisconsin, United States - UWRJ-L074-202C-1 | ecosystem: Environmental > Terrestrial > Plant litter >...
TGCTCGTGAAATGAAACGATTCGAATCGGTTCTTCGGTCTCACGTATTTGCAAAGTTTAGTGAAGGGTTGTCAGGGACATCTTCTATTCGAGCTTATGGCCTCAAGGACAGATTTGTCAACGGCATCCGGGAAAGTCTCGATGAGATGAATAGCGCTTATTATCTCACCTTTGCTAACCAACGTTGGCTCTCTACCCGCCTAGATATGATTGGTAATGTACTAGTTTTCGTCACTGGAATTCTAGTAATTACGTCGAGATTTAATGTCTCCCCATCCATAGCTGGGCTGGTCCTTAGTTATATTCTCTCCATCGTTCAGATGATTCAGTTCACTGTCAGACAATTAGCTGAGGTTGAGAATGGCATGAATGCTACGGAGCGTCTTCATTATTACGGGACGGCTCTCGAAGAGGAAGCACCACTTCACACAATTGATGTTCGGAAATCATGGCCAGAATCCGGCGAGATTATATTCGACAACGTGCAAATGAGGTACCGCGAGAACCTGCCTCTTGTCCTGTCAGGCCTAAGCATGCACGTTAAGGGAGGAGAAAGAATAGGTATTGTCGGCCGCACTGGAGCTGGGAAATCCAGTATCATGTCGACTCTCTTCCGTCTAGTTGAACTTAGCAGTGGATCGATCACCATTGACGGTCTGGATATCAGTACGATTGGTTTACATGACTTACGATCACGCCTAGCGATTATTCCCCAAGATCCGACACTCTTCAAAGGTACTATACGGAGCAACTTAGATCCTTTTGGCGAACATACCGATCTCGAACTTTGGTCAGCCCTACGCCAGTCCGATCTCGTTACCGAGGAAGCTGCCATTGACGACAAATCTCCAGGACGCATACACCTTGACGGTATCGTGGAAGACGAGGGTCTCAACTTCTCCCTCGGGCAACGACAGCTTATGGCTTTGGCCCGCGCCCTCGTACGTGGCTCCCAGATCATTGTATGTGATGAGGCCACTTCATCCGTCGACATGGAGACGGATGAGAAAATCCAGAAGACCATTGTGACGGGCTTCAGGGGAAAGACTTTACTATGCATTGCACACAGATTACGAACCATTATTAATTACGACCGCATTTGTGTTATGGACCAAGGAAAGATTGCAGAGCTGGATACACCCCAAAATCTGTACGCACTGGGTGGCATATTTAGGGGCATGTGTGACCGTGGTGGAATCAGGAAAGAAGATATAATGAGTGCTAAAGAGGAGTAGGACACTAGCACGATAGTTAATAGCTTCACATAGCGGGTGCGTTGGTAAAAAATATATATAGACATAGCATTATTTAGAAATACTTTTCTGTTTTCTCTTGAGCGAATGGCCCAACTTTACAGATTGTATATAGGCAGCGCTCACTACTATTAACATATGTATTACGTCCCTATTTACCATCGCCTTTGGCTATTAGAGACATCACCATTGATATTCAATTCTTACACAAGTTGTAGTAATAAAATGCCCAAGCAACATGACAGCAACATTTACTTAAGTCTGGCCTGCAATGGTTTCTAATAAGTACCTTCGATATTGTCTAGGCCGATCTACCCTGTCCTGGCTAAGCAATAGTCAAATACTTCTATAGCTATGTATTCCAATATACCAGCTTCTTCTTCAGTCCCAAGGAAACTTAGAGCCGATGGATATAGACTCTCTAAATAAGAAAAGTGTGATTACTCCCGTTCAACCTGAATGAAAGAGTAGCTTGTGAAGCTCCTACAAAACATTTAATTTGTAGTTTCGGGTATCTTAAATATCCGAGGACTGTCAAACTTGCCTGACAGAAAGCATATAGAAGAAAGCTTAACTTTTGTGAAACTTCAGCTGAGCGGGGTGATATTGCTAGATGATATATTAGTTACAGCTACTAGCAGCACAGCAGTTTGATTACTGGAAGGAGAATACCAATTTCAACCCACATATTTGAGTTTCTGGACTTGGTGGTATACAAAAGTGTGAGAGTAGGTAGTAGCTTGAAGAGCTTTTAGTAATAGTTATTCATCATGAACTTGATGACCATACCAGGAATGACCAGTAAAAACTTTGATGATGCAGTTTTCGGTCTCTTAAATTAAGTACTAGAAAGCTATCGGTGAGCATACTTATTCGATAATAGCTCCTATCTTGATACTCTTTCGATTTCAAGTGGTAGTAACATTTGCGTTATTGTCTAAACATTAAAATTACGGCATAGAGCTCAACATTGTTAAGTACTAAGATCGAGGTAAATCAGTGATGCCTTCTAAATGTCATGAGAAATACAAATGTAACTAGCATCTTCAAGCAAGAGAATGAAGTGACACAGCCATAACATCACGTGAGAGTGCCCCTATTTCTCTCGCCAAAGCCCCTTAACCATGTCAACAAACAATCCGAACAACATGTGAAACATTGTTACCAGTGAGCCGGACCAACGTGGGAAGCCAGAAGACTGTCGTGTGCGCGCCTTCCTTTCCGTCTGATCCATTAGTCAATTAAAATCTTGTATCACCTGGACACATACTATCTGATCTCAGCCCACACCGAGCATCCCAATCTACAGATACGATCTTCGGGAAGATCATCAGCAGACCATCATAGGATCCAAATCCATAACTTTATCACGCTGCTCAGTGCCTCCAGCTCGGCGGCGCATTCCATTTTAGCTCCGGTGCGCACCGCCATTGCTCCGTAAGCCGTGCCAACACAGAGGCACACCAGCTCCACAGCCAGAATTCCAATCTGAGATCTGAGATCTGACAGTCGCGGGTGTAAGAAAAGGTCACTATACGTGATTGCCGGCTTCTCTCATGCGATTCTAACTCTCTAATTCTATTCGACAGGATCCGAGATGGTCGAAACAGGTGGACGGTATGACTGACCAAGTGATCAAAGTAGGCTTGGATAAACCGACCTAGCTGCGGTGGTGCAAATATCGTTTTTGGCAATGAAGTTGAACGATGGTACAGATAGTGACGGTCTTATCATATCATACGAGCCGTGCGTGAGGATCAGGGTCCTGCAAGTGTGGCCCGCCCCCTTCCGTTTTGTGTCCCACGAGCCTGTTACACGTCTTGAATAAACCAGGTACGGATCATGGGTGAATATGTCAACTTTGAAGAGAACTATGATATCTTTTTTATAATATAGTACGCATGTAAGACGCTGCGTTTGTTGTTACCCTACATCGTTAGTTAAAATTGGCTCAAAAGTGTTTCACAGAGTAGGAACTGGAAACATGATTTCGTTCGGGAGCAGATACCTGTCTAAGAACCGATAAGGCCGTACGGTAAAAAGGTACGAGTACCAGTCTTTGCTTGTTAGTGACACAGCAGATCGCTTAGCGGTAGGTAGATGGCAAACCTTCTTCTTCAGGTACATCGATAGCCTGAAGTCCCATTTTGTGTAATCCATCGCGTGGTTACCGTACTCCATGCGGGGTCCCACTATCCCCGAGTTGCACGAAATATTGTAGATGCGGGGTCACCGGCATCCTCGGTATAGCAGTGTGTCTTCTTCTTGCCAATAGTCGAGGCAGGAATCTTTATGCTGCATTCTAATGTCCAATGTCATTGGCCATAAGTTGACCGAGAACTCCTGTGCGAGAAATAAGATAATGGTATTCAAAAACGCTAAGCATACTAGATTATATTAAATATTCATATAAATGATGCACATTACGTCGTTGGCTTTCTCCAATTTCGGACTTACGGCTCGTCAACAATCGAGATTACCAATTCAAAAAAATCACTACCGCGTCTCAGTGGAAGCCCAACGACAGCATGCTTGACAGATAATACGATATGTCGAGTTGTACTAAGCTATCAAAAACTTGACAGCACCACCGAGTAGCACTCTCTATGTTGTGCAAATGCACCTAGAGCTGTTTCCACATTTAGGAGGTGTGTAGTCCTCGTGTGCAATATGTTGAAGCGGCGGCTTCACTTTGATTATGATGCAGGACTTTGAGCCGATGGAACTGCAGTGCCACGCCAGTGATTGGGGATGGTAACACTGCGCCGGCTACCTACCGTATGGATCATGTATAGCATACCAATGAAGTATAATTACCAGTTGCATGCTTATGCTTTGCTGCTAATATAGACATGAGACAGTTCTCGATTTGTGGTTGATTTGTATTGAGAATAATTGCCCGACTCCGATACATATGGCTAAGAAGATAGGAGAGACCGTAGGATTCATAATTATCCACGGGCTGTTCTAAAAGGTCCTCTTAACTTAGAATCTACAGCCCCGATCAGCCATTGACCTTTGTGTAATATACTTCCTCAATAAACATTCGAACAGCTTGAGTTTATAGGAAACTCGAAACCTTGTACATTGGTCTCTCGGCTACAGTTGTGATTTTACTATGCATGCTAAGCACTGAACTTCTGCAGATAGCGGAGAGCTACGTCCTAGGTTGCAGAACTGCAAGCCATTTCACGCTGCGTACCATGTGAGGTTGATCGGTACAGCTGTCAGGCGATAGGCTAAGTCAATACTGAGCTGATCGCAAGTGTGTATAGTCCTGCATATATTTTGTTTTTGTCCTCTCTTCACAAAGTGGGGGTTAAATCGTGGTCGTGGTCGTGGTCATGGTCCTTTCTGGATGTGACAGAAACTGTCGTTTCGACAAACTACGCGAGAATAAGCGAGGTACTATTCTGAAAACCGTATCTGCGAGTCGCAGGTGCCAGCGCAATATCTCCACCTTCTAATAACGCCAATTCACGTATTCATAGCACAATAGTAGCGAAACCAACCAAAGAACAGTGGCTTGCCATAGCTGTGGCAGCTTATTCATAGCGGGCAGGGTTTAGTGAGCTTCTCGAAGGATTTCCAAGCTTCCATTGTCTGACCGCCGATCAGAGGACGGAAGACAGGCTCAAAACCCTGCCTATCTGCACCGCACAGGATCCATACTTATGGTTTATGTTATGCAGACTTACGGCTGAAAATACTGCAACACACACCCCCGGACATGTAGCAGAAAGCACAAATACGATTGAGCTCGTTAGACATAGAGTAGCCATGTATCTCGAGGTGGGCGTGGAAGCGTACTGCGATTGGTATCACAATCAACCATCCTACGCGAACAAATCCAACCAACCATGATTGATGCTAGCACCCATGTTATGTTATCCTATCAACCCGCTGTGGGCTCACCATGCAATCTCGTGCGTGTAACTGAACACCAGTTCACAATACTGAATATCTTCTAGGCTGGTGGACAACGCCTGAATGTGTTGCGAGTCGGATGCTCCGCCTCTTATGCGATGCCCTCTGTGCAATCCGCGTCTGTATGGTATTTACTTACCGGCAGATACTGGCGCACTCTGAAATTGATGATGTATTCAACAGCCATCCCGTGATGCTGCGAAGCGATGTGCTTTCAACTCCCACTTATGTTCATGATCCTTATCTTATTAGCCATGCAATCAAACCAATTGAGGTTCATAGATCAGCCGCCTGGGCAGCAACTTGAACAACAATCTGGTTATTTTAAAAGGAAGTTCGTCGTCAAATCGGCACAGAAGGGAACTTGAAAGCGCGTCACGCTTGCTAGTACACGAGATCCCCAGCTATCCCAAGCGAACCACGGCATGGCTTGGAACCCGTCAGGATCGTGCCGCTAAGAACACATCCGTGTCCAGCACTCTGGTAAGGCTGGGATGCGGCAAGGGTATTATGCAAGGAAGGGTCCGCAGTAGCTGTGACTGATTTTGAATGACAAACACCGGCTTGCGTTGCGAATTTGATGTTTCTGCTCGATGTGTTGTGTTGTGTTGTGTTGTATTGTGTTGAAAATCAGGGAACAGCGAAATGGGACATGGCAATTGACATGGGAAATATTGGTATTGCCGTGTACCCTATCATCACATTGCCTCAGGTTACTCGGACTCTTCGATGAGCACAATCAATAGAGCTGCCAAGTGTGCTAAGTAAGTATATCAAGGCTGTTAACTTTGGCAGGTGCATGGCGACGGCATCATCAAAGTGCGTTTGTATGCCGTGTATGCAAGCTGCAACAAGCAGTTGAAGGCATTTTCATAAAGTAATGCACAGTAGGATAGACAGGTCTGTGTGTCACATGTAATTGAAGCTGAAGCGGTGCATCCAGATATTCATAGTAGCTCGAGAGACGTGGGAAAAAACAGGTTAAGTTAGAATTACCACGTTACCCTTCCCCTGTCGCACGTTTTTGCGCTCTACAGGGCTGGCAGATCTCTCCTGCGTGTTGCTGCTGCCTCCAGATACAAAGCCCAGCGAAGCCAGGGGATTGTCGATCGTTGACCAGCACCCATTCGCGGGATTGTAAGAAACCATGTTATACGAGAAACCTCCGCTATTTTCATAAATATTCCTAACCTGAAAGCACCTAGTTTTGCACTGCAGGGTCAACTGCCATACTGTCGCCTTCGCATCAATCAGTCATATTTAACTGTTCCCTATCTATGCAACTTCAGATGACGATAGCTGGTAACAGCAAGTAATCGTCCATCAAGGTTATCGCTCAGATTCTACCGTCAAGCCCCAGAGCCGAGCTCTGCTACACTGCGAGGTAAAAGCTCCAGTCAGGCTGCAACAAACACAGCACTGGCCCATAGCCTAATAAATAACTCGTATCAGATAACCAACTGTTTTAGCTTGCATGTAGTGCGCTGTTCATGCGCCCCGGATTCGAGTGAATATTGACTAGCGCAAACAGTGTAGCCGAACAAACAGCTCAAAATAGTCCTAATTATATATGCAACAGCTAGTGCCGAGTCAGATACGGTATATCTCTACCTGCAGCGTAATTCGATGTATCACTTAGCTTGCGGGGCATAACGCTTTATGGAGCCTGGTCGGATGAAACGGCTCCTGCTTGGTGGATGACTAGCAGACATACAGAGTAGATGATCCTCCCAAGACACTACTGTACCGCCAACGGCCGGCGAAACATCTGTCAAATATGGTCGATCGCTATGTGGCTATGACGCGCTGTTCAGCACACAGCAGTAGAACCTGGCTCCGCTCTCTCCGCTGTCAGGGGGGTTGTTTGTGTTCAATGTCCCAACCCGCAAAATCAAATTGACTTTGCGTGTGCGACTCGGGAGTATATTGCGAGGGCTTAAAGCAAACCACGATGAAAGTCAATCAAAAAGTTACTCGAGATATCCCGGTCGTTTAGAAAGGGGGATAGCTAGCCGGCGAATCAACAGCTGTGGTACAGGTACAGGCACAGGCTCAGGCTCAGGAAGACAGAATCTCGGCGGAGTTTGGTAGCAACCCAAGGTGCTCTGGTAGCTCACTCGTCCTCGCCCTTGCAATCAGCGGTGAATATCATAGGCCCCCTTACTAACGATGCAACTCGAATACCAGCGATCTCATTGTACCGTTCGCGACAGCTTTCAGGGCTTTTTTCGTATTGTTCCTGACGGGACTGGTCGGTGGAGAGGTCTGGTGACGAAGGGTTGGATGGGTTGGATGGGTTGGATGGACTGGCGTCTAACGGGCGTGGCATGGTCGAGAGAAGAAGAAGCCATCACGACCACCGAATTGCACGGTGACTATCGGGCCTGCTGGCACTGAAAATGCGGTGTGAGAATACCGAGACTGCTGTTTGGAGCCCAGTGAGCCATGCCCGGACCAGCAGGAGATGAGTGAGCACCTGGAAATGGGTTTCCATGAGAGTCGCTAAGCATGGCAGTTTTCCCTGTGAATGGTGACACCTCCTCCTCGCGCGGATGTTTATAGGAAGCCTGCCCTCCTGCATCTCCCTTTCCTCTCCTGTACCGTCGTGGACTTGGGACTTTGCAGCACAGGATTGCATCTAGTGTTCTGCTGCTGCTATCATTATTACCATTGATATATCACTCCGACTCTACTGCAGCTCTCTTGCCGCGCACCACCCCCCATTCCTCCATTCCTCCCTGCATCGTTCGATACTCGACGTAAACGAAGGAGGATCACCAGCTCCTCCTCTCTATCTATCGCCTGCCAGTCCCTCCATCTGCGCGTGCTTTCAGCAGTTGAGACGTGCCCTGCCCTGGCTGTTTCCTGGCTGTTTCCTGGCTGTCCTCCCTCCTATCCCTCTCCCTACGACCACTAGGAACTGTGGCCGGATTGCGATCATCCTCGCCGACAGCATTGATTGCAGCATTTATTTGATTGCAGTCGCAGCAGCAGCAGCTAGCAACCAGCAGCCAGCAGCCCGCCAGCCTTACCTGTCCGTCACCCCAGCTGAGTTACTTCGGATCGAGTAAGTGGTCTGGTCCCAAACCCAACTTGTTTGGACGAAGCTTTTTCCACATCATCAATATCATATTATAATTATTATCATCATTATCATTATCACTATCACTATCATTATCCTCACTATCATTTTCCGACCCGGACTCCCGTCTAGTGCGACTCGACCGGAATTAGAATCTCTGGCAACCAGGGTCCACCCCTTCATCTCAGCCTCCCAGGGTCAACCCTCCACTCTCTCCTCCCAGTCTCCCCTAGTCCAGAACCGTCAAATTCCCTTTTCGTCCTTGCCCACCACCCAAACCCAAAACCCCAAATCCCGACTCTCCAGAGAACCACACACCACACGGCACGGCGCGTTTCTTTCAACCTCCCTTCATCCCCCAAAAATTAAAAATCAACATCATCAGCTCGCCCTGCTCTCGCACATCCCGCCCTCTACCGACTTGATCTTCCCTTCGTCACGGCCCATTGCGAGTGCGCAATCACGTCTGCGACTGAGTGCACTGCCTTTCTTTCTTCTTGTCATCATCAGCTTGCGGGAAGCTGGCCTTGGCCTGGGTAAACTCAGCGTCCCCCAACCCAACAGCCAATTCAGAGCGAACCACCACCCCCGGCGTCCGTTTTCGAATTTGGATAGGTGCATGCCACAGCAGATGCAAGAACGTCCCAAAGAATCATTTGACACCGCATGACTATACCTCCCAATCGACAAGGCTGATTCTGCGGCGCACCTCCATACCATACCAGACCATCCCCGACGGAGCTTCAATTACCCTTTGGACGCCCACGCCCTCACGCTCAACCCCCGACTCAGGAAGACATGCACTCAATTATCATCAGCTGTTGTTTATCTTAAACGCATTCTATCCAAAAAACCTCCGTTGCGAATTGCCCAATCTAGTGGCTCCTCGCCTGCGAGGCGCAATCATCGTCAACTTGCGCCATGTCATCGAATTCACCCCCCTCCCCGTCGCTGGCACCACCTTCTACCACCAACCTCCAAACATCACACTCAGTAAAGAGGCGCGCGAAGCCAAGTGATGTGCAGACGTCCTACCTTCCTCCGGGGTACTCCTCATCCGTCCCAGCATCCGCTTCCACGGTCACCACCTCCAGCTCGCTCCAAACCTCTCCCATCATGACGCCCGAAACCACACAACTGACCACCAACAATTCCTCGATACAAGGCTCACCGGATGGTCCACGTGGGCGGGAATCCGAGGTTCCGCTCATGCCGTTTGAACTGCCCGAATCCATTGTTCCTCCTGCAAACTCAAGAAAGTCGAGCCAGACTGCCATGAGCGAGGCACTAGCTATAAGAGAAAGCAGGTCGCCTGGGATCATAAGACGACTGTCGAATAGAGCGAGCAGGTTTGCCGGTCGACGGAGACAGTCCTCTACGACAGCAATGAGTAGAGATCATAGCACCGGACCGGTCATAATGCGACGGAGAAGTGATAGCACAAGCACCGCTCCAGAAGGCAACATCAAAGCCACCGCCTACTTTCCAGACTCCGACTCTGAAGAGACATACGAAAATTATCGCGGAGAGTCTCCATCCACCTTGATTGGGGAGGGAGCTCATGACTTCCCAAGCACTACTTCATCCGTGACCCCAACTGTTGCATCAGCTTCTCCTAGCCCTGGTCCAGTTATACCAGCAATTCTGCTCCAAGGAACAGCTATGATAAAAGTCACTAATAAGAAAAAGAAGCTTCTAACGTTCGTCCTGGAACATGAAGCTGCGAAGGTGTCCTGGGATAAGAACCGCGCCTCAAAATCCTTTTATATCGACGACATTAAGGAAATCAGAGTGGGAGCCGACGCCCGGATCTATCGCAAAGAATCCGGTGTCTCCGATGCGGATGAGTCGCGTTTCTTCTCGATTATCTACGCCAATTCGGATAAATCAAAAAGTCGCCAGTCGAAAATCATGCATTTGATTGCCAGTGACGAGCAGTCGTTTGACTTGTGGATAACGACCCTTGACGCTATTTCAAAACACCGTCAAGACCTGATGCAATCACTGTCAGCATTTCATGACAAAGCTGTGAAAGCATATTGGCGAACCGAAATGAGCAAACAATTCGGAGATACTCCTCATGGAGAGGACGAGGAAGACATCGATATCATCGGAGTAGAGAGGTTATGCCGCTCACTTCATATCCATGGATCATCGAATTATTTCCGTTCCAAGTTTGCTCAGGCGGACTCCTCACGATGTGGTCGCTTGAACTTTGCCGAGTTTCAAGAGTTCGTCAAACTGATGAAAAGAAGAGAGGACGTTCGGGCCATGTACCAAAATTTAACATCCGACTCTGACAAGGGTATCACGCTGGAGCAATTTCTTCAATTTGTGAAAGAAACCCAAGGCGAGGATATTGACACCGATCGGTCCCACTGGGAGGGAGTATTTGCCAAATTTGCTCGGCGTTCCAAAGCCAAGTCTAAAGAAGGGGTTCAACTCGAAAATGGGAATGGCGACGCTCCCAGAATGAACGAAGCAGCTCTCTCCAGCTTCCTCATTTCTACTTTCAACGTTCCTCTTAAGAGTGGCCCTGCTAAGTTGAACCTCAATCGACCTATGAACGAATACATCATCTCCAGTTCGCACAACACGTATCTCCTGGGCCGTCAGGTAGCAGGTCAATCGAGTGTCGAAGCGTACATATCAGCTCTGAATCGAGGTTGTCGTTGTGTCGAAGTTGACTGCTGGAATGGTAGCGACGGTCAGCCAGTTGTGATGCATGGAAGAACTCTCACTTCGCAAGTTTCCTTCGCTGATGTCATGTCCACAATAAGCAAATATGCTTTTGTCAAATCGCCATATCCGTTATGGATCTCCCTGGAAGTTCACTGTAACCCTGAACAACAAGCAATTATGGCACAGATCATTCGAGAAACTTGTGGGCCTAAGCTAGTCACCGAGCCGCTCGACCAGTCCTCAGAACAGCTTCCATCGCCATCGCAATTGCTAAACCGAATTTTGATCAAGGTCAAAATGCCTAAAGTAGCAGAATTGGTTACTGCTGAACAAGTCACTGGACGAAGCAGAGGCAATAGCCTCAACTCGCCATACACCAGGCCGACCATACTGGATAATGGGGCGATCTCCGCAGGCTTGTTACCGCCACCTCCGTATCCTCGGAAAGCTCGCACCGTTCCCCTCAACCAAGTCAAGAATTCCGGAAGTGAAGGACAGGACAGCTTTAGTAGCAGCACCAGCGAGAGCGAAAGTATGGTCGACGACCCCAAAAAGAAAACCAAAACCAGCACTATCGTGAAAGTGCTAGGAGAACTTGGCGTCTATAGCGCTGGCCTCAAATTTACCGCATTTGACACTCCCGATGCAAAGAGATTCAATCACATCTTCTCATTCATGGAGAGCACATTCGACAAGAATGGAAGGACTCCAGAAAACAAACGGGCCATGAATCGACATAATATGCGATACATGATGCGGGTCTATCCAAATGGTTGGCGTGTTGCGTCTACAAACTTCGACCCGCTTACCTACTGGCGACGGGGTGTGCAAATGGTTGCCTTGAATTGGCAAACGTATGACCTAGGCATGCAAATGAACGATGCCATGTTCGCTGGTGGAAGTGACCAGTCGGGTTACGTTCTGAAACCAAAGGAGCTGCGAGAGATCAAGATGATGACCACCGTTCCTGAAGAAGCCGGCGAGGGTCATGTTAAACGAGAACGCAAGAACGTGAACTTTTCGATCAACATGATTTCAGCCCAGCAACTCATGCGACCCAAGGGGCTGCCCATTACCCGCAGCGTCGATCCTTATGTGGAAGTAGAAGTTTATCACGCGGATGACAAGTCGAAAGAAAGCAAAGGAGTTGTAGGTGATGGTGGACTAGATGCTTCTGGCAAGGACGGGGTTTCTGGCCTCGGAGCACCACACCGTCGCCGCACGCACATTGTGCAGGAGAATGGCTTTAACCCTGTTTTTGACAAGAAGTTTAAGTTTGATCTCACCACCAAATTTCCCGACTTGGTATTTGTTCGCTGGACTGTGCGATGCTCACCAGATGGGCAAAGTTATAGCGATAAAGGACCTCCCTTGGCTACATATACTGCCAAACTTAGCAGCCTTCAGCAAGGCTACCGCACACTACCACTTTACGACAACAATGGCGACCGGTTTTTGTTCTCGACACTGTTCTGTCATATCGAGATCAAACCAGCTACAAGCATTTACGTCAACGGGCCTGAGACCACCGAAAGTGTCGGGGTGCTCAAAAGCCTGAGCCGTACGGTCTTCAACCGTACCCCAACATCACCTAGGATTCAAGCTGACAATGGCCACGCATAACATATTGGCTCTCCATGAATTCTTCAACACCACATTGTACACCATATCGAATTTTTTTTCTTCTTGTACACATATTTTGCGAATTACTCAGCGACTACATGTCCATTTTCGAGTTTCATTTTAGCGATTATTATTGAAAGGCGCATAAGATACAATCTTTCTCGGGACCGGTATATCATCATATAGGAAGGAACAAAAGTGGCTCGCGCTGCGTCTGCATTTTCTGGGCTTCTAGCATCTACGATTAAGTAGTGTCTCGACACTTCACAAACCACTCTTTAGATTTTCTTTTGTCTATTTGCTTTATCATTTTTTTAATCTTTTTTAAGAACGGGCTGGTTTCGCTCTTCGTTGACCCTTATCTGAGCTGGACTGTCAGGGTATGAGGAGTTTTGGGGTACGGGGAATCTGGGACTTGGGATATGCATGCGAGAGAAACACCTGTATAGATACTACGATCGCTTTGAGCTTGATCGACCATGTTTTTGTCTTTTTAACTCTTCACCTCGATGATACTGGAAAGGCGGGAACTATGTATCGGTGAATTCGGGAGAAGAGGTAAGCGCAGTGGAGGAAAAGGGTATCTCATGATCACAGTTTAGCCTTCAGGCAACGTCAAATCTCATCATGATTACCTAGTACATGTCTCTCTACCTGCCTGTGCAATCGTGACCCCTACATATCAAACCATCTCTTTCTCACATGCGAGATTGCCACAAAATGGTATTAATTAGTCACGTCTATGCGTGCCTCGGACCCAGCTCCACGGTTCTCCTTGTTCATCCACCTTGTCAGTCAGTGGATTCTGAACCCCCCCCCTATCTTTCAACACCTCAGAACTGCCGTCGGTATCTGAGCTAGTATGGGCAATTAGTGTTGCCCTAGTACCTGAAACGGCTCAACACCACCTCGACGCTAGTAGTCCGGCCCACCACACGAGGCGTTAATAGCTGCTCCGGCTCTCCGGCAGACAGCATCCAAACTTCGCGGCTCCCGTCCCAAGTAACCCAGCGACCGGGTTGCGCAACGGGGGTGGACCTTGCCAGTTGAGGGTGTCGAACATACTATACTACCAGTACCCGTACGTACTTGCAGCGGTGTCCTGTAACTGTTTGCTTAGGGTCTGCTGGGACCGGCTTGGATTCTAATTATAGCCACGCTTTTCCTTCGAGGGTTGGGGTTTTGTGTTGTGGGGTTGCCAGGGGGGGGGGGGGG
>Ga0247807_10001463_pt1 | contig 13777 bp, 17 predicted proteins | sample UWRJL074202C1_FD_179931 | JGI IMG/M metagenome (GOLD analysis project Ga0247807, IMG submission 179931) | Plant litter microbial communities from Arlington Agricultural Research Station in Wisconsin, United States - UWRJ-L074-202C-1 | ecosystem: Environmental > Terrestrial > Plant litter >...
AAGCGGCTCTTCTGTGCGAGGGCACGCTTCTCGACCAGGTGCCAGGACGCGAAAGCGATGACCGCGGTGAGCGGCACCACGACCAGGAGGTCGAGCGCGAGCGGCAGGGTTCCGACGACGGCGATCACCGATTGCTGCACCGGGAAGCCCCACAGGTACAGCCCGTAGGAGATGTCCCCGAAGCGACCGAACCGGCGCAGCACGGGAGTCGATCGGGTGCCGAGCGTCACCACGAGGTACGGCACGGTGATCCAGGCGAGCGGCAGCGCGAGGTCGGGCGCGAGCCAGGCGCCGATCAGCCAGGCCGGCAGCACGACCAGCGCGGGCCACGACGGCAGCCGGAGTGAGGCGAGCAGTGATCCGACGCCGAAGAACACCATCGACCGGAAGGCATCGTCGAGCGGGCTGTCGACCAACAGGGTGAGGGCGAGCGCCGCGGCGATGAAGAGCACCGCACGCAGCACCGGTCGCCTCAGCACGACCAGCCCGAGCGCCAGCACGCCGAGGTAGCAGAGGAACTCCGGCCCAAGAGACCAGAGCGGCCCGTTGACGGCGGTGATCGGGTGATCGCGGAAGACTCCCGGCAGGTCGTAGACCCCGACGAGGGAGAGGTTTGCGAGGTACTGCCAGGTGACCGGCGAGGCGAAGTAGCCCGCCGCACCGAGCGTCGAGAACAGCGGCCCGAGCAGCAGGACGGTCACGAGCACCACCCCGATCAGGGCGGGGAAGATGCGCAGCACCCGATTCGCGAGGTACGAGCGCACCGATCCCGAACGCAGCCAGCTCTGGGTGATGAGGTACCCGCTCACCGAGAAGAACACGTAGACCGCAAGCGTATAGACCTTGAGGCCGCCGATCTCGGGGGGATGTGACGTTCCGGTCAGCGGCCAGGCGTGACCGACGACCACCGCGAGGGCGGCGAGCAGGCGGATGGCATCGAAGTTGTTCCATCGCGGAGTCGACAACGGCTCACTCATCGCGCCCAGAGTATCGGGCGGGGCGGGCTTAGGGTAGCCGCATGCGAATCCTTGTCGCGCTGGTGGTGCTCGCGCTCGCCGGCTGTGCCGCACCGGTCACGAGCGCCGCAGACGTAGACCTGAGCGACCCCGCGAAGAAGGACATAGCGATGCAGCTGGTCTCGAGCGCGGAGAACTCATCCCTCGACTGGAAAGCCCAGTACTCGTACATCGAGGACATCGGTGACGGTCGCGGCTACACCGCCGGCATCATCGGCTTCTGCTCGGGCACGGGCGACATGCTCGAGCTGGTGCAGGCCTACACGGAGGACTCCCCGGGCAACCCGCTCGCGCCCTACCTGCCCGCGCTCGAAGCGGTGAACGGCACCGATTCCCACGCGGGCCTCGAGGGGTTCCCCGAGGCGTGGGAGCAGGCGGCGACCGAAGAGGCGTTCCAGGAGGCTCAGAATGCCGAGCGTGACCGGGTGTACTTCACCCCGTCCGTGGCGCTCGCCCAGCAGGACGGCCTCGGTATCCTCGGCCAGTTCGCCTACTACGACGCCGCCGTGATGCACGGCGTCGAGGGCATGGAGTCGATTCGGGATGTCGCCCTCGGCAACGCGGACACCTCGGACGAGGTCACCTACCTGGGCGCGTTCCTCGACGCTCGCGAGGAGGAGATGCGCAAGGAGGAGGCGCACGAGGACACCACACGGGTGTCGACGGCCCAGCGTGTGTTCCTCGACGAGGGCAACCTCGATCTCCACCTGCCGCTCGCCTGGCACGTGTACGGCGATGCGTTCCTGATCCCGGCCGGGTAGCGCCGCACTCTCAGTCGGCGTACTGGCGTCGGATGAAGGCAGACATGCCTGGAACGGTGAAGGCCAGATAACCGCGTTCTGGCGCGTATGCAATGCCCTTGGAAATGAGACTCTGCCGCACGTTGCTCTGCCTGCTCAAAGTGCTTCCGAGACGGCTGACGATGTCTCGGGTGCTGATCGAATCTGTGCCACTCTCGGCCATCGCCTGCATGTATCGGCGCTCGGCGGGCGTCACCCTCTCCCATCGGGCTGGATAGAAACCCATGTCCAGTTCCTCATGACCGACAGTGATTGCAGCTTCAGCATCTTCCACAGAGATGGTGGTCGTGCGAGCCGCATCCCACGCCGCACGCCCATAAGTTTGAAGAAAGTATGGATACCCCTCTGCTGCGTCCAGCAGATCCTGGAGTGCCTTGGGCTCAAAGTCAGCTCCGCGAATACGAACAGGATCCGCAATTGCGGCCATGGCCGGAACCGGTGACAACGGGCCGACACGACGGTAGTCGAAGAGTCTCTCGGCATAGGACTTGATCCCACTGAGCACCGAGGGCAATACGGGTAAGCCCGCCCCGACCACGTAGAAGGGCCAATCTTTTTGGCCGGCGCGATGTTGGACCGTGAGGAGTGCGGAAAGCAATTCTGGATCGAGATCCTGCATCTCATCGATGAAAATTCCTATGGCGCTCGACTCTTCGCGAAGAGCCGGGGCGAGATCTGCCACAAGTTCTTCGAGATCGATGGCAATGTCGCCAGAATCCGCGCGACCTTGGGTCGCATCAACACCGATCTCAACCTTCGCTACTCCAAGTGAAATCGAGAACGATTTCACAGTTCCGAGCGCGCGCCTAACGGACTGACCCCATTTCTTGGATCGGTGGGCCTTGTTTGCTGCGAGGAGAAACGCTCGCGCTAGCTTTTGACGTACAGCAGCCTGCCCGGCTGGACCTGCTTGCCCTTCAATCTCGACCACGAACCAGTCGGACCGCTCAGCTTGCTCTCGAAACCGGTTTAGAAGGACAGTCTTCCCGACGCCGCGGAGCCCGTGAAGGATGATCCCACGACTCAGTTGCCGGGCACGGCTTCGCGCGATGGTCAAGTCAAACGCATCTATTTCCGTTTGTCGCCCGACCAGCACCGGAGGCGGTCGCCCCGACCCTGGGGCAAATGGGTTGAGTTCCGGCTGCATATCAATCATTATAGGTTCGTATGTGTGATAACTACATATGAGTACATAAAACCGCATATTCACTACCGGTTCCACAATTCGCGCAGCTGACCTCGCGCCAACCTGTACGTCTCATGAGCGTGCCTGGGTGCGGTGATAGGTTCAGCCAATGAGCAGGATCGTCGCTGTCGCCCCGGAGTTGCCGGCGTTCTCGTACCCCCAGCACGAGATCACCGAGGAGCTCGTTCCGCTGCTCACGAACGGCCCCTCGCATCGGGCCGTTATGGAGCGCACGCACGCGAACTCCGGCATCGGGACCCGGCACACCGCCCTTCCGCTCGAGCGCTATCGGGACCTCGGCAGCTTCCGGCAGACCAACGACATCTTCATCGAAGTCGCAACCGATCTCTGCTCGCGCGCGCTGACGAGAGGGCTCGCGGATGCCGGGCTCGAGGCTCTCGACGTCGACTTTGTCATCTTCACCTCGGTGACCGGGCTCTCTGCGCCGAGCATCGATGCGCTGCTCGTGCAACGCCTCGGGCTGCGCCCCGACGTGAAGCGCCTTCCGTCCTACGGACTCGGCTGCATGGCCGGCGCCGCAGGCATCTCCCGACTGCACGACTACCTCGTTGGACACCCGACCGGCGTTGCCGTTCTGCTGAGCGTCGAACTGTGCTCGCTCACCCTGCAGCGCGGGGACGAGTCCATGGCGAACTTCGTGGCGACCGGCCTGTTCGGCGATGGTGCCGCGGCGGTGGTCATGGTGGGCGAGGATCACCCCGCAGCGTCCGGCCCTCGCGTCGTCGGAACGCGCAGCGCGACCTACCCCGACTCGACCGACGTCATCGGCTTCCTGGTCGGCGAGACCGGCTTCGAGATCGTGCTCTCGCCGGGCGTGGCCGACGTGATCGAGAAGCACTTCCCGGGGGATGTCGCGGCCTTCCTCGAAGCGTACGATCTCACGGTCGACGGCATCGACACCTGGGTCGCCCATCCCGGCGGTCCAAAGGTGCTCGACGCCTTCGCCTCCTCGCTCGGCGTGCCGCCCGAGGAGTTCGCGCTCAGCTGGGCCTCGCTCGAGCGGGTGGGCAACCTGTCCTCCGCCGCCGTGCTGCACGTGCTCGCCGACACGATCGCGGCGGGCGGCAACGGCCCGGCCGGGCTCCTGTTCGCCCTCGGCCCCGGTGTCTCCGCCGAATTCGTGTTGCTGGAGTGGCTCGCATGATCTGGTACCTGGTCCTCATCCTCGCAACGGGCGCCGAGCGCGTCTACGAGCTCGTCATCTCGAAGCGCAACGCCTCCCTCGCCTTCGCGCGGGGCGGCGTCGAGTACGGGCAGCGGCACTTCCCGTGGATGGTCGCGCTGCACACCCTCTTCCTCGTGGCCTGCCTCGCCGAGGTGTTCCTGCTCGATAGGCCGTTCATCCCCGGTCTCGGCTGGACCATGCTCGTGATCGCCCTGCTCTGCCAGGCCGGACGGTACTGGGTCATCCAGGCGCTCGGGGAGCAGTGGAACACCCGCGTCATCATCGTCCCCGGTGCCGGACGCGTCGAGCGGCGCGGTCCGTACCGCTTCACCTGGTTGCCGCACCCGAACTACCTGATCGTGGCCATCGAGGGCATCGCGCTCCCGCTCGTGCACTCGGCCTGGATCACCGCCCTCGCCTTCACGGTCCTGAACGCGGTGCTGCTGCTGGGCTTCCGCATCCCGACCGAAGACCGCGCCCTGAAGCAGCTGTCCTGATGGACGTCCTGGTGGTCGGGGGTGGCCCGGTCGGCCTCGCGGCCGCCATCGAGGCGCGTCTCGCCGGCTTCTCGGTCACCGTCGTGGAACCGCGCTACCTCGAATACGGCGGCATCGACAAGGCCTGCGGCGAGGGACTGATGCCCGGCGCCATGCCCCTGCTCGAGCGGCTCGGGGTGCATCCCGCGGGAATGCCGCTCCGCGGGGTCAGCTATCGCAGCGCGGGCCGCCACGTCGACCACCTGTTCGAGCACGGCAGTGGTCTCGGCGTCCGTCGCACCACCCTGCAGTCCGCGCTGTCGGAACGCGCAGCCCAGCTCGGCGTGGTCACCATCGCCGGGCGGGCCCACAAGGTGGCACAGGATGACTCGGGCGTGACCGTCACGCTGGCCGCGCCATCCGGAATCTCACCGGAGGTGCTGCGCGCCGACTACGTGCTCGGCTGCGACGGGCTGCACTCGGTGGTGCGCCGCGAGACCGGGCTCGAGGAGGCGATCAACCGCACCTCGCGGGCGCGGCGCCGGTTCGGCTTCCGCCAGCACTTCTCCGTCGCCCCGTGGAGTGAGCTCATCGAGGTGCACTGGACGCCGCGCATCGAGGCCTACGTGACGCCGGTCTCGCCGACCGAGACGGGGATCGCCGTGCTCGGCCCTCCCGGCACCGACTTCCTCGGCGAACTCGCGACCGTGCCCGAGCTCGCGATCCGCCTGCTCGGCGCGGAACCGGCGAGCAGCCTGCGCGGTGCCGGGCCCTTCCACACCCGGGCCCGCCGACCGAGTTCGGGGCGGGTGCTGCTCGTGGGCGACGCGTCGGGCTACGTGGATGCGATCACGGGTGAGGGTCTCCGGCTCGGCTTCGACCAGGCCCGTGCCGCCGTCGCGAACATCTCGGCCGGCACGCCGCGCGGCTATGACGCGGCCTGGCGTCGGGTCACGCGCGACTTCCGTACGCTCACCAACGGGCTCGTCTCGGCGGCGAACGGTCCGCTGCGCCCCGCGATCGTGCCGCTCGCGCAGCGACTGCCGCGCGTCTACGGTGCCGTGGTCGAGAGGCTCGCGCGCTGACCGGTCCTCGCGATGACGAATCCGAATGCGCCGGCGATGAAGAACATCAGCACCCCGTAGACGGCGCCCGGGAGTGACATCTCCACGTTGCCGAGCACGGTCTGCGCGACGACGATGGCGAGCGTCGCGTTGTGGATGCCGATCTCGAACGAGCTCGCGATCGCCTGCGACCGTTCGACGCGCAGCAGGCGCGGCACCCAGTAGCCGATCGTGAGGCTGACCAGGCAGAACAGCGTGGTGATCAGCGCGAGCTGCGCGAAGTTGGCGAGCAGCACCTCCCGGTTCGAGATGACCGAACCGAGGATGACGACCGCGAGGATGACGATCGACGTTATCCTCACCGGTCGGTCCATGCGCGTGGCGAACTCGGGCTTCCACCAGCGCACGAGCATGCCGAGCGCGACCGGCAGCAGCACAAGAGCGAACACCTCGACGGTCTTCGAGAACTGGATCGTCAGGCTCTGCTCCTCGGTGGAGAAGACGTCGAACGCCAGGTTGGTGAGGAGGGGAAGGGTGAAGACGGCCACCACCGAGTTGATCGCCGTGAGGCTGATGTTGAGGGCGACGTCCCCGCCGAACAGGTGGCTGTAGAGGTTCGCCGTTGTGCCGCCCGGTGAGGCCGCGAGCAGGATCATGCCGATCGCGAGGAAGAGTGGGAGCTGGAACGCGAAGACGAGGCCGAAGCAGATCGCCGGGAGCAGGATGAGTTGCACGAGGAGCGCGATGATCACCGCTCTCGGATGCTTCGCCACGCGCGAGAAGTCGCCGAGGGTGAGGCTCAGGCCGAGTCCCAGCATGATGATGCCGAGGGCGACGGGCAGAACGATGGTGGTCAACACTGATCCCATGCCCACAGTGTGGCGGAGTGCGGCCCGGTTGGCTAGCGGTTCGCCGCGCCGATCAGGCGGGTGAGGGCATCGCGCACCGACTCGAGCTCGGAGACGTCCACCCCGAGTCGCTCGACGACCTGGCCGGGGACCAGCTCCGCTTCGGACCGCAGTGCGCGTCCCGCGGGGGTGAGGGTGACCGCGAGGGCGCGCTCGTCGGCTGCGCTGCGCTCGCGGGAGATCAGGCCGGCCGACTCGAGTCGCTTGAGCAGGGGGGTGAGGGTTGCGGGTTCGAGCAGCAGGGCGTCGGCGATGTCGCGCCCGGTGCGGGGGCTGCGCTCCCAGAGGGCGAGCATCACGAGATACTGCGGATGGGTCAGTCCCAGCGGCTCCAGCACGGGCCGGTAGACCGCGATCACCGAGCGCGAGGCGGCTGCGAGAGCGAAACAGACCTGGCGGTCGAGAGCGAGAGGGTCGACATCCGTCATGTAATGAGTATACTGATACTTAGTACACTAAGGAATGTGATGAACGTGGCGATCAAGGCACCGTGGTGGGATCGACTGAATGGCGCGCTGCGACCGTACATCGGCCCGCCCCCGCTCGGCCCGTATAACGAGGAACCGTTGCCGCCCACCCAGGCCAAGGCGTGCCCCCTGTGCGGACAGCCCATGTCTCTGCACGAGTTCACGCGCAGCACCGATCACACGGCGACCCGGATGTACTGCCCGGCGGTCGAAGGACCCTAGCCCAGCAGCAGGGCCTGAAGCTCGGCCGCCGTCTTCACGGAGGCGACCGTGCCCGCCTGCTCGGCCGGTGAGCCGTAGCCCCACTCCACGAAGATGGTCGGGATGCCGTGCGCGGCCGCACCGTGCACGTCGTGCGAGCGGTCGCCGACCATGACCGCGTTCGAGACGTCGGCGCCGATCGCCTTGAGGCGGACGATGGCCTCGGCCACGACGTCCGCCTTTGCGCTGCGCACCTCATCGGCCGAGGCGCCCGTGATCACGTCGAAGCAGCTCGCGACGGAGAAGTGCTCGAGGATCAGCGTGGCGGGCAGCTCGGGCTTCGAGGTCGCGAGGGAGAGCGGGATCGGCGACTCGTGGATCGCGCGCAGCAGATCGGGGAGCCCCGGGTAGATCGTGGCGTCGTGCACGCCGGCCTCGAGGTACTGCGGACGGTAGATCGCGAGTGCTTCCTGCGACTGTTCCGGGCTGAACCCGGCGAGGTCGCGGAAGGAATCGAGGATCGGCGGGCCGACGTAGGCGAGCAGCTCCGAGGGCGTGGGGATGGGAAGCCCCAGCTGCTCGAACGTGTAGGCGAGGGTGGCGGTGATGCCGGGCGCCGAGTCCACGATCGTTCCGTCGAGGTCGAACAGGATGCAGCTGTATGGGGTGCTCATAGGGGGCCCAGTTTACGGGCGCTGCCTGTCAGGCCCGCGATTCGTCGTAGCGGTCGCGGCTCGCCACGAACTCTTCCCGGTGACGGTACGCCCAGAGGGCCAGTGCGCCGATCGGCTCCTGCAGGGTCTCGCCCAGGGGCGAGAGCGCGTACTCGACGCGTGGCGGGATCTCCGGGTAGCTGGTGCGCGTGACGAGGCCGTCGCGTTCGAGGCGCTGCAGGGTCACGGTCAGCATCCGTTGCGAGATGCCCGGGATGTCGTTCGCGAGGCTCCCGTACCGCCGCGGCCCGTGCTCGAGCAGGCTGATCACGAGCATGCTCCACTTGTCGCCGACCCGGTCGAGGATGTCCCGTACGTGCCCCGCCGTCTCGGAGTCTCCGCGACAGATCTGCTCGAGGTCGATCGTGGTGTCGGTCATTTCTTACCTCCGTGTGCGCGACGTGCATGGAAGTGCGCGATTCCGTGCGGCTATAAATACTTCTCGTGCGTTACGCACGCAAAGTAACTGTAACGGAGTAATCATGGAAATCGCCCTCTGGATCGTCGCATCGATCGTCGCCGCTTTCTACCTGCTGGCCGGTGGCGGCAAGGTGTTCGGCGCCACCTCGTACCTGAAGAAGGCGGCGTGGGCACAGCGCGCGGGTCTCCCGGCCGTCTACGTCGTCGGCGTTCTCGAACTGCTCGGCGCCATCGGGATCGTGCTGCCCCAGCTCACCGGAATCGGCGCCCCGCTGCTCACGATCCTCGCCGCGGGCGGCCTCGCGCTCGTGCAGATCGTCGCGATCGGCATCCACATCGGCGAGAAGGCCCTCGGCAGCCTTCCGATCAACGTGGCCTTCGTCATCCTGCCGCTGTTCGTCATGTTCGGCCGACTGTTCTGGGTCTGACCGGAGCGGCCTGCGCTAGCCTCGGGTGCACCCCGTAAGGGAGACGCAAGGAGTCGATGATGACCGAGACCGCCAGCCCCGTCCGCCGTTCGAGCCGCCTGCAGACCTGGGCGGTGGTGCTCAGCTCGCTGGTCATCCCGCTGCCCCTGCTGGTGAGCGCGACCACCGAGGCGATCCTCGACTCGCTGAACCCCGCTGATGTCGACGTGACCCAGGGTCTCGCCTACCTGCGCGAGCTGCTGGGCGTGGGCTTCGGGTCACTCGGCCTGCTGCTCGTGGCGATCGTGGTCGTGTTCGTGCTGATCTACCGACGCGAGCGCACCCTCGACGCACTCGCCCTGCCGCTGCTGATCCTCGGCGTGCAGATCGTGGTCGGAGTGACCCTGCTCGTGATGACCGGCATCGTCGACGGCGCCGAGGACGCCTGGGGCGGCTAGAACAGGCGCGAGTGCGGGTCGTCCAGCCCGCGCAGTTCGTCATAGTCGAGGATGACGCACCGGATGCCCCTGTCCTGCGCGAGAGTGCGCGCCTGGGGCTTGATCTCCTGGGCGGCGAAGACTCCGGCGACGGGGGCGAGCAGCGGGTCCCGGTTCATCAGCTCGAGGTAGCGCGTGAGCTGCTCGACACCGTCGATGTCGCCGCGTCGCTTGATCTCCACCGCGACCGACCTGCCCGACTCGTCGGTGGCGAGGATGTCGACCGGCCCGATCGCCGTCATGTACTCGCGACGCACGAGCCGGTAGCCGTCGCCGAGCACCTGGATCTGGTCGGCGAGCAGCTTCTGCAGGTGTGCTTCGACGCCGTCCTTCTGCAGGCCCGGGTCGATCCCGAGGTCGTGGGCCGAGTCGTGCAGGATCTCATGGATCGACACGACGAGCAGGTCGGCGGTCTTGACCGCGGAGACCTTCCACAGTTCGATCACCCCGAGCGCGACCTGCTCGGGTTCGGGATCCAGCACCGTGAGGGTGCACGGGGGACTCATCCAGTTCAGCGGCTTGTACGAGAGCGAGTCGGAGTGCACGAGCACACTTCCGTCGGCCTTCACGAGCAGGAGTCGGGTGGCGAGAGGCAGGTGCGCACTCAGGCGCCCGGCGTAGTCGACGGAACACTTTGCAATGACGAGGCGCACCCGTCGAGCTTACCGGCGGCCCACCGGGCCACAGGATGGAGCCCTCTCCATCGAGTCGGGGCAGATGGCTGCTATCGCTGAACGAGAGTCGCCAAACGGCCCGACTCGATGAAGCTAGGAGCGGGCGGCGGCCTTCGCGGGCTCGCGGGCGGCACCCGAGGCGAAGCCGGCGACGATGACGAGCACCAGCACGACCAGGAGGGCGAGCAGGATGCCGACGTGTTCCCCGAGGATTCCGATCACCGGCGGACCGACCAGGAACGCGCAGTAGCCGATCGTGGCGACGGCGCTCACGCGCGCAGCGGCGGTCTTCGGGTCGTCGGCCGCGGCGGACATGCCCACCGGGAAGCCGAGTGCCGAACCGAGCCCCCACGCGATGATGCCGATGATCGCGATCGTGGCGTCGGGCACGAAGATCACCGTGCTGAGACCGAGGATGGCGAGCAGGGCCGACCCACGCAGCACCGGCACCCGACCGAAACGGTCGAGCAGCAGGACACCGCACAGGCGACCGACGGTCATGGCGGTCACGAAGATGCCGAACATCAGAGCGCCGGTCTCGTTGGCGACGTGGTGTCCGTCGACCATGGCGAGGGCGAGCCAGTCGTTGGCGGAGCCCTCGGCGAAGGCCATGCCGAGCACGATGAGGCCGATGAGGATCGTGCGCGGGTCGCGCCAGATGCTGAGGCGTCCGCGCCAGCTCTTCGAGTGGTCGTCATCCGGAACCACTTCGGCGTCGTCCTCGACGATGTGCTCGGACTGCAGGAAGCGCAGCGAGAGCTGGGCGAGCACGAACATGCCGATCGAGACGATGAGGATGTGCAGCCAGATCGGCACCCCGAGCAGTTCCGCAACGGCGCCGAGCCCGGCGCCGATCATCGTGCCGAAGCTGAAGAAGGCGTGGTAGATCGGCATGATCGAGCGGCGGAGGGCGCGCTCGTTCGCGGCGCCGGACACGTTCATCGCCACGTCGCAGATGCTGAGGCCCGCCCCGAAGATGGCGAGGCCGATGAAGACGATGGCGGATGACGGGAACACGGTGACCCCGAGCCCCGCGATGACGAACCCGAACGGGCCCACCGTGAAGCAGATCGCCATGGCGTTGCGGGCGCCGAGGCGCGCGATGACGTGGCTCGAGGCGAGCAGGCCGACGATCGAGCCGAGGGCGATGCCGAAGATCAGGATGCCCATCTCGAAGGTCGAGGCGCCGAGCGCATCCCGAACCGCGGGAACGCGGGCGACCCAGCTGGCCATGCCGATGCCGCACAGTCCGAAGATCACGAACATGGCGTTGCGCCAGGAGACGACCTGGCTGCGGGTGAGCCCGCCCGGGTAGCTGGTGGTGGTTGTCGTCATGGTGCGTGTCGCCTCTTCGAACGGTTCTCGAATCGATTCGATCGAATCGGTTCGACTAAGCTACCAAAATCATGGATGACACGGCAAGCGCACCCCCGCAGCGCCCCAACCTGGCGGCCGTCGCTGCCCTCGCGGGCGTATCCGCTTCCACGGCGTCGCTCGCCTTCAGCGGTGCGGGACCGGTGTCGGCCGCAACGAAGGCGAAGGTGTTCGCCGCCGCCGAGCAGCTCGACTACGCCGGCCCCGACCCCCGCGCCCAGTCGCTGCGCCGCGGCCGCTCCGGGATCGTCGGCGTGGTCATGGAGGACCGTCTCGCCGAGGCCTTCCGCGATCCGATGAACATCACCATGCTCGACGGCATCGCCGAGGAGCTCGGCCCGCACCACGCCGGTCTCCTGCTGCTGACCGGCAGCGCCGAAGGGCCCTCGAGCATCCACAACGCGCCGGTCGACGCGGTGATCCTGATCGGCTGCAGCACCCGCCTGCTCGACGCGGTCACCGTGTTCCGGCAGCGTGGCGTGCCGATCGTCGCGGTCGAGGCCGAGCGCATGGACGGGGTGCTCGCCATCGACCTGGACAACCGCGAGGGCTCGCACCTGCTGTCCCGCCACCTCGAGGAGCTCGGCCATACCGAGGTCGCCATCGTCGCCCTACCGCTCGAGCCGAATCACGACCGGGGAGCCCTCACCGCCGACCGCGAGGCGCGGTCCGAGGGCTACACGGCCTCCGAGCGCATCGCCGGTGTGCGCGAGGTCTTCCCCGGCGCGACGGGGGTCGTGGCGTCCGGAAGCTCCATCGACGAGGGGTTCACCGCGGGTCTCGACCTGCTTCGGGATGCCCCGGCTCGCCCCACCGCGATCATCGCGCAGAGCGACCTGCTCGCCATCGGCGTGATCCGTGCCGCGCTGAGCCTCGACCTGCGCGTTCCGGAGGACGTGAGCGTGGTCGGCTTCGACGGCATCCGGCTCGACGGCATCGCACCGCACGACCTCACCACGATGGTTCAGCCCGCGCTCGAGAAGGGTCGCGCAGCGGGCCGGGGCGTGCTCGCCCTGCTCGACGGCGACCTGGTCGCCCCCGTGCAGTTCACGAGCGTGTTCCATCGCGGTGCCACGACCGGCCCCGCCCCGCGCTAGCGAGAGCTGTCGAGCAGGAACGGGACGACGAAGACCGCGGCGACCCCGAGCAGGAACGCGGTCGAACCGACGACGCGGCCCACGGTCAACCCGCCCGCGAGGCGGCGGCCCGGCCGGGCGACGAGCGAGGGCTCCTCGCTGCGGTCGTCGCGGTAGCGCAGGGTCTGCCCCGCGACCTCCGGGGCGACCGAGTCGAGCACGGCGAGGAGGCGGCGCCACAGGGCGTCATCCGTCAGGTCGAAAGTACCGAGGAGGGAACGCACGATGAGCCGGTCGTCGACCAGGGTGATCGAGAAACCGCTCGCGTGGTCGATGAGTGCCGCCATCACATCGGGCGTGAAGATGTAGAGGGCGTCCGTCGTGTAGTCGCGCGGCGCGTAGAGCGTGAAGTGCCGGTCGAAGTCGCCCTCGAGGCTGATGACCTGAGCACGGGCTTCCGCGCTGACCCGGCGCGTGGCCCATTCGATGCCCGCGGCGACCGGTACCAGCGTGAGGTGGGGCACGGTGCGTGTGAGCGGGAGCACCAGGCTGCTGGTCGGATAGCTGCGCTTGGGCAGCTGGTTGGTGACGGTGCCGATGACCGCGGTCCCGACCTGCACCCTCTCCACCCAGGTCTGCTGGGCGCCGATCTCGGCGAGCGGGTCGGCGCCAGCGCGCCGAGCAGTCCGGAGAGGAATGCGGGGACGAGCGCAAGCATCACTTCGGTGCCGACGGTGGTGCGGGCGTGGGATTCGAAGTCCGTCGCGGCGACCGCTGCGTGGAGCGGTTCGTAGTCCACTCGCCGATCCATGCGCCGGGCCTATCCGCAGGGCGGCACTATTACGCTTGAGCCCATGACCGCCGAATCCCCCCTCCCCGCCGGAATCCACCTCGATGAGCTCGACGAGAGCGTCCGCCCGCAGGACGACCTCTATCGCCATGTGAACGGCAAGTGGATCGACCGCACCGAGATCCCGAGTGACAAGGCGCGCTACGGCTCGTTCCACGTGCTCGCGGAGGAGAGCGAGAAGGCGGTGCGCGACATCATCGTCGAGGCGAAGGACGCCGAGCCCGGCACCGAGGAGCGCAAGTTCGGTGACGTGTTCGCGAGCTTCATGGACGAGGAGGCCGCAGAGGCACTCGGCGCCCGGCCGCTCACCCCGCTGTTCGAGGCGATTGCGCCGGTGGACTCGATCGAGGCACTGCTGCCGGTGATCGGCAAGCTCGAGCGCGGGGGGACCAGCGGCTTCCTGCAGGCCTTCGTCGACAACGACCCGGGCAACCCCGAGCGCTACCTCGTGTTCCTCGAGCA
>Ga0247807_10001464_pt1 | contig 13768 bp, 12 predicted proteins | sample UWRJL074202C1_FD_179931 | JGI IMG/M metagenome (GOLD analysis project Ga0247807, IMG submission 179931) | Plant litter microbial communities from Arlington Agricultural Research Station in Wisconsin, United States - UWRJ-L074-202C-1 | ecosystem: Environmental > Terrestrial > Plant litter >...
AACATGGACCATGATGGACATGGTACTGAGGCCCCGTTTCGCTATTAGTTTCTTTCTTCAAAATCAGGCTCTCCAGTAGACCTTTTCCAAATACATTAGTGAAAGTCGAACTTTGACTCGTATTTACTAACTCAGTCGTTGGCTTAATCTCTCGACAGCCCCGCTCTTTAAGCCTGGCTTCTGCTTCTTTCCAATATACAGGCACCTCGTATCTCTTCAAATCAGAATAGAACATATCATATTGAGCAGGTACAAACCGAGCCTTGTGCAGTTTTGACACGTTGGAATATCCTTCGAACATTTCATCTTCCTCCTCCTGCATGAATCACATGCCGGCAAACCATTTTCATCATTGATACCAGCAGGTTTGTCCATAACGCCAAGCAACGCTCCTCATGGAGCACTTCCCTCTGTGTCAGCTGTTTCCTTGGGACGTTCCTATCCCGATCGACACTGTAATCTGTTAGAAGGGAAACCTTTTGAATGGAAAAAGTCTCGGGTTTCGGGAAAGTGGGAGATTACCTGGATTCACAATCATATTGGCCAGGGAGACGCTTGTCCGAATACGACGCTTTCCCCGCCATCTCAGTTATCCCTCCCCATATTCCCCGCTATAATCTTGTAGCGACAATCCCGGGGAATTATCAAGGACGTCCGTTCTTGAGCACCAATGATAGACTGGTGGTAGTAAACTTCTAGCGCGGGCATATATCGGCCGTCAATTTATCCGGCAAGATAGAATAGACGATTGTAACCTTTCCAATGGGCTCACTTCCTCCAAACAAACCTTGAAAGCGGGGATATAGCTCTGTACCTCGTATGGTAGATACTTAAATGTACTGTATTCCCACAATAATGGTCGTCGGCTTGTGCAGTTTGTTCATATTCTTCCAAACATGACGACAATGGCAACTGAAGTTTTGGGCCGGGTAAATGTCCCAACTACCGAAGATACAGCTCCCATTGTGGTGAGCTCCAGCACAAATGAAAAGCCGGTGCGATCATTGAAAACTGCCTGGATGTATATGTTTCAATGGTAAGTCGAATTTGTGTATACGGATTTCTTCCAAAAAGGTACTATGGTTATAAGTCACGTGACTATATCATTTCCAGCATTTCCTCTCTTTCTCAGGGGATGGGTTAGTTGATGATCTGAGCTAATATATTTGAAAGGTACCCGAGCCACTACTCGTCTGAAGAGAAAAGGCTTTTGATGAGACTAGACTGGTTTCTCCTGCCATTTTGTTCAATCATGTGTACGTGACACGCCATCGGCTTTTGGTCCTAAGAATCGCTGATGTAACTTAACAGTCTTCTTAAAATGGCTTGATTCGTCCAATATTAATAACGCCTATGTATCCGGCATGAAAGAAGAGCTAAATTTGAATGGAAATCAGTATTCCTTATTTCAAACCTTCTATAATGTTGGGTATATAGTATTCCAAGTTCCATCAATGCTCCTCCTCTCACGCCCAAAATACGCACGAGTGTTTCTCCCAACTATGGAAGTTCTCTGGTCAATTCTTACTTTTGCACAATGCAAAATTAACAGCGCAGAGACCATCTACGGCACACGTTTCCTGCTTGGGGTCCTCGAAACTCCTGTTGCATCTGGTTCACTCTACATTCTCTCAAGCTGGTACAGGTAAGAAATCCTAAATGAATATACAGTTGAACTTGATGTCAGTAGCCGTCTATTCTCGAGAGACAAGTGAAAACGCATTTGTTATAGGATTTAGGCGGCGTCTGAAAATCCCTCTGAGCTTATAACACCATGATCGCGAAACTGACTCACCGTAGACCAGATGAATTATTCAAACGAGCCGGCGTATGGTACATCTCCAACAATGCTGGAGTAATGTTTGGAGGGTACCTTCAGGCTGCGGCTTACAATCATTTGAATGGCGTACATGGGATGGCAGGCTGGAGATGGCTATTCATTATTGATGGCTGCATCAGTTTACCACTTGCGATTGCTGGTTTTTTTATTTTTCCAGGACTACCAGCTAGTAATAAGCCGATTTGGCTGTCAGAAAAGCAACATGCGCTTGCCAGACAGAGAATGGCGGATGAAGGTGTAGAGGAGAGCAAGCCCATCAGCCTGAAGATGTTGAAGCGCGTTTTCACACATTGGCATTTCTATCTGGCAGTTCTTTGCTACGTCTTGTAAGTTATTCATTTCCGACTGGCATATAAGGAGATCTAATACATCGTAGCTTTCTTTCATCGAGCTATCCAACCGGCCAAATGGGTCTCTGGCTCAAAGATCTACGCTCCAAAGGACATAACTACTCTGTTGCACAAATCAATACCATTCCCACAGCTGTCTCTGCGGTGTCTATGGTTTCTGCATTCATAGCCACCTCACTTTGCATGGTTTACCCACTCTGGGCGATCTTCTCCATAAATCAACTCGTTACTGCTTTCGCAGTTATTATTTTACTGATCTGGAACGTGCCGTTGAATTTACATTGTAAGTCAACATCTAGCTAAAAATAAATGCAGCTGTTAACAGCCCAAAGTTGTTGCAAACCTCCTTTTAGGTTTCACCGCTGGTGTAACTCCCATATTATTCCCATGGGTCAATATTGTTATGAAAGACGACAATGAGGCTCGAGCATTCACGTCAGGTGCCATGCTAATGTTTGGTTTCGGGATCTACTCATTCTACCCTATCACCGTTTTTCCAGTTATTGAAGGTAAGTACTTCGCTGTTTGCTATGGCCTTGAGACAAACTAATTATTTATCAGCACCACGCTGGAAGAAAGGATATGCTGTTAATCTGGCATTTGTTCTAGCTTGTTGGGCTCTGTTCCTCTTGGGCACATTCTTACATCGACGTGAGACTAGGAAATCAGATAGAGAACAGCTGCAACGTGATGAAGAGAAATTGGGAGAACCATCACATATGGAGATTACAATCAAAGATTAAAGTGTATTATTTCAAGTATAGATAATAGAATAAGATAATGTCTGCATGGAACAATTAGCCTCTTACCTAATACATGGGTTACTCGCTGGATCGGAAATATTGCATATATGGTGCTCCATATCTCCTTTGGCGGATGAAGAGAGAGAGACCTACGAGGCAACCCAGCGATATTTGCTTCCATAACTTTGTGTTTTACTAGATAATGTCCTCTTCTCTGTTATAGAATATCAAATCGAGTTCAGTAATCCGGCGGTCATTTTTCGAAGAAGTACGTCAGGATCAACCTATGATTTAGGTGATAGTTTTCTGACATATGAGCAGCAAGATTGCCTTATTAGCATTCTTTTATGTATCAATTAAATTTAGATAGATGATCAGTGTAAAACGGGTGATACGGCGATGAATACATTTGCATCAAGCCTCTAGCACAAATATCTTTATACAATTTCCCCGAGACTTAACCCGAGCCCCGAATACAGCTACCCCACTATTTCACTCTTTGCACGACATTCACGAGTTCCCTACCGACGACTCACCTAGTTTCGATTCATCTAAGACTATAGAATTATATAGAAATTCAAAATGCCAGCTCTTCCAGGCTTTACAGATAACCCTTTCCGGACACATGCCGATCTCGTCACGGCCTCACATGCACTTCTCAAGCCGCTTCACGCCTACAAGTCACCAGGCGGAGCACGTATCAAGATCCCCGTAGAGCTAGGTACACACTTCGATGAAACGGCTGCGCGTCTTGAAGGATTTGCGCGAAGCCTTTGGGTAGTTGCTCCATTACTCTCTCACGAAAAAGAATCCACACTACCTAGCCAACCCGGCGACAAGGAAAGAAATGCCCATCTACATACTTTCGCCAAAGGCCTCATAGAAGGAACAACCCCTGAGCTAGTTGGTGAATATTGGGGCGCTGTTCAAGATACCGACCAGCGTATGGTAGAAATGGAGATCCTCAGTTTCGCCCTCTTGTGCGCACCCTCCTCTTTCCTACCCACTTCTTCTACCGCCCGCCAAAACTTGATAAAGTGGCTACAAAATATTAATGGCAAGACCATACCCACTACTAACTGGCTGTGGTTCCGGGTTCTTACTAACTTGGCGTTGGTCAAAACTTGTGGTGTGCCGTATGAGACACTGGAGGAGAGCATCAAGGCAGATCTGTTGGTTTTGGACAGCTTTGAAATGGGCGAGGGAAACGGTTGGAATTCTGATGGAATTTGGGGAGACGAAGGGAGACAGGCGGACTATTACAGCGGGAGTTTTGCGATCCAGTTTAGTCAGCTCTTATTTGTGAAGTTCGCAGGAGATCTTGACCCCGAAAGGGCAGAAAAGTATAAGACACGGGCGGCGTTATTTGCGATAGATCTTATGCGGTATTTTGATGCTAATGGCAAGTTTTATCCCGTACTTAATGACTGAAGCCGGTGGTAACTGATACATATCAGGTGGCGCCATTCCTTTTGGTCGTAGTCTTACATACCGCTTTGCCATGGGCGCTTTCTGGTCTGTAGCAGCATTCACAGACCTTACTATACTAGCTCCTACAAACGGTGAAAAGAAAACAGGAAATCAAGATTCTCAAAATCCTCTCGACTCTCCAGGTATCGTCAAAGGATTTCTCCTCCGTCATTTACGCTACTGGGCCGCGAAACCAGGGATATTTCATGCAGACGGCACTTTGAACATTGGATACGCCTTCCCAAATGCCTATATGTGTGAAGATTACAACTCTCCACAAAGCGTCTATTGGTGTCTAAAAACACTCATCTGCATTGGGCTTCCACCCTCCCATTCCTTTTGGATATGCGAAGAACTCCCCCATCCGTTATATGCTCCATCTATAAACATGGAAGTTACATCGATCAAGCCACCGTTGCAAATAGTTTGTAACGGACGTGATCACACTTTTTTGTTATCATCTGGGCAGTTCTGCGGATGGCCGTTGAAAGCAACAGAAGCGAAGTATAGTAAATTTGCATATTCATCTGCCTTTGCATTTTCGGTTCCGACCGGGCCTTTGATCCAGCAAATTGCACCTGACAGTACATTGGCACTGAGTCTCGACGATGGTGACACATGGAAAGTCAGATGGAAGAGCAGTGATGCCAAGATAGAATATGAGCACCAAATGTCTCATGGTGGGAGAGAAGTCCCGTATTTAATCAGCAGGTGGAAGCCGTGGAAGCTAAACGATATTACTGTAGTAACAAAACTCAGTCCGCCCACGGAACAACGACCAGACTGGCATGTTAGAACACACATCATTCGGGTTCCCAGTTCAGAAAAACATAGAATCACTGCCATGGAGGGTGGCTTCGCTATCTTTGGTCGACAAAAAGAAAGTGGGCTACATCTGCCGGACATAGATCTAACAAAAGACGAGATACAGAAAGAGCGATATACAGAGGGCAAACATGAAAGACAAGGGGCAGCATTTGTAATATCACGCGCCGGCGCAAGTGGAATAAGAGACCTTGGCGTTGACATAACTGCAAAAGGAGTAGTGTTGAGGCCAGATTCTAACACGAACCTATTGGAACAGAGGACATTGATACCCATGCTACAAAGTACTATATGCACTGGAGGAGAGCCAGGCAGTAGCGCGTTCTATGAATACAAATTGAGAACTGGTGTATTTGCACTAGCGGCTGAGAATGGCGAGCTTCGGATAGGTTTAGATGAGCTGAACCGACGATGGAATGACCCTCCAAGATAGGTAGGGAAAGAGAATATTATAAGATACTATATACCTGAATATAATCACTTCTATATTAAAAAGCACAATTGTAATGATTGCGATAATTTTAAAGCTGTGGCATTGATGCATATATTCTGAAAGATAGGCAATAGTACCCTATATGATTACTAGCGGCATTTATCTGCAATATTACTGTCGGTTCAAACCATACGCATGGTTATTGGGGTTGATCACTTCGAATACGGGGCACCACACGCTCGTATTAGCGTAGTGCTCGTTATATTTCAGTGGGATCAAGTGTATTGTATTGACTACGTACAAAGGGGTGTTTATATACCCAAATGGTATCACGTAGTCATGTGACTAGGTCACATGACTAGTACACACCAACAATTACTGATCATTCTCTATTAAGGTGGTCAGAGTAAGAATGACGCATCGAACGCGGATATACTAAGGTTCATAAGAGTACGGCACAGGTGATTTCATGCCGACAGCTTATAAATTTTTCTTTCTGTGGCTATTCCTCCGATGCCTCTCATCTAGATTTAATCGTCTTTAACCTAGTATTGCGTTGCTTTGTGAAAATAAGCTGGGTATTTGACATGGCTATACGGCACTCAGAACGATCTATTCGTACTCTATGATCTAGGTAAAGATGCCTTACATGTGAAGATGACTTGCTTGAACCTACAATAGAGACGCTAGACGGTAGGTGCTAGCGCTAGACGCTCAAACAATTACTTAGCTAGAAGGTGTATATTGACTGTCAAATTTTGTATATCCCACACCCTTGACGAATGTCTGCATCCATGGACCATGCGTCTTGTCTTCCGCAAGCTCCCAGTAGAGTTTCGCATGCTCTTCTCCATTGACCCTGTAAATCGCCGTTCCGTCCGCCTTCCGTTCATCGCCGTAATAAAACCTACAATGGTTTAGTCCTCTCTTTTTCACAAGCGAATCAAAATAAGAAGCGAATAGCTTACTTAAACCCACGGTCTTTATATGCAGCTGAAGCAGCCCAGATCATATGTGCGCCTGCCGACTTTCCAACGCCTTGGGAGAGAAATGACGGGAGAATAGTAACATTCAGGATATTTCCAGTGTAGATGAATGTTCTTGAGGCAGAAGCAGGAAGTTGTGCAAAACCGATAGCAGCTTGTTGCGCAGCGACAAAAGCACTAGTAATATTAATTGTCACATCTCGGCTGAAAGCGGCCAGTGGAAAGGCGAATGGGTCCTGAGGCGGAGTGAGAGTCGAGGCGCTAACTGCGAATATTTAGTAGGAATGTAACGCATTCTCAGGAATTAGGGTTACCATTATAAACAACTACACTTGGAATACCAAACACTTTATTAACTCTTTTGAATGCGTTGACAACATCATCGGAGCTAGCGAAGTCACTCGAGATGTTTAGTTGATTGTCAGTGCTATCTGCTTCATTTAGTGATCGTGAAGCGAGAGCAACTTTATAGCCTCTTGAGGCAAAAGTCCGAGCGACTGCCTGTCCAATATTTGGTCTTGCTCCGAGGATGAGGATGACTGGGGAGGTACTAGGCATGCTTTTCACTGTAGGGAGATGTCAGAGTATTTAGGTGCTAGTAACAGGCTTTACGTCTAGTGTATATATAGACAGCTATTGATTTCGACTGCCTAGGGTTAAGAGTGGTATCTAAATGCGATGTTAGTCAATTGTTGCGGAGCGGCGACAATCCTGCCCGTGATATTATAATCAACAAAGGCGTTAGCTTCGTGGATAGAAAATTTCTGGTTTTCCGGCCTCTTATAATTTGACGATTTCTAATAACATCTGTTCAGCTCATACAAGTCTTATGTCAGAGCACTCTCAACTTTGATTTCTTTAATAATCACTTATTAGTGTCCGTTTTATCTAAGTTATAACGGCACATGATATGTACCACAGATAAGGGCATTTAGGTTTTAGCTTTGCGGCAAAAACATAATCAATGTGGAAAAGAAAAGTCAGATTTACTATGACGATCGCTATTCCATTCATTGCATCGTGCAAAGTGTGACAAGCAGTAACGTTTACTTTCATGCTCAATCAAATGTGAATATAAAGACTCTTTATACCAAAATATTTGCTGTTTAAATTGCAAATTCTTAACCTTCTTAACAATTACTGAATTGAATTCTCTGAAGATGCGATCGAGTGTCGTCGATTGAAGATCTAAGATCATGGGGTGATGACTAACAACTGACTTAGTTTGTGGATGGGACCGAAGACCTGCTTGCGACCTTATAACGTTGGATGAGCAAGACAGCTACTAGTTTCCTTGAGTCGTTGATGAATATTTGTTCCTAAAGTGATTTTTAAATACGGTATAGTAAATTAATTTTGAATCACACCTAACAATCATCATAAATGCCATTGTGGATGCCGTAACCACCAAAGGCTTGGACTGCATGAAGCCTCCGCTCCGGGATCGATTAGTCAGGCGAATATAATTTCGCAACTCGGTGGATGAATTCTTAATCTTCTCGCCCATTAGAGAAGGATGTCTGAAGAGTCTGCCTAATTTTATCATACTTTCTACCTCCTATAGGTATATAAGTTAAGGCGCAAAGTAAATAAGTAAGGGTATAATGTATCATTAGCCTGTTCCATGTGCATAGCGGTGCCACTTGGTTATCTTTATTGTACAAAGGCACGCACAATTCCTGCTCTAAGACTGTCTAAATTCAATTCAACCGGTGGAATCACAAGTCAGCAATATTCCACTCCATCCTCCCGTCGTTCTCATCTTTTGCGTATGGTCAAACATTGGGCATCATGTAGCTCGAGCAGATATCGCAAAAGGCTACAACATGCTCTCGCCTCCAGAACAGTCAAGGAAGCAGAGTGTATCGCCGATCAAGTCGAGATTCCAGTCGATTTGTCAGGTCTAAGCTCTATCAAGAACGGACTATATGTATAGCATAACGGTCTTTAACTCCAGGTCTCGAGAGACTTTTTAAACTCAAGCTCGGGACCCTGGGGTTACACGGCCACCACAACTACAGACCACTCTCGAAAGTTAAGGCATTACTAGATCTTCTGAGTGTTATTGTTTATGAAGGTATGCACTATTCACAAATATTGTCATATATGCTCAGATCCGTCCAGCTGGCACAGTCACCCAAACAATGCGAAGAACCCCGTCTCTCTCTTTTTGGCAGACTTTACTAGGGAATTCAAAGTCGACACCACCAGTGCCTTCATCGCTGTATAGCAAGCCGTATTGGCTTCCCTTTGTCTTAGACAAGTGATACTACAGTGAAAATTGTATTTGCTTGATAATCAAGTTTCGATTGGTAAGCAAACTCGCCAAAGTCATATGCTATAGGTTCGCTCCATTTTACTGTACTGATGGTGGTCGAAAACAACCCAAATTGAATTCTGACAACTGAAATCAGCTAGAGTGGGAAAAAATAGCTACAGTCCTAATTTATTGAAGATGGAGGAGTCTCGTACAAGTAGGCCACAAAGATATAGAGATGGTTCAACTGAGTTGATTATAAGAGTTCGCTACCACATCCTCGACAAACAACAGGCCTGGCAGGCATTCACTGACAACTTGCAGGCATGTGACATGTGTCGCAAGAAAAAGATTCGCTGTGAACAGACGGAAGGTGCATGTATTCAGTGTACAAAGTCCCGGATGCATTGCCATTCTACTCCGATAAGTTTGAAAAGGAGGCCCAAGAGGCCGCATGGGTAAGACTATTTCCTATTAAGCCTCGAGAAGCAGAATCATATTGAAAACCGCCAGGAGCAAGCATACCGAGGAACTTGAGAAGAGATTAAAGATGGTAGAAGCCATGTTGTATGCCCAAAACTCTGCTTCGGGTGAGGCCGAACATCCTAGCAAAGGGCACGAAGCTGTATTGGGAAATTCTGATAAGAAGAGGAATACAGGCCATCCTTTTCTTATTGAAAGGGAAATTTCTAGAATTGAAGGCTCAAAATTGAGACGAGCTCTAAAGCCTACAATCCGCAACATGTCCAGTTGGTCGCCAGCTCCTGCAGTTCAAATGAAGCCTTCCACAGGTATGGATTCCCCAGTACAGTTTCATCTCAGCTGATAATTCCCAGCACCTGTATCTTTTGAGGATATCCTTCAAATATCTGCCCCAGACTGGAAGAACACAGCAATCTCGGATGTATTCAGTCGCCGGATTTTCAAGCCCCTGCCTCCGAAAACTGAAGCTTTACATCTTGTCCGCGAAGCATTCCAAAGTTTCAATGCCGCATTTCCTATCTTTGAGCCAACGTCGTTCATGGCCACTTTTGATGCTCATTACTCCAATGATCAACATGAAGATCCTTCTTGGTGGGCATGTTTGAATGTTGTGCTCGCACTGGCGCATCGCTTCCGTGCCATGAGAGCACCAAACATTCAGTTCGATGACCGAGAAGCATGGGGATACCTACAGAATGCCTTGGCGGTTGCAACACAGCTAACTATGATGGGTTCCGGATTACTTGCTGTCCAAGCAATGCTGGGAATGGCAATTGTGCTGCAGGGCACACCAAACCCACTACCAACACAAGGCCTGATATCTGCAACGATCCGTCTTGCACAGAATATGGGTCTTCACGAGCAATATCAAGGACCCGGTCTAAGTTTACCTGAGATTGAGCAAAGAAAGAGAGTGTTTTGGATCGCATATATCGTGGACAGAGATATTAGCTTGCAAACTGGTCAGCCTCCAGCACAGGACGACGAGGAAATGGACGTAGACCTCCCTGCTGATACCATTAATCTTGATACTTCAGGAGGCGACGGTATTAACTTTCTAAATGTCACTATTGGACTTGCTATTATAAAGAGCCAGATCTACAAAGGACTATACTCAATAAGAGCTAAGAGACAGTCTGAGATCGAAAGACTGATTGTGGTAGAAGAGTTGGACAGCATACTCAAGACATGGAAAGAGAGGGTTTCCATCAATCTCGATGGTGGTGATACTAGATATCCACCGGATGGGTCGCGGTTGCCTAATATTGTTCATAAAACCATCTTGAAGTTCAAATACTTGAGCGCTCTGGACGCTATTCATCGCTCCGCGCCTCAGAATAGCCAGTGGCACGCTAAAAGCAGTGGATCCCAGGAGAATTTCAAGTTGCGAGTTTCTGGCCTCCAAAAGAATCTCGTTTGCATTTCAGAGGCGAGAAAAGCCATTCACGTATTCTCCCGCTTGCCACAGGGCGACTATGCTTATATCTGGATTCTTCTCCACACTTTCGTCTCAGCGTCCACGACTCTTCTATCGGAGATTTTGCACAATCCTGGTCACCCACTTGTCAAGGACGATTTCAGAATCGTGTTTCCTTTACTGAAATTGTTGAAAAAGCTGGAAAAAGACGGGAGAAACTTGGATGTGGCGAGGATGGTGGAATTCTTGGAGGCTTTATGGGGGAATGCAAAGAAGGCGGTTGAAAGACTGAGCTGTAACATGAAAGGTGGAATATATTTTGAAGATGTGAGGGAGGGGTTTGGTATTAGTGAAAGCAGTGGGTCTGGGAAGGAAAGTCTAGAGGATTTCATTCGAAGAATTGAGTTGATTAGTGCCGGATAGTGGCATGATAACATCTATAAAAGAGGCTTTGTAGTTCAATCGCATAGCACCTAGTATAGATAGGTGTCTTTTCATATGCCATACGTAGATAGATGAAGAATAGCGTGTATATGGAAGTTCCGAAAATAGATCCCCACGTTCATGGCCTCGACGCGGGCACTAGCGGAGAGGCTGGGGTCATGATCATACCTCTCACATTAGTCCGAGTCTATTCTTTTATTCTAAACTCTCTCTACTTCTCTTGCTATGCCTCTCTACCATTAATTGTACAATTGTTCCCAAGAAAGTTGAGTTCACTCAATAGGAAGATATTTCCACCGCGTATACTGGTATTGTATAGCAGCGCCATCACCAAATACCTGACACTTCTCGGTGGTGGATTTAATACGATCACAAGCACGGAACAAAGCTTTGGAGCTTTGCATCTACATTGTCTCACAGCTACCGTCAAGATGCCAGCCTCAACTCTCAAAGGATTAGCAATAAAAGCCTGCATAAAAAATATAAGCAGTCTCACGGATGTCGGCGATCTCGAATTCTCCCAATGCCATCAAGTCCTCCGCCGCATTGATTCTCCCGCTCAACTACATCTCATAGAAGAAAACTCACCTCAGATCGCCAGCGATACCGAAGATCTCTGGCGTCACTTTATCTCTCGCGATATTCCTAACTGGGAAGCCAAAAACTACGCACCGAAAGATCCGAGCGGATGGTATTTGGTTTACGCAAAATACAAGCGGCAGCAAGAGCGGGAGATTGAGAAATCGCGCGAGGAACTACGGCAGAGCCTAGCGGGGATAAAGAGCAAAAGAGATGCGATGACCAGTAAAGTCGTGGATTTGAGATCACTACCCAAGATGCCGCGCGATCCTCGACTTATAGCAAATGGGGGAAACCTACTAAAGAGGAAGAGTACAGGGTGGAAGAAGGAGGCGAACAATAGCAGTTTAACTTGGGCAAGTGGTAGCAAGACCAAAATGACGAATGGGAAAAGTGTGCTTACGCGAGCGAGAAGGGAGGCAAAGGAGATCAGTGCGATGAGCAGACTATCGAGACCGATGACTACTAAGATAGGACAAGTGTCGAAGGCGCCGACAGGACTGGTGGATGAGTATCGAAGGGCTGGTAGGCCGATCGAATCAACCGTGAAGATTTTGGCAAGGAAACGAACTGCGTTTGCGGCGGATAGGATGGAGCAAAAGGAGAAGGAGGCGAGGTTAAGAGCGCTGACGATGCAGAAGAAATATGTGCCTGCGGTGGGACAGACGGTTATTGGGTCTTCAGATGAGGACTCCGGGGATGAGCTGTTTGACGAGCCACCACCGAAACAGCAATCTCGTTCAGCAGCTCCTGTATCCTCACGACCTATGCCATCCAAAGAACGATATTCAGGCCCAGATCCTGTGTTCAGACGAGCAACGGAGACAAATCTCAAGCAGCGTCCTTTATCTCGCCCGGCTGTTTCTTCACCTGCACTGTCACGTCCTTCTGCACCAACTCAACATAGCTCGCAACGCAGCCCTAGCCCGACCCTTAAACCAGTGATGAAGAGACGGGCGCCGGTTGATGTGTTCAATCGCACGGTTAAGAAGCCTCGTTCTGCATGAAGCTTACCTGTGAATAGATGCCCTTATATTAGGGCTAGCGACTTTTGGAACTAGCATTAGATGTTTTATTGGGAATGGTATGGCGCATTGTGTACGGAAATATAGCATTTGGGACTAGCGTGGTGTTACAATCATATTTGGACTGGAGTTACATGGAATATCTTGGTAGATAGCTCTACATCAGCAGGAATCTGATATAGTCAAGGTATTATTTGGCATTAGATTAGAAATACCAAGCCCTTTCTGATCAGACAGTCGGCCCATGTGAAAGTCTTGAGGACCTCTGCTTCGGTCACATTTGCTTAGGACATGGTGAGTTTAATCGCATCTCAAATATAGTCTAGTCATTCCCGCATCATCTCATTTCTTTCATGTATGTACGCATAACACCTAAGCAGCCGCAAAAGATAAATCGGAAAGACAACGCCGGCCCAGATCATGAATTGATCACATGCATATATAACCTTCAGATCTGCAAAGCTGCCAAGAGGCTGTAGCAAGAAGATATAAGGCTTGGCTCTTAGAGGATAAACCGCTGCACTACGTTATGTTCTATAGCAAACATCCCATCAGTTCGTCCAGAACCTATTACACATTCTGTAAGGAAGAGCTTCAATCCGTCGACTCGACTTGAGAATGAATTGGACGATAAAGTGCAAGTGTATTGAGTTGGAGAGGTTCCTGGTGTAAAGGTTTGTAGTGAGCTGGTAATGGTTATGGGAGGGATTAGAGACCACCACGCAGCGCAAGAACCAAATGCAACGTCGCACCGCCCTCCAGTTGGTAATCCGTGGCTGTCTTATCGTCGACCCTAAATTCAGTCAATAAAAACCCCTTGTATGTTCCTTTATGTATTCCACTGGTGTACGTTCTCTCGGATAGATCCAAGATCGAGTTTAGGATTGATGACGGCGGGGAATGGCGGGGTGTGCTT
>Ga0247807_10001467_pt1 | contig 13754 bp, 16 predicted proteins | sample UWRJL074202C1_FD_179931 | JGI IMG/M metagenome (GOLD analysis project Ga0247807, IMG submission 179931) | Plant litter microbial communities from Arlington Agricultural Research Station in Wisconsin, United States - UWRJ-L074-202C-1 | ecosystem: Environmental > Terrestrial > Plant litter >...
CCACTCGGGTGAAAGATCTCACCGAGGCTGAAGAACAACGACTTCGCGAAGTAATCGACCGAGATTACACCGTAGAAGGCGATCTCCAACGCCTCGTTACAAATAACATTAAACGTCTTAAAGACATCAACAGCTACCGTGGCCTACGTCACAAAGCTGGTCTTCCAGTCAACGGTCAACGTACTCGTACGAATGCACGAACTCGTAAGGGTCGAGCGATCGCTGTTGGTGGTGCACAACCTAAGTCAGCAACTAAGACCTAAGAAAGGAACAGATTATGGCAGATTCATCTTCAACGAAGAAAAAGCAAAAGCGATCAGTTCCGGCTGGTCAGTTGCACATCCAAGCTACATTCAACAATACGATTGTTAGCTTCACAGATAAAAAAGGTAATGTCCTTACACAAAGTAGCGCTGGCGCTACTGGCTTCCGTGGAAGCAAAAAGGGAACCGCTTACGCTGCACAAGTCGCTGCTGAAAAAGCAACGGAAGCAGCTAAGGGCCAATACGGCGTCGGTTCTGTTGATGTTTTCGTGAAGGGTGTTGGAATGGGCCGTGATGCTGCGATTCGCGCATTAGGTGCTTTCGACATTACTATCGACAGTATTAAAGAGGTAACAGGCGTTCCACATGGTGGCGTTCGTCCTCGTAAGGCTCGAAGGGGTTAACATATGGCACGAGATACTTCCCCAATTGTTAAACAATCTCGTCGCGAAGGGTATGCACTGCATCCTAAAGCGCACAAGGTTATGGCTAAGAAGACTGGTATTCCTGGTCAACACGCCAACGGACGTCAAGGTAAGCCTAGTCTTTACCTGACACAACTTCGTGAAAAGCAAAAAGTTCGTCGTTTGTACGGTCTTCTTGAGAAGCAATTCGCAAAGCTCATGAACGAAGCAATTCGTCGTGATGGTCTTGCGGGTGAAAACCTTCTTCAGATGCTAGAACAACGAATGGACAACGCTGTCTACCGCGCTGGTTTCGCCACTAGCCGTCGTGCAGCTCGTCAACTTGTTGGTCACGGTCACTTTATGCTTAACGGACGCCGCGTTGACATTCCGTCAATCCGTCTAAAGGCTGGTGACGAAATCGTTGTTCGTCCAAAGAGCACGAAATCAGGTTACTTCACAGTACTTGATGACGTTGTTAAGAACTCTGTTCAAACTTCATTGAGCTGGATCAAGAGCGATGCAAAGAAGATGACAATTTCTATCACAGGATTGCCTACTCGCGCAGAAGCAGAGCCAGAAATTAACGAACAACTAATCGTTGAGTATTACTCACGTTAAGGGTAAGGAGCCTACCACTATGTCAAAAGTCATTCACAACCCAGCACTTGCAAGCGTAGAAGAACACAGCGCTACTAGTGCGTCGTTCGTTATTGAGCCTCTACAAGCCGGTTACGCAAATACACTTGGTAACAGCCTTCGCCGCGTACTTCTTTCAAGCATCAAGGGTGGCGCTATCGTCGCCTTCAGCATTGAAGGAACAAGCCACGAGTTCACAACTGTTCCTGGTGTTAAAGAAGATGTCGTTGATATCATGCTGAACCTTAAGAGCATTCGCGTTAAGGTAAGCACTGACGAACCGATTGAACTTCGTCTCGAGAAGAAGGGCGCTGGCGTTATTACTGCTGGTGACATCAAAACTTCTGGTGACGTCGAAATCATTAACAAAGATCAAATCATTGCAACTATCGACGACCCTAAAAAGTCTATCGTTATGAACTTTGTTGTTGAAGCTGGCCGCGGCTACGAGACTATTGAAGACTCTAGCATTAACCGCCTTCACAGCGACATGATTGCACTCGATGCGATCTTTAGCCCAGTACTTCGTGTACGATTCAAGGTTGACAGCACTCGCGTTGGTCAAGAGACTAACCTGGACAAGCTCCAACTAAACGTCGAAACTGATGGTTCAATCACGCCACGTGATGCCTTCGAAGAAGCAGCGGCTATCTTGGTTAACCAATACACAGCACTTGCTGGTTCAACAACTGTTGAAGCTGCACCTGCACTTGGTCAAGATACAGAAGAAGAATCAAATGAGCTCAACACTCCTATTGAAGAGTTGAACCTCAGCGCGCGTACAGCTAACGCGCTCATCAACAACGAAATCCGTACTGTGCGTGACCTCGTCACACTATCAGAACAAGATCTTCGTGAGTTGAAGGGCTTCGGTAGCAAGGCGCTTGATGAAGTCAAAGATAAACTGGCTGAATTGGAAATCTAAACATGCACCGACACGGATATAAAGGACGTAAATTTGGACGCGAACGTGATCAACGACGCGCTCTGCTCAAGGGACTAGCAACTAGTCTTGTTGAACACGGCAAAATCGAGACCACATTCCCTAAAGCCAAAGAATTGGTCCGCTACATTGAAAAGCTTATCACCAAAGCTAAAAAAGGTGATCTTGCGAACCGCCGCCGCGTAATTGCTGGCCTTTCAACACAAGCTGCTGCATTTCGTCTTGTAGACTTAATTGCACCACAGTTGGCTGGTCGCACAAGCGGACACGTTCGTGTAGAGCGAACTCGACTACGCGTCGGTGATGGTGCCCAAATGGCTACTATCGCTTTCGTTGACGAGATCAAAGAAACTCCAGTTGCTTCTGCGCCAGTAGAAGTTGCTGCAAAGGAGACTAAGTAATGGTTAATGCAAAAACTTTCAGTCTTCGTACTGAAGACACCAGCCGTGAATGGTTCCTGATCGACGCTGCTGACATCCCACTAGGACGTACAGCAACAAAGATCTCTAACCTTCTGATTGGTAAGTCAAAAGTTACTTACACCCCACACGTTGATAACGGCGATTACGTTGTTGTCATCAACGCTGAAAAGCTTGTTGTGACCGGTGACAAAGAAACTGACAAGAAATATTACAGCCACAGTGGATTCCCAGGCGGAATTAGCGACGAGACTCTTATGGAAGCTCGCGTTAAGCACCCTGAACGAATTATCGAACGTGCTGTGAAGGGTATGATCCCTAAAAACAAGCTTGCCGCTGGTCGTATGGCTCGCCTACGTGTCTTTCCTGGTGAAGCACACACGCACACAGCCCAAACACCTAAGAAAGTGGAGATGAAATAATGGCACTACCTGCTGGAAAATACATCTACGGCCTCGGACGCCGCAAAAGTGCGACTGCACGTGCACGTCTGTACGCTGGTAAAGGTTCAATTGTAATCAACGACAAGCCTGCTGCTGAATATCTTTCACAGAACAAAACGCTTCTCGCTGAGATCACTGATCCTCTTGCACTCGTTGGCAAGCAAAAAGACTACGACATTACTGTTGTTGTCCAAGGTGGTGGTTTCTCAGGCCAAGTCGATGCGATTAAACTCGCTATCGCCAAAGCACTGACAACTGCACACTCTGACCTACGTACAACTCTTAAGAAAGCCGAGTTCTTGAAACGCGACTCTCGTGAGAAAGAACGAAAGAAGTACGGTCTGCGTTCTGCTCGCAAGCGCGAACAGTTCTCAAAGCGTTAGTCTTCGACTACGAATCAAATCTGAGCCTCATTACGAGGCTCTTTTTTGTATGCTGTCAGGCACATACAACAGGGGGGAAATAGGGTATAATGAATGAAATGAGTAAACCAGTTATCCTAACCGGACTTCGTGCCAATAACAATCTGACAATCGGTAATTATTTTGGTGCAATGTTGCCAATTATTGATATGGCGAAAAAGCGCTCTGCTGACTATCAAGTCAACATGTTTATTCCTGATCTTCACAGCATTACAACGCCAGTTGATTACAGTGCGATTAACAAGCAGATTATTTTGACCGCAAAGGTGTTTGTAGCGGCTGGACTGCCAATCGATAACGACGGGATCTATTTATACCGTCAAAGCTATATCTCTGCGCATAGCGAGCTGACCTGGGTGCTGGATTGCATCACAGGAATCGGTGAGATGAACCGTATGACCGCGTTTAAGGACAAATCAGGCACTATCGGTGACGAACGTGTCAGTGTTGGCCTATTTAACTATCCTGTCCTTATGGCAGCTGATATCCTGCTGTACGGCTCTGAATACGTACCGGTGGGTGATGATCAGACCCAGCACCTCGAATTCACACGCGATATTGGTCAGCGTATGAACAAACAATTCGGTGAGGTCTTTACAATTCCACGCTCCGTCAAGGAGCAGCATGCCTTCTTTGGTAAAGAGCAGGGGCTGCGCATCATGGATTTACAAGATCCTACAAAAAAGATGAGTAAGAGCGATGAATCGGGTAAGGGCGTTATCTTTTTGAGCGACACGCCAGAAGACGCCGCCCGGAAGGTTATGAGTGCAGCTACCGATGACAAGGCGTACGTCCGATTTGATCGTGTAAACCAGCCCGGCATTAGCAACCTGCTTGAACTACTAGCATTGTTCCAACAACGAAACCTCGAGGAAGTTGTAGAAGAGTTCGAAGGACAAACACTGTACGGGGACTTCAAAGCACTGGTTGCCGAAGAAGCGCGTCGATTCCTCCTCGACTTTCACAAGAAGATGGCCGAAGTAGACGAGGCGGCCGTCATCGCTAAGCTCGAACAATCAGAAGCCGACCTAAAAATTATTGCTAACCAAACCTTACTTCGGGCACAACAAGCCGTTGGACTGCGCCCAAGGAACTAACACATGTCAAAAACACTCTCACGCGATATTAGAATAATCTTGCGGCAATTTGAAATTGCCGGCGAACTGACTGCGAAGTCGGAAATTTCACTTATGAAAGAAATTGAGCTCGGCCAAGGCTGTAGCTTGATTACGTTCGTATTCGACAAGGCAAAATATTACATTCTTATAGACGGGAATGCTGACGATGACGAGCAGTACATCCTCGAACAAATTCAGACCCTCGAATCTGAAGTGCGTGGCGCGATGGTACGCAACCCACTAGATGACAGTCAAACAACATGGGGCATGCCGTTCAAGGGCAAGGACGCCTATCTCTTTAAGTTGATTGTCGAAAAGCGTCGCCTTGACGTTGAACTCGCGAACCGCTACCCGAAGCTCTCGCGGAGTACGATCCAAAAATACATCAAAGCCGGCCACGTGCAGGTGGGTGGTGTTGTAATCACACAACCAAAAAAGGACGTTTTGGAGACAGATGACATCGCAATGGTGCCACCTGTTATGAGTGACTTTAGTGAGCAGCAAATTCCAATTATTTACATTGACGACAATGTCATCGTCGCCAGCAAGCCAACCGGTATGCTGACCCACAGTAAGGGTGTAATGAATGACGAGTTTACTGTTGCAGACTTCTTCCGTCGCTACACAACATTCGGCCTCGAGACGAACCGCCCAGGTATCGTTCATCGTCTAGACCGTGATACAAGTGGTATTATCATCGGTGCACGACACGCAGAGGCTGCAGAGATCCTGAAAGCTCAATTCGCCGACCGTAAGGTGCAGAAAGAATACATGGCTGTAACCGATGGCATTCCAAAGACCGCTAATGCGATCATCGACCTGCCTATTGGACGTAACCCTTCGGCGCCAAGTACATTCCGCGTGGATTCAAATGGTAAGTCTGCCGTTACGACCTACGAGGTTGTTGCAACAAACAAGACCCAGGCGTTGATTAAGCTCTGGCCAAAGACCGGTCGTACACACCAACTCCGCGTTCACATGGCATACATTGGTGCACCAATCGCCGGTGACCGCGTATATAACAAAAAGAAAGCCGGACGCCTTTACCTACATGCACAGAGTCTCGAAATCACGATTCCGCCATCAAAGCGCGTAACCTTCTCAACACCTGTTCCGAACGATTTTACTGATAAGTTCCCAGGATACAAAAATGTCTAATGTGTACATACATCCAAAAACACAGCACCAACTAGACAGCTTTGTCGCTGACTTACCACAATCACTTCTTATGACCGGCCCGTATGGCGTCGGTCTAAAAAGTACCGTGACCTACATTGCGGATGCGCTTCGCATCACACCTATCTACATCCTGCCAGAGAAAAACGAAAAGGTTGATGTAGAGAAAGGTGTTATCACTGTCGACATCATCCGTCGTCTGTACGCTATGACGAAGACTGTGGAGACCGGAACTCGCTTGATCGTGATCGATTACGCCGAACGTATGGGCGTCCAGTCACAAAACGCGTTCTTGAAGCTACTCGAAGAGCCCGGCATGAATACGCACTTTATATTGTTAACTCATAATGTTTCGAAATTACTCCCGACGATTCGTTCGCGTGTACAACTTATCGACGTGAATCCCGTGACGATCGAACAATCCACCGCACTCCTAGAAGAACTTAAAGTCACCGATGCACAGAAAAAGGCGCAACTACTATTTATTGCAGGTGGTTTGCCTGCGGCACTGACAGTACTCGCCTTAGATGAGAAGGCTTTCGAAAGCCGAGCACAGATCGTTCGTGACGCTCGGACTTACTTACAAGGCTCGACATATGATCGCTTGAAGATTGCGCTGGCGTATAAAGACGGTCGCGACGCTGCGTTGATACTGTTGACCGACGCAGGAAAGCTTCTGCAGGGTTCTGTAAAGAACGGGCAGGGAAGTGACGTTATCCGTAAGATCGAGGCGGTACTTGCGGTGCACGAACGTATTGAGGCAAATGGGAACATCCGATTGCAACTAGCCTCGATTAGTCTGTGATGGTATACTAGAACGTAATGTTAGGCCTTATTGTTATCGTCTTAATCGGCTCATGGGCACTGTATCAACGACAAACTATTAGTGAAGTCGCCAGTGATTTGCCCTCAAAACTTTCTGATAAATTAGACCAACTTTGGTCGATTGCGCAGACTTCTTTGCAGGATCGAAAGTATCTTCGCGCCGAAAAAGCACTACTGACGATTCTTCGTGTTGATGAACGAAATGCCAGTGCCTACAACCGCCTGGGTATCCTGTATGCAAAGCAAACACAGTATAAAGAAGCGATTGAGTGTTTTGAGATTGCGCAATCACTTGAGCCTAGCGCGAGTAGCTTGCACAACGTAGGACTAATCTATTACGAGACTCAGACGTATGAAAAGGCGGCCCTCGCATTCGAGCAAGCGTTGGCGATTGATAACGAACTAGCGTCACGTCACATTGCCTATGCAAAAGTCCAAGAAAAGCTTGGTAACGACCGCAAGATGATCGACTCACTAGAGCGTGCAATTCAGCTTGATCCGATTCCACAGACCTTATCTATCCTTGCTGATGCCTACGACCGCATCGGTGAAGAATCATTAGCGCTTGACCTGCGTGAGCGTGCAGCAAAGATGATCATTCCACAAGGACAATCTAAGCAAGTAAGACAACCACGTCGCGTGGTAATGTAAGGAGTTTTAAAGTGGCAGAACAAACAAGCAGTAACACAATTCAATTTGAACAAGCGACAAGCCTCGTACGAACACACGGCATCTTGGCAATCGTCTTTGGTGCACTTGGCGTCTTTGGCTCATTGATACTGTTTAGTTTATTGGCAATTGCGACAACTGTTCCATTATCAGAAGTAGACGCATCAAGCCCGGCCGACCTATATGTTGGATCTGCCTTTCTAGCAATCACAACGCTTATCTTCTTCACGCTTCCACACGTGTTCTTTATCATCTCTGGGGTTAAGCTCGTTAGGAACCCAAGTCCTTCGACCGCTAAAGTACTGATTATCATCAACTTGGTGTTGAGTGTATTTTGGAACCTTATCATCCTTATCTTTGCAATCATTAACCTGACACAACTTACTGACTATAAAAAGGGCTACATCGAATCATCTGCGAAATAGCAGTAATCTCCCAATAAAATATCTCACGGCAATCGTGAGATATTTTATATGGTGCTGGAAGTAGGACTCGAACCTACGGAGCCTTACGGCGGGAGATTTACAGTCTCCTGTGATTGCCACTACACGATTCCAGCATGTTAAATAATTGAACGTATCATATCATGGAGCCGCCTCACGGATTCGAACCGTGGACCCCCTGTTTACAAAACAGGTGCTCTAACCAACTGAGCTAAGGCGGCAAGCTTTGATACTTGAACTATTCTATATGATTATTCACTGATTTTCAAGGTGTTATGGAGCCGCGATCGGGATTTGAACCCGAGACCTCATCCTTACCATGGATGCGCTCTACCAACTGAGCTATCGCGGCATGTATATTCCTTCGTTTCACTCTATGGCTTACGCGCCGCGAGAGCTTATTGGTGAGAGCGCTGCGCTCTACGAAATATTTGCGTTCACGCAGGAGCTATCGCTACGTTCAACACTCCGACGATTTTAGCATAAACGCAGGCTTCATTCAATCTGTTATACTGGCTATATGCCTACTTTTAGTTTTGATATAGTTTCTACTTACGATAAAGCAGAAATGAATAACGTCTTTCTGCAAACCCAAAAAGAAATTGACAATCGCTTTGATTTTAAAGGCACACCCGCTGCTGTTGAATGGATCGGTGACAAAACAGGTATTAAGATTACCGGTGCAGGGGACTGGCAGATCGAAAACATTATTGATATTATCCGCAAAAAACTCGCGTCACGTAATCAATCCAGCAAATCGCTAGATCTGACCAAAGAAATCGTCACCGCAAATCTTAAATCTACAAAAGAGATTTCGTTCATTGCTGGACTGACGCAAGATAAAGCGAAGCTGATTACTACGGCCATTCGTGAGCATGCACCAAAGGCAAAAGGGCTTATCCAGGGCGATGCAGTACGCGTAACAAGTTCTAGTAAAGATGAGCTACAAAACGTCATGCGCGTCGTGCAATCACAAGAGTTTGATTTTCCGGTTAATTTCGAGAATTATCGATAAAACATATATAAGGGGTGAGGGTCTTGCTCTTACTCTAGTAATTTGTTATAGTAGACCACTGAAATACGATATCATTTTAAGGAATTCTCATGGCTAAAAAGAACACCAAGCGCAAACTCGTCGGACTCGTCAGTGAATTGACTGGTCACCGTACGTATTACACTACCAAGAATACTCAAAACACGACTGAAAAGATCGTTTTGAAGAAGTACGACCCAATCGCTCGCAAGCACGCTACATACACCGAGACAAAGAAAAACCTCGGTCGTAACGAAGTCAAAAAGCGCAAGAACTAGTCTTCGCGTTTATCAAGGACACTGGCCAGCCATGTTGCTGATTCCAGTGTCGCACCTAACATCGTCTCTGTGAGGCGATGTTCTGTTATGTAGACATATACCTTGCCTTCGAATATTTCGATGGCGTGTGGCCAAAAACGAGCAGCAATAGTGTTTGTTACGTGTGTCGTTAATGATTCTTCGATCTCAAGCGCACGAGACGACAAGCCGTAGACATCATAGCGGGCGTGGAACTCTGCACTATGTGGTGCAAGGAACATCGTGTTGACAGCGTGAAGCGTGTTGTAGGCCGTAAAAAACTTATTATATGCAGCCGGGCTGTGTCCTTTTGGTTTCAAGAAGATGTGCGGGAGTTCGGCGTCAGTTAACGATACCTGCAGAATAAGCCAAGAGTGTTCAGATGTGGGTTCGTTGCCATGCTTGAGGATATCGTATCGATCTACCATGCTGATGTTGTATCCATCATACGATCCGACTGCGTAATGTGTGTCGCGGTGGCTGGTCGAAACAGTTAATCCGCGAATAATTTCGTGATCGTCTTCGTGTTGATCGACGGATCCAAAGTAGACGAACCCGAGCTTGTCAGCAAATGAGCGAATACTGCGTCCCCTCGAGCGGGTCACAGGAGAGTAGCGGCGAAGCACGTGCTTCATGACCCCACCCTTTTTCATCATTTCTTTGTACGCTCGATGAAGTCTAGAATAGTTGAAGCGTACTCGGCGTGTGACCAGGTTAGTGGCGCAGGTGCGATGACTTGATCGGTTATAGGATCGATCTGTTCTGAAAGCATGCCACTCTCTAATGCGTGAGACTTCACCCAGTCGAGGATCTTCTCGGCTTCTTCGATCTTACCCTTTTCTAGTAAGTACTGTGCGTGCCAGAGTGTCGTAATAAACCACCAGTTCCCAGTGACGGAAGGATCAGATCGACGATACGGGTCGTTCTCATAGCGAGGAATCCCGGGTTCGTCGTCCAGTAGGTTGAAAAGGTCGCGCATCATTTCGACTGCATTCGTCATCTCGGGACCATTGGCATCGAATAGGCCGAACATGAATGCACCGAAAACACTTGCTGCATCGACGGTTGGGTCTTTGCTGACGACACCTTTTTCAACACTGACACTCTTGTAGAATGACTTACGCTCTTCGTTGTACAAGTGTTTCGCCGCTGCTTGTTTGATGTCATCGGCTGCTGTGCGCCATTTGACGGCGTTATCTGAGTCTCCGGCTATGACGGCCAGTTCAGATGCAGCGAGGAGCGCTCCGTAGGTTACAGAGACAGTGTAGGTGAAGGTTGCGAAGATTTCTTCCCATAGGTCATAACTTGGTTTCGGAAGGCCAGTGACGTCATCGATAAACTCAGCCAGGAAGTTTGCCATCGGGACGATCATCGAATTATAGAATTCTTGGATGAGTTTACTGTCTTTATGGACATTATAGAACTGCGCGAACATAAAGACCACAACAGCGGTTTCATCCTCTTGAATCGGTGCGGCAACGACGTCACCATGGACGTATGGGTGCCAGCTACTGCCCAGTGCACCATCGGCACGGTATTTATGCATCAAATACCCACCCGGGTGCATGCCGCGCTTAGTAAATTCGAAGAAATGATACGGTTCATTGATATAGCCAAGGCGAATCAGCGGCCACATGACGTAGCTACCATCGCGAGGCCAGCTATATCCATAGGCGTCGCGGGAATAGTTTAACATCGTACTGTCGGTGCTGGCGATGACTGCACCACGCTTGTCCATTTGTGACTTCATGATCATCATGCTGTTAATGAACAGCTGTTGGTGATTTCGTGGAATGCTCGGTACAACTTCCAGTACAGGCTCTAGCCATTTATGCCACCAGTTCGCAGTTGCCGCCAGGCGCTTTTCCATACCATCGTCATCGAGTTGTTTGTGAATATATAGCGCCTCACGGATCGACATGCCGGCGCTAATCCAATAGTGCACGCGCTCGGAGCTCTTTGCACCAACTTGCAGCGTAAAGCCAATGATAGAGTCAACGCGGCCGTGTTCGACGTTGTTGCCCTCTAGGTGCCCGTCCTCGGCATCACGGAAACTGCCTTCATGGTTTTCAATACCGAAGAGTCCCATCGTGTACTGATCAAATGGCTTGCCATTATGTTGTCCAGAGATAGCGAATGCTCTGCGTCCACGGTAATGCAGGATTGCGTTGCTGTCAGGTAGATACTGCGCGGTATCGGTGTTACTACGAGAGTCACCGATAGCAAATGCTTGGTGCATATATAGTTTGATTTCGCGAGGCTGCTCTGAAAGGTTAACGACGTGAATGTTACGCATAAAGACACTGACTTCTGCGTCGACCGCATCGTCAAACTCAATAATAATGTTTAAAGCGGCATTTTTAGCCATTGTGTGGCCAACGAGCGCAGTGTGCGGATAGCTAAAGCTAAATTCCCATTGGTCTGTGTCGTCGAGCCAGCTAATCTTGCCATCAACATAAACGCCTACCTTGTGGCGTAGGTTTGCACCAGCTGCGTGGTTCTCGAAGCCAACATAAGGGTAGTAGAAATCGTGGACGAGTCCAAATTTATTCAAGCCGACATGTAGTTCACCGTTGCCCAGGACGATTGGTCTAGCCACGTAAGCCTCCAGTCTTGTGGGTCTCGTGCAGACGCCAGCGTAAGTCGCGGATAACATTCATGTAATACAAGAATGCATCGTATGGTGATTCGTACGGACTGAAGTAGGCGTGTACGTCACCATCGCTAAACCATTTCGTACACATGTAATACGCGTGGTCGGATGTTTGTAGGTTGCGCCAATCAGAGATAAGAACAGCATCATTGGTGCGAAGGATGTCTTTTTCGAGGGCATACAGGTGTCCCATTGCTTCTTGTTGCATACTATTACCTAGCCATGCAGTCAGGTCGCGTTCAGCATCGGCCCAGGTCACGGTTGAAGGCATGCTTAGTTCACCGACAGGTTCGTTCGCATCGATTGCTTCGGACACGGTGTAGAATGTGTTCTCCGGGTTAGAAAGCCAACGGCCAACGAAGTCTTCGAAGAAGTCAAAGATACCCGTATCTTGCCATTGGTGCTCACCGAAAGTTTCGTAGTCCATGAACAAGTTTATCAGCGGTGCATCTTCGATTGTTGCGTTTGCCCATTCGGTGTACTTGTCAGCAGTCAGTGGCCATTCTTGCCATTCTTTGTTACTGAAGCGGAAGGCGAGGTCGTCGCTCAGTTTGTAGTTCTTTAAAAGAAGGCTAATGTTCTTGGTATTAGGCGGTTTGTAGACGAAGTTAGGGCTGCGCCAGTCGAGAATTGGATCCCAGCCTTCAGCCAATATGCCTTTAAAGCCGTATTCATCTGCCCACTGTGCGAGTGAGTCGTTGTACGAGAGTTCTGTGTTGCGGAAGACGCTCGTCTCGACACCGAAGAGTTCACGGATCTTGTCCTTATGTGCTTCAACTTGGCGAACGAATTCCTCGCGGCTATAGAAGAAGGCAAGTGAGTGATAGTATGTTTCGGATACGATTTCGACGCGACCAGTTTGGACGAGCCGTTTGAAACTCTCGATGACATCCGGGCCCCATTGTTCGGCCTGTTCTAACCAAGTGCCGGTGATACTCAATGAGACTTTAAATTCAGGATGATTCGCAAGCAGCTTCTCGAGGAGGGCATTCATAGGACGGTATGATTTCTCGGCAACCTTATTGAACACTCGTTCGTTATTACGGTCTGTCAGAGGATCAGATTCGTTGAAGTAATTATGATCAATTGCGGTATCAAACACGCTATATTCGCGTACGCGGTGCGGTTGGTGGACGTGAAGGTACAGCGTGATACCACGCTTCGCTTCGCTTATGACTTCACTCATGCGAATACTCCGATTTGTGGCAGTGGTGCTGCATACATCTTCATGCATTTTTTAGCGACATCATTCCATGATAGTGTTGCGTATTCACGCATGACATTCTGACGAAGTTCGTTCTTTAGCGCGTCAGACGTCGCGATACCAACGATTTGGTCGGCGAGGCGATCAACATCCCAAAAGTCATACTTAAAGATGCTACTGAGGACTTCAGATACCCCCGACTGATTGGTCAAGATGAGTGCGTTATCGTGATGGGCAGCTTCGAGGGCGGTGAGGCCAAATGGTTCGCTGACAGAGCTCATGACGAAGATGTCGGAGACACTATATGCATCACGCCACTGTTTGCCACGAACAAAGCCGGTGAAGAAGATTTTGTCGGCAATACCCAGGTCGGCCGCGAGTGCAATCAACTCATCCCGTTGTTCCCCGTCACCTGCTAGCAGCAGTGCAATACGATCATAGCGCTCGTTTGCCTTCGCAACAGCACGGACTAAGTATTCAAGACCTTTTTGAATTGTGAAACGGGTAACTGCGCTAATAATAGTGTATCCTTCGTCCTTTAAGCCTTCGAGGTATTTGTATGTACGGTTGTCGTATGCGTAGCCATCGTTGAAACTCTCTACATCAATGGCGTTGTGCATGACATCGATTTTGTCGGCTGGGATGCCGTAGCGAGAGATAATAATGTCTTTCGTGATCTGGCTGACCGCAATAATTCGATCGGCAACCATTAGTCCCTGATATTCAATTTCGTGCACAATAGGGTTACCTTGGTTACCGCCAGCGCGGTCGAATTCGGTAGCGTGCACGTGCACGATCAAGGGT
>Ga0247807_10001468_pt1 | contig 13744 bp, 8 predicted proteins | sample UWRJL074202C1_FD_179931 | JGI IMG/M metagenome (GOLD analysis project Ga0247807, IMG submission 179931) | Plant litter microbial communities from Arlington Agricultural Research Station in Wisconsin, United States - UWRJ-L074-202C-1 | ecosystem: Environmental > Terrestrial > Plant litter >...
TATGTCCATTTAAAGGATAAGGCACATCAGCAGGAATCAGCATGGGCCCATGTGCATATTCATGCAAATCAGAACCACAAATACCTGCATACTGAACTTCTATTTTCACTTGTTTACTACCTGTGGAGGGTATGGGGGCATCTTCTACTCTAATATCTTTAGCGGCATACCAACGGGCAGCTTTCATCACTGGAACTGACATCATATAAAATGGTTTAATAGTAATTCAATAATAAGTAATCTAAAAGAACCCTAATTTGTTCTTGTCGTAAGAGATCAGCATGTTTTTAACGCTTCTGTAATGGTCAAGCATCATTTTATGATTTTCTCTGCCAAAACCGGATTTCTTGTATCCTCCAAATGGCGCATGGGCAGGATAAGAGTGATATTGGTTCACCCATACACGGCCAGCCTGTATAGCACGCGGCACCTGATATAACTCATGTGCATCACGTGTCCATACGCCGGCACCTAAACCATATAAAGTATCGTTAGCAATCGCTATGGCCTCTTCTACTGTTTTAAATGTAGTCACACAAAGAACAGGGCCGAATATTTCTTCCTGAAAGATCCGCATCTTGTTATGTCCTTTAAAAATCGTTGGTTCGATATAGTAACCAGTTTCCAGCTCTCCTGGTAACTTATTAATTCCTCCTCCGGTCAGTACTTCTGCTCCTTCTTCAATTCCTATTTTGATATAAGAAAGTATCTTTTGATACTGCTCATTGGAAGTTTGAGCTCCCATCATGCTCTCCTGATCTAATGGACTCAAAGTTTTAATAGCTTTTGTACGTTCAATTACACGGGCAATGAACTGATCATAAATGCTTTCCTGAATTAAAAGACGGGAAGGGCTGGTACAGATTTCACCTTGATTTAATGCAAACATTACTGCACCTTCTACTGCTTTATCAAAGAATTCATCATCCTGAGCGGCTACAGATTCAAAAAATATGTTAGGAGATTTCCCACCCAGCTCCATCGTAGAAGGAATAATGTTCTCCGCAGCATACTGCATGATTAAGCGGCCTGAGGTTGTGCTTCCTGTAAAAGCCACTTTAGATATTCTGGAGGATGTAGCAAGCGGTTTCCCGACTTCTAAACCATAGCCGTTCACTATATTCAAAACACCGGGAGGCAGGATATCACCAATCAGCTCCATTAAAATGATAATAGATACTGGTGTCTGCTCTGCTGGTTTAACAACTGTACAACAACCAGCAGCTAATGCCGGAGCTATTTTCCAGGTGGCCATTAATAAGGGGAAATTCCAGGGGATAATTTGTGCTACTACTCCTATAGGTTCATGTAAAACTATGCTTACAGTATGTTCGTCGTGCTCTGCGATCGTACCTTCTTCGCCTCTTATGACCCCGGCAAAATACCTGAAATGATCTATAATAAGTGGTAAATCTGCGGCTAGTGTTTCGCGGATCGCCTTTCCATTATCTATAGTTTCTACGGTGGCGAGATAAGTTAAATTATCTTCAATTTTCTGTGCAACTTTCAAAAGAATGTTGCTTCTGTAGGTTGGAGAACTCTTACTCCATGTTTTAAAGGCTTCGTGTGCAGCATCCAATGCCAGCTCTACATCTTCTTTAGAAGATCTCGCTGCTTTGGTAAATACTTTTCCGTCTACAGGGGATATATTATCAAAATAGATGCCTTTTACCGGTGGCACAAACTTGCCTCCGATAAAATTATCATAATGAGATTTAAATGCAGGTCTTTCCATAATTGTATGAGTTTATGATTTGGTTAATACAAACCTAACGGCTAACAGGAATCATGGGTAGGACAATTGTAGCAAGTAGTAGCATTATCGTTGCAGAAAGATTGTGCGAGCATCTTGAAATAAACTTATATTTGGTTATACGCCCTTATTACTAACCAAAATTTACTGATCATGATGCAGCATAAATTAAATCTTATGGAGTTGAGTAAGGAAGCGAATTTACAAACCTTAGTAGAAAACAGAACGGCTTATACGCTGGAACGCTGTGAACTGAATGTGTTTGAAACTTATTCTGAGTCGTATAAAATACCTTTGAGCTTTAGTGATTTTGTGATCACAAGTATGCTGCGCGGTAAAAAGGTAATGCATCTTTGCGATCGGCAGGGTTTCGATTATTTGCCGGGAGAAACTGTTATTGTCCGCCCCTCACAAATAATGGAAATCGATTTCCCTGAGGCTTCTGGCCATAATCCGGCACAGTGTATCGCCCTGGCTATAGATAACGATCAGATTAAACAGACTATCTGCTATCTGAACGAGTATTTTCCTAAAACTACTGCTGGTGAAGAGTGGTCACTGAATTATGAAGAATATCATTTCTACAATAATGAAGAGATTTCTTTTCTGATCAATAAGATTATCAGGATTTGTGCTGAGGGATCAAAAGAAAAGGATGTATTGGCAGATCTGACCTTAAAGGAATTACTGGTCAGAATTATGCAGACTCAAAGTTTAAAAACGATTGGCCGTACGGATATGAATCATAATCCTCTGGCCTTTGTAGTTGGTTATATTAAAGCTAACCTGAGTGAAAAAATAAGTATTAATAGTTTAAGCAGCAAGGCCTGTATGAGCAAAGCTACTTTTTACAGATTATTTAAACGGGAATTAGGTATCAGCCCGAACGATTTCATCCTGATGGAAAAAATAAAACGCGCTAAACAATTACTGGCCAGTCCTGGTTCAAAGATTGCTGCAATCAGCTATGAGCTTGGTTTCAGTGATGCTAATTACTTTATCCGCGTTTTCAAAAAACTGGAGGGTATTACTCCCGGAAGTTATCAATTGCAATTTTCAGCGCTGAATAATTAGCGAAATTCACCTCTTGCTATAAAGCTTCTTATCAATTAATGGCACAAAGATCAGGATGATTAAATCTGCAATTGATAAAATCAATATTGCGATATCTGTAGTTTGCATAATAACAAGAATTAAAAGCGGGCCCGGCAAATGCCAGACCCGATAGAGCGCATAATCAAATTATAAGATCTTATTTAAGGAAAACCTTTCTTACTGCATTGTTATTGTAATCAATAATGTATACAGTTCCATCTTTGCCAATAGCTATATCTCCCATAGCGCCAAATCCAGCCTCATTAAGACTTCCATCATTGCTACCTGTAATAAATTTCGCAATAGTAGTTACTTCTCTGGTTAAGATGTTGACTTTTCTGATCGCACGATTACCATTATCAGCGATCAGGATATTTCCTTTTCCATCAGAAGTTAAACCATTGATATCGGTAAACATTGCTGCCAATCCAATACCATCTGCATAGCCATAATTAGTTCCACAGAAGCGCAGGTTTCTTTGACCTGATAATTCAGTGCTGGTTATATAAATTGATTCGTTACTCACTGCATAGAAAGTATCGCCAAAGATTGCCGGTCTTGAGCTTTCAAGTATTCCACTAAGGCTAACTGTTGATCTCTGACCATTTTTATCAAATCTCAATGCATTATTAAATCCATTGATTACATACAAGAATCCTTTTTCATCAAAAGCTATCTTGTTTGTATATCCTATATTGGTGGCAAATGTGCTCACTACTCCCTGGGTAGTGATTTTTCGGACAACTTGATTAGCGTAGTCACTTAAAAACAGGTTATCCTGATCATCTATAGCCATACCTGATCCTGAACTTAAGCTAAACAGTGCATCAGTCCCTGTTCCATTGCTGAAACCTGATTGTCCGGACGGGCTTCCTGCAAAAATAGAAACAGTTCCGCCAGGGGTAATTTTTTTAACCCGGTGTAACCTTGCTTCCAGTACATATACATTTCCATGTGTATCTACAGCAATTGCACCGCTTCTTCCATCAAATGCAAAGTCATTCTTACCAGGTCCACCCGCCAGTGTAATTACCCCGGCACGGTTAAAGTCTGCAGGAGCAAAGGTTGTCTGACCATTGACTACAACTTTTAATGGTCCTGAAGTAAATCCTTCTGGTGCAATAACTATCAGACTGGTTTCTGAAGCACTGACCACAGTTGCAGCTTTACCATTAAAAGTAACTGCATTTTGTGCGGCAGCAGTATTAAAACCTGTACCAGTAATTGTTACACGTGTACCTGCTAAACCGTTTGCAGGGCTTAATTTTGAAATACCCAGACTCTGATCTTTAAATTCAGGCCCCTCAGTTACCTGATCATTTACACTCAGTACAATTTTACCATTTCCTGTACCCCCTGGAATAGTCAGGGTAATCTGAGTAGGAGTTGCCGCTGTTAATGCAACCTCTTTACCATTGATAGTTACCTTATTTTCTTCAGTTAAGGCACTGAATGTTGTTCCGGTAATAGTCATTACTGCACCAGCCGGACCGCTCAGCGGATTCACACTCAGAATTACCGGTAAAGCCACGACCGTAAATGCAGGCCCGGTCACTTTCTGGCTATTGATAGTTACCGATAAAGGACCAGTATTTACCGCATCCGGTGCGACCACAACAAGATGATCATCCGCAGCTTCCTCTACTAAAGCCTGTTTACCGTTAAAATCAACATAATTACCCTGAGCCAGTTCTTCAAATCCGGAACCTGTAATGCGTACACGTGTCCCTTTCCCTCCGGTAAGTGGTTTTATAGCTGTTATAGATTGATATTTAAAAGTCTGTCCGGATGCTTCTTTACCGTTTACCTTTACGGTTACCGGTCCGCTTCCTACTGCTACCGGTACCTCTGCAACCAGTAAAGTATCACTGGCACTCACTATCAGAGCAGTTTTTCCATTGATAAATACTTGCGCAGGCCCCGACTGACTGCCAAAACCTTCTCCGGAAATACGGATATGTGTTCCGGCAGCACCATTTTTAGGACTGATCCCTTTAATGGTCAGCTCCTGGTAAGTATATTTACCAACAGTAACTGTTTCACCGTTTACTTTCATCACAATATCACCGCTTGTACCGCCAGCAGGCGCTCTCATCACAATCGCTTTAGCGGTTGTACTTACTATATCTGCGGCTGTACCTGAAAAAGTAGCTGATATGTCGCTGCTAAAGCCTGTACCTTCTACAGTGACAAGCGTTCCTTTATTTCCGCTGTTGGGATAGTAATCAGTCACTTTAACTGGTTCTTTAACTGGATCTGTATGGTCTTTTTTACAGGCAGCAAATAACAGTATTAATATACTGAAACTACAAATAGCTCTATAAATTAAGGCTTGTCTGGATATCCAATGATTCTTCATTTTGTTTTTTATATATAGGTTCATGCCCGTCTTTTAAAAAGTATATCTTACACCTAACTGTACCTGTGTCCTTGATCCATAATAATCTATACTATAAGGTTGTCCCGGATCATTAAATGTATAAACCGGATAACCGCCTGCATTCTGCTGAGGTGGAAATAAGGTTGGCGTCAAACCCACACTTGAAGTAGAGTTGAAAGTATTTGGAGAGAAATACTGTATCCCCCAGCTCTTATTGATCAGGTTAGTCAGGTTCATCACATCAGCAGTCAGGGTAATAAACTGCTTGTTGTTTTTGTTCATAAATAAATCGTGCGACAGGTGCAGATCTGCCTGCACATTCCATGGGGTACGGCCTTTATTTCTTTCTGTATAATCACCTCTTCTGCTGCTTAAGTATTCATTACCGTCAATCAGCTGGTTGAAAGCTGCCGCCTGTTGTGCAGCGGTTCCGGAAGCATTGTTCTGGAAAAAACGGATAGCTTCTTCTCTTTGCGGGATATAAGCTAAACTCACCTGCTGCGGTAACCCCTGAACACTGTTATTCACGATTCCGTAAGTAAAAGGACTTCCTGACTGTGCGCTGAAAAATAAGGACACATTGGTTTTACCTGCTTTACTCCAGATTTTATTATAGCTGATGCTACTTACAATGCGGTTTCTGATATCAAAATTACTGTTCGCTAAACCTGGGTTATTAGGTATTAATGACTGATTTAACTGCCAGTTGGATTCCATTGAATTACGTACTCCGTTTGACAGATCTTTAGACTGCCCATAGGTATAAGATACTGACGCTTGTAATACATCTGCGATAGTTTTACTGATACTTCCTGTCAAACTATACCGGTAACCTTTACTCGTATTACTCAATAAATAAGTGTTAGAAAAACGCGGATCTACTGTACCGCTGTAAATTGGTTGCTGATGTGATTTATCATAAGGATAGTAGACTGGATTATCCTGAACGTTCAATTGCTGGAAAAGCACGTCTTTAATATTTTTAGTATAGATTCCTTCTATCGTGAATTTCCACTGGCTCGCTGTTGTATAGTCCAGGCCTAAGCTTGTTCTGAGTACCTTAGGCATGACGAAACTATTGTCTACTAAATCTGCCTGTGTTTTACCACTGTTTGGGTTATTGATAATGGCGCCATTCTCCTGAATGAAACTGCCAATACCATTAGGTCCGCCTTTAAGCGGATTTGTACCCGGTACAAATGGTTTTTGATCTGCTTTCTGATCAAATCCGCCATAACTGTCGCCTGTATTGTAAAAGGCATAAGCCAACCAGGCCATAGGGATTCTACCTGTAAATAAACCAGCTCCCCCTCTTAAAATCAGACTCTGATCACCTAACCAGTCATAACGGAAACCAACTCTTGGAGAGATCTGCACTTTATTTAAAAAGTTATTTCCAATCCTGCTGAGTGGTGTATAGGTATAGGTAGTCCCAAAATTAGGATCTGTCAATGCAGCATGTGTTTTATCACTCAGACCTGGTCTTTGTGGCAGGTCAGTCAGATCTGCTCTCAGACCTGGAATTACTTTTAATTTATCTGATATCCTGATTTCATCCTGAAAATATACACTATACATATTCACATTAAAAATTGCACCAGGGTTATTCAGCATATAATCCCTGTTGTTATTGGTATAATTATAAGAACCTCTTACACGATAAGGATTGTTATTCAGATAATCATCTATACTCAGGTAATCAACTCTTCCATTCCAGGAGTTTACAAATCCGTAATTGATTTTATATAACTCGTTATGCGTACCCATAGTCAGTGTGTGTTTACCGATATTCCAGTTCAGGTTTGCTGTCAGCTCTAATGTGCGCTGTTTCATGTTGAAAATACTGGCTTCACGATCTGTTCCCAGGTAAATGGTTGTACCGGGTGTACGGCCCATAATCTGTACCTGTGGTGCGCTCGGGTCACCCAGTGGATCTCTGGAGTCATTTACACGGGTATAACCAACCAGAAAATTACCTGAAAGATTATTGCTCATTCTGCTTTTCAATTCTGCAACTGTAGCTGTCTGATTATTTTTCTGCAAAAAAGCCATGCTGCTGAACCTGAAATCCTGCTGATCCCGGTCCATATGGGTAGCCTCAGAGATAATGGTATTATTTCTTACAGCCAGCTGGAGTCTATCACTAATGTTCCAGTCTATTCTGTTAAAGAACTTACGGGATTTTGCATAAGTAGTAAATTCTCCGGCAGTACCAGCGTCAATAAAACCCGCAGCAGTAATTGCATTTGCATCTGCTATAGTTAAAATACGGCTGGTTTCTAACTGTCCGGCATTTAATTGAGCAGGATCGTTCCTGCGGGTAATCTCTTCATTACTGAAGAAAAACAATTTGTTTTTGATAATCGGAAAACCTACACGAAAACCGGTCTGATAATCAGAGAAATCACTGTTCATTTTCCCTAATGTACCTACACGGTCGTTTCCCGTCAGCGCTGCGTTACGGCCAAAACCATAAACGGACCCGCTTAAAGTATTGGTTCCGCTTCGCGTTACTGCATTGACCGAACCTCCGGTAAAATTACCAATCTTCACGTCATAAGGCGCAAGGTAAACCTGCATATCTTCAATAGCATCAAGGGAAATCGGATTGGTACGGGTAGAGCTTCCTGCCATGCCAGAAGTACCTGATTGTCCTCCTAAAGATGGACTGAAACCGATCGCGTCATTATTTACCGCTCCGTCAATAGTGACGTTATTGTACCTGAAGTTGGCACCTCCAAAACTATTGTCTTTACTTGCCTGTGGAACCAGACGGGTGATATCGGTAATACTGCGGGATACAGTTGCCATATTACGAACCTGATCTGCATTGATATTTTTACCTGATCCGTAAGTACTTGCCTGTGCTCCTCTTTTAGTAGCCCGGACTGTAACCTCTGCCAGTTGCTGACTTTGGTCACTTAATGCAAAATTCAGTTGAATAGCTGCACCTAAACGAATGGATATTCCTTCTTTTTTATCACTTTTCATACTGATCATTGCAACCTCTACGCTGTATGGTCCGCCTATCCTGAGGTTAGTCAAATAATAACGCCCGTTTTTATCGGCCGATGTGGCATATTTTGTACCTGATGGCTGATGAATCGCGGTAACAGATGCCCCGGGCAATGTCTGCCCTGTTGCATCGTATATTGTTCCGCTTAATGTTCCGCTGGTTTCCTGTCCGCTAACCATAAAGGGGAGCAGCAAAAACAAGAGCAGACTTATTTTTTTGAATAGCTGAGTTAATGTCATCTCTAAAATCTTAATATTTAATTACTGTGTGATCTTCAGTACACTCTTGATGGTATGCAATACCCCATTTCCTGTCAGCACATCTTTTTTAGCGGGCTCCAGCTGGACTTCTGTTGTATTCCCTGTTCCCTGTAAACTAATACTTTTAGCAGACCCCTGAGTAGAGGGCACATCAATGAGCCTGATTTGAATAGAATTTCCATCCAGCATGGTCTGCTTAGTGAGCATGGAGTCACCTGTACTGAGTACATAATCGTAAATAAATCTACGGTCTGACAGGATATGATAACGCACTACAGCAGCTAATACAGCCGGATCCATCTCATTAATCGCCTCCAGTGAAGACAAACCAAAGGCGGTCATAGCTGCATTATCCGGTGCAAAAATTGTATAAGGACCTTTACCTTTTAAGGTCTCAATTACCCCCGAACGTTGAAGTGCCTGATAAAACAAGCTTATATTCCGGTCAGAAGCAATAGCATCTATAATCAGTTCGTGTATATAAGGCTCCAGCATCTGATCAACTACCTGAATCAGTCCATTGGATGCTTTGATATTTTGTGAGATTACTTTTGAACCATTAATAGTCAGAACTGTATCTGCCCCTTTTACCCAATGGGTAACAAATAGCTTTCCTCCGTTACCTGAACGGATCTCCTGGTTAAACAAAAAAGGCAGTTTATTCAGTTCATACTTCCCATTTAGTATGTGGTAATTCATAATCGCAGAAATCCTTGCCGGCTCTGCTCCTAAAACATCTGCAGCCTTAGTAAAGCCTGCTTTTGCGAAAGCGGCATCCGAAGGAGTAATTGCAGTAAAAGGTCCTGCTTCAAGCAATCTGGCTTTTAAACCTGATCTGATGAGGCCCGTATTGAAGATAGACAGATTGAAGTTATCAGCTACAACAACACTGATCTTATTGGTATCTCCATCTTTAGTTTGTTCTTTATCTTTTTTACAACTGTACAGGCTCAGATTAAAAGCAAGTAAACACAGTAAAATATATTTATAGTTATTCATTGGTCTGCTGTTAAATCATTAGTATTGATAAGCTATTACAATTTGAAACCCTTAGGCACCATCAAATGGTCTACAACATGTACAGGGCCCATTATGGTATTAATATCCGGATCTGTAATCGCAGCAGCAGGGTGCCCGGAACCTTTAACCTTCACTTTTACTGTTCCTCCTTCTTTGCTAAATTCTAATGGATTAGTATAAACGGGTAATTTGCCATAAGCCCCCGAGCTAACCACCGTATAATTTGACAACAGGTTATTGGTCAGATCATTGGTATAAAAATTAGTTAATCCCTGTTCTCCTCCTCCAGATTGTGGATCACGGGGAGAAAACATAGTGCCCCAGCGATTATAAGCTACCAATGTATCGGTTGCTAATCCACCGACCAGCGTATAAGTATCATAGTCAAAGTAAGGAGTTGGATTCCTGTCGTTCAAGGCTAAAATATCGTCTACTGTATTAAAGCCTGCCTGATGAAAAACTTCATCAGGAATAGCGAAAACAGAGTTAAAAACAACATTATAATTCGCATTAGCTGCTAAGGTTATTCCCTGTGTAAAATCATGGTAAACAGCACCCTCGCTAAATTCTGCAATTAATGCGTCGTTACGCAGATTCAGTTCCAGATACATTCCAAAACGTCCATCTTCTTCTAATACCTGTAAAATTGTTTTGGTAGGCTTATGCAGTAAATGATCTACCGGCCAGAGCACCCCATCTTTTGCCTGCACCGCGGCCGAAGTACTCTCTTTTTTACCGTTAATAAAAAGCGCTCCGTCAGCGTATTTTAAATATTGCAGATATACATAGTTGTCAAATTGCGACTGTCCTGAAACCGCAGGTTTAACTCTTAAATTTGGATTTTCAAGCAAAGTTCTGCCTGTAAAACGATTTTCACTTACCTTAAAATCTTCTACCTTCATATTTCCTGCTATAGCATGGTACAGCAGCACACTATCCAGCAGCTCAGGGTTTGTTTTATTGATAACTTCCAGCGTTAATCCATCTGCAATAAAGGCAGCATCCGAAGGGACAAGTAAAATTAAAGGAACTTTATTCCCTTTTTCCTTCATAATCTTGTCCATATTACTACGTTGCCAGGCTGCCTTGAACAGGGTATAAGGAGAAGCAGTTAATACTTCTTTTAAGGTAATTGTAATATCAGTATGTGGTACAGGCTGCCCTTCTTCTTCGGGCATAAACTCTGCTTTTCTGCATGATGCCAGCATAACAATAAGCAAGCAGCACATTAATAATTTGATCAGTTTCATTTGCTTAGTTATTTGGTGAGTTATTAATTAGCGCCTGCTCAGGTAAAAGCAAAAGCCCCTGAACATCATGCACCAATCCATTGTCTGTCAGATTATCCGATAACCCCGGGATTGAAGCCTGGATAGAATTGTAATTTGTATAAAAATCAACAGGCGTCCTTAAGTTGAGATCCAATGTATTCAGCTTAGTATAAAAGTCTGAAGCAGAATTCATAATCATCAGCCAGTCATCATTATCCACTTTTCGGATAAAGGTGGTTTCATCATTGATAAACCTGAAAACAAAAAAATCAGAAATAAAGAAGTGTTTTTTATCCATAACATATCCGCCAAAAAGCCTTTTGCCATTATAATCCTTTGCATTTAAAGCAGTTATAGAAGCTTCAGTAATATTGCTGGCTTCAAACACTTTATTCTGGGGAGCAAACACAGTAAAAGGCCCTGCTGTTGCTAATTTATCCCAAAGACCAAATTTTTTTAATCCGCTGACAAAAACGCTATACTGCGGACGTTTGGCCAGCCAGTCCTGTACGGTACTTTTAGGGGTATATTTCATCACCTTATTGAGCACATGAAGAGTTCCGTTAGCCAGATTCACATCTTCTTTAACTACAGCAGCCCCATTGAAATAAAGATCAAACTGATAATTCGCCAATCCTTTGGGGTTAAAATTTGAAGAAGAAGTATAGAGCTCATCTCCGGCAAGTGTAAGATACCGGATGTCTACTCCATTTACAGGGATATCCCTGGTCAGCAGCCGGTAATTCAGAATATGACGCTGAACTAAGCTTTTCAGACTATCCTGATTCATCTTGTCAAAGTCAGACGGCCTGCTAATTCCAATCTGCTGAAATGCCAGATTATTAGGCACAAGCACTGTAAATGGACCTGGTCCCTGCAATTGAGCTGTCATGCCTGCTTTTTCTATAGCCGCATAAAAAAGCGTCATGTCATAATTATTTTTGATAAAATCTGAGGCTAGCCTGAAATTCTCATTTTCTTTTACAATTTCCAGGTCTTCATGCTTGCAGGAATTAAACAGCAGCAATAAAACAGGGATCAGCAGAAGTAATTTTTTGATTGATTTTCTAGTATTCATTAGAATTTAATTATTTAAGGTCTGATCTTCCGGGTTAATAGATTGGAGGTGCATATTTCCGCTGCACAGTAGTGAGATAAACATTACCATTTACAATCTCAATCGTGTTTACTGTAGAGAATGAGCGCGGATTATAAACACCAGAATGAATATTTACAATCATATTCGGTAATTGAGCAGCATTATCGTTACCAATAAGTTGTGATTTACCATCTGTCATCAAGTTAACCGGAGCCCAGTTTCCATTGGTCTCTAACTGAAAGGATTCATATGGGTTATTTGCGGGGTCCATTCCTGGTGCCATCAAATCGAGCCGCTGCCAGATATTAGTAAATATTCCATTGGATTTGCCATCTGCAAACAGTGGAAAGTTATAATAAGGGCTTACTTCAAGCACTTCTGAGTTACGGGTCAGCTTACCTAATAATCTATTCTGATAACCATACACAGGACCTCTCATCGTTTTTTCGCTGGTATATAAAGAATAAAAAATATTCATCTCATCTTTAATTCCTCCATATAATGCTCCTGATTTTTTATAACTTGTTTTCTGATCTTTACTGGCTTCCAGAAAACCCTTTGCACTCATATTATAGAAATTGACATAAACCAGAGAGTCCGATAAGGATAGTTTATGAAAATTCTCTTTTCTTAAATAAATACCATTTTTTCTGGTCACAAAATTCTTTTGAAGGACGTGCAGCGTATACACTTCCTTAGCGTCAAGAACCATCGTGGTATCTATTAAAACACTATGTTTAAGCTTAGTATCCAGTTCAAAAAAAGGAACGCTGTTAACCGGTCTGAACATAAATACGATCCGGTGTTTACCAGAAGGAATCTGCGCCCAGCTGCTCAGATCGAAACCATTGAGTATCGGACCTGCCAGTACATTTTCTTTTCCCGGATATTCTACGTTTTTAAAAGAAATACCTGTTCCTATGTGTGAAGGATATGGTGGAGCATAGGGTTCACGCTGATCCAGAAAGTCACCTTTAATAGCTGCTTTTACCGGTATCCCATCCTTATCCATTTCTGGATCTATCAACATAGTCAGAAAGGGTACAGCTTCATCTTTATTCTCCAGGCCTATGGTATAGTTAAGGTTATTAAAAACTCTTAAATAAGCCGGGTCATCTATTTTTGCATATTCTACTTTGCTGCACCCTGCTGCAAAAAGCAACAGGATGATCGAGCTTAACAGGATATTTTTCAATCTTGATTGTGGCATAACTAACATCTATTTACTGTGTTTCACAATGATCATTTTTGCTTTTTTGTCAGCAGGTGCAGACGGGCTTGTACTACCCACTAAGGCTATTGTATAAAAACCTGGCTCCTGATTGGGCAAATCTCCCCTGACATATAATTCTGGTCTTGCTATTAAATCTTTACTGTTCACTATGGGTATATCACTTGCCCAGGTTCCTGGAAATACAGTTGGTGAAGACCGGAATGCCATGATCTGATAAGGTTTTGCATCGTAAGACGCTCTGACATAAGGTGATTCTACAGGAAACATACCCGGCATCAGGTTTTTTACAGCATCGGTGTTAAATCCATAAGGACTTGGAAAATCCTGAGCATTATTAGTCGTTAGTGTTAAGTAAGACATATCCGGACAAAGATTTAAGAAACGGATATTGAATGGAAAGCCTGCTTTGTAACGCGAATAAGTAGCATCATCTCCTCCACTGCCGCCGCCTGAGAACAAAGTTCCGCTCAGGTCATTGGCTACTGCACTGATGGTTGTTTTACCATTGGCATCCGGATGTACCCACAGCGTAAAATTGGTATTAGCACCAAGTTTCAGGGAATTACCTGCGATTACAGCTCCAGAAGCATCTGTTGCTTCAATTTTATAATCTCCG
>Ga0247807_10001469_pt1 | contig 13741 bp, 16 predicted proteins | sample UWRJL074202C1_FD_179931 | JGI IMG/M metagenome (GOLD analysis project Ga0247807, IMG submission 179931) | Plant litter microbial communities from Arlington Agricultural Research Station in Wisconsin, United States - UWRJ-L074-202C-1 | ecosystem: Environmental > Terrestrial > Plant litter >...
GGGCATTTTTAATATCTGTGATTACTTCGGCAACGGCAGTCTTGCCAATAGTTATCTTCGCATCGATATCCTGCAATTGTGGTTCATATTTACTATTAATTTCTTTCAGCTCTTTTTGTCTGGAGCCCAATGTTTCACGCAATTCATTTATCTGCTGTTCAATTCGTTGAATTTCAGCTGTCAGGCTGGCTTTTTCTGCAACCTGGTTTTGTTCAATACTGTCTTTCTGCAATTGTTTCTGACTCGTCTCTTTATCAATAATCTTTTGAAGTTCGGCTGCATAGTTCTGACCGGTCCTGATCAGTTTATCTTTATCCAGTGTTTTATCTACATACTTTAAAGAAGTAAAGGCTGCTTTTATAGACCCGGCGTTGACACTGCCCATTTCAGCAGCAGCATTCCATACTTCAAAGAAATCCAGTCCAGGCTCATTAATCCTTTCCAGTATTTCCAATACTTTAACCTTCATCTGCTTCACATCGGCAGGCGGCAGACCAGAGGTATTTTGTGTTAGATTAGTCTGAGGGTTTTTAGTTACACTTTCAACTGTTTTAGTTTCCACTGCCGGCTGGCCAGATGTCTGCTTTGTTTCAGGGACAAATGGTTCAGGGCTGTCCTCAAAGATTAATTTCTTTAAGCTTCTTAAAATCCCAAAGGAATTGTTTGCTGGTTCCTCACTCATAATTTAATTTATCTATCACTAAAATAACAAAAAACGAAGATAACATATCGATTTATTTAACCCGGTCTCTTTCCTGAAAATTAATTAAGAATAGCCCGGCAAATGGATCAGATTAATGCCAGATACTTATATTATTCATAAAATCAGATAAAATACAGGGAATGACATATAACCAGTTCACCTTTATTCAATAAATACAGGTGAACTGGTCTTCGCCGTCAGAGACGATAAAAAAATATTAATCAGTGCCTTAAAAAATAACCAGTCTAAGCACCTTTAACTGTACATTCCTTTACCTGAGCATCTGATAAAGTTATCCAGCTTTCTTGTTCTGCTACATTAGTTCCCAGTACAATCTCTTTATTTTTTTGCAGTTGATTTTCAATCTGCTCCAGCAGATCATTAGGGATTGCCTTATTTAAAATCCTGACAGGTTCATCGAGCGCATCTGTCTTAATTTCCAGGTCATAGATCCCGGAAACCAGAGTTTTACAGATCACCAGTTCTACCAATTTATTAATCGTTAAATTTTTCAAAGCTGTAAATGCATGCCCCACCTGTTCAGCATGGTCTGCCTTAAAGCCAAGCATCAGAGAAGGACCTGATTCACTGTCTTCACCAGCATCTGATAAATATATTTTTTCGGCTTCTGCCAAGATTGATTCTATTACTAACCTGTCCATAATTTAATTCTTTAGAAATCTATACCCTAAAAAGGAATGAAAACACTTATTGTTTGGTTAAAGATTAAATATTAAAGTTGGTTTACCTGAATATTTAATACATTGATAACCACGAAGGTTAATTATCACCAATTCCCAGGACCATTTGTCTTGAATTAAATCTGCATACCTATGAACACAATACTCTATATGGTTAATGGCACTACTATCGGATTCTCAGAAATAATGATCATTATGCTGGCACTTATTGTTATATTTTTAGTCGCACGTAATATTATTACGCCTCCTAAATATTAATTCCCGGCAAAAATATAATCCATAAAAAAATGCCTTCTTCACAGAAAGCATTGAATAAAAATTATATTAATTATTGAACAGACAGCGTTTAGACCAGGCTGGCTTCCAGAGAAATAGCCATACTGTAAGCTTTACTTACAGGGCAGTTTTCTTTAGCTCCGGCAGCAATTTCCTGAAACTGAGTTTCAGTAATTCCAGGGATATCTGCTTTCAGTACCAGGTTAGAGCTGGTAATAACTCCATTATCTAATGATACTGTAGCTTTAGTTTCCAGTGAAGTGGGATTAAAACCAGCTTCAGTTAAATCGAGGCTTAATTTCATCGTAAAACATCCTGCGTGTGCAGCAGCCATCAACTCTTCAGGATTAGTCCCTGTTCCATCTGCAAAACGGCTGTTAAATGAATATTGAGTCTGGTTTAGTACAGTGCTGTCAGTGGTTAAGTGACCTTTACCTTCTTTAATTGTGCCATTCCACACGGCTGTTGCATTACGTTTCATCTTTTATCAGTTTATGTTTTTTTATGAGATGGAGCCTTTGATGAGTAAAATATAAACACTCTTTTTGAAAATACAAAATTGAACAGAAACTAATCCATTTTATGCTTTAGTAACCTAAATCCTGATGCACAAATCACCAGCAGAAAAATCATAATGAGCCATAACCAGTTATACCCATATTTTTCAGCCAGATAAAACCCCGCCGAAGGGCCTATCAATTGTGAAACAGACCAGCTTAATGTATAACCGGCAGCATACTGTCCGCGGTTAAATTCATTTGTCCTGCTCATCACAAAAGTATTGATAAAAGGAAGGGCGAACATCTCTCCGATGGTAAACAGCATTACAGATGAAAGAGCGATAAGCACTGGTGTAATTCCAGGCAGAAATAAGACCACATATGAACCTCCGATAAACAGTACACCTTTAACGATATAATGAATCGGAGACCGTTTATTCTCAATCCGGCTGATCATAACCATCTCAAATAATGCGATGATCAAACCATTCATCCCCAGAATCAAACCAATCTTCAATTCATTAATATGCCATACTTCCTTATAAAATAAGGGAACTACCCTGAACATCAGAAAGAAACAAGTGGTCATCATAGTAGTGAGCAATAAGAATTTCAGAAACAGCATGTCCTCCCAGGGCTTGCGGACCTGCATTCCCTTAATTTTTTCTGCTGCTGCTTTACGTGTTCCCTTTACTGTTGCCGGTAAAAGCAATAAAATAGCAAGCCCCGAAAGCACACTTACAGATCCGTCAACCACGAAAAGTAAAGGGTAGCTGAAAGAAGCAACAATTCCTCCAATCGCACTGCCCACAGCAAAACCCATATTAGTGGCCAGCCTGTTTAAAGAATAAGAACGGGTTTGCGTGCCTTCTTTTGCATAAGTTGCAATGGCAGCAAAATTTGCCGGCCTGAATGCTTCAGAGAAAAAACTAATTACCAGAGTCAGCATACACAGCACATTAAAATGCGTGATTGTAGAATAAAGGATAAAAAATATCCCTCCCACAATAGCAGAAATAATCTGGACAGCCCTGAAGCCAATAACATCTGTCAGTTTTCCCCCAGCTGTTGCACCCAGGATAGAACCAGCACCAAATAAGGTAATTATCAATCCCGCATCAGATGGTGGTCTGTGCAGATATTGTGTCATGTATAAACTCATAAATGGTACAGCCATGCTGCTGCTCCTGTTGATGAGCATCACTATACTCAATAACCATGTTTCGGTACTTAATCCTGAAAAAGAATCTTTATAGCTGGTATATATTTTTTGTATCATTACCTGTATCGTTCAAAAAATTCCATAGTCCTCAACATCTGGTCAATACGCTGCCTGTTGTTTCCGGACCTGGTGAGCTCATGTGTAGCGCCCGGGTGTCTTACATATTCTACTTCTCTGCCTAAAACTTTCAGGGCTTTGTACATCATTTCGGATTGAACAACTCCTGTTCTCAAATCTGCTTCTCCATGAAAGATGATCAGCGGTGTATGGATCTGATCTACATAAGTAAAAGGTGATTCAGCTCTGAGCAACTGGCCAGCATCTTTTTCCCAGGGATAGCCACCAAAGTATTCAGGCACCAGTCTCCAGGCATTACCCTCACCAAAAAAAGTAGTCAGGTCATAAACACCACGCTGTGCACAGGCTGCTCTAAACCGGTCTGTATGAGAAACTATCCATGCCGTAAGGTATCCCGCATAAGAACCTCCGGTAACAAATTGTTTTGTGCTGTCTGCCCAGCCTTCATCAATAGTCAGGTCAAGTGCTTTAATCACATCCCGCATTGGCCCTGCACCCCAGTCTTTTATATTTGCCCGCAAAAAAGCTTCACTATAACCGCCCGATCCGCGGGGATTACCATATACAACCCCGTAACCCAGGCCAGTATAATATTGAAACTCATGCCACATACTGGATTCTCCCGGGCCCCACATAGATGATGGTCCGCCGTGAATTTCGAGTATAACAGGATACTTTTTACCTGGTTCTGCTCCGGCAGGCTTCATTACCCAGTATTCTACCTCCATTCCCTGATCGTTTAAGAAAGTCTTTTTCACAGGCAGGCACAGGCTTTTATGAGTAAGCCAATCTGTATTCAGACTGCTGATCCTTTTGCTTTTTTTATTCAGCAGGTCTGCCATAAATACTTCCGAAGGATTATTAGTATTCATTTGAGTATAAACAATTTGTTGCTTATTGATATCAAATGATGTTATGCCACTATCAAAAGATGACAAACGATGAACAGACTGATCAGCTAATTTATAACTATACAAAACATGGCCACCATTCGAAACTGCTGTAAAATATAACTGCTTGTTATCTTTACTCCATTTAACTGAATTATAGTTACGCTCCAGTGGTATGCTTAGCTGTTTTTTAGTATCAAAATTATAAACAAATGATTTTTCTATATGGATTCCTTTCGCAGGGGCAAACGTAAAACTCATCCATTTTCCATTATCAGAAATACTGGTTGCTTCAAAACGCTGATCTTTTCCACTCAAAACTAATTCTGGTTTTCCTCCGGTCAGACTGATCCGGTAAATAGCAGACTCGATACTTCTATCCGGATGTATGGCAGGATTGAGATCAGCATTTACCAGTAAATACTTGCTGTCAGGGCTTATTTTTACTAAATTATAGTTGTAAAACCCATGAGTTAAAGATACAGGTACTGCATTTTTACCGACAAGTGATAAAGAAAACAAATGCCTGAAATCAAGTTCAGGATCAGTCACAGCTTCACCCTGCAAATTTAACCGGTTAAAGACTTTTGCTTTTTTCTCTTTTTCATTTTGCTGTAAATAAGCTCTGATCTCCGGCAAACTACCATCTGCATTGCCTTTATGTAAATTGCCATAAACCTGTTCAGCACTCACCTGAGGTTTCTCCAGGCTCCATACTGGTGATTTCTTCTCTGGATTAAGAGTAGTATCTTTTTCCAGTTCGGCAAGGCTTACTGAAGCAGAAAAAACGATGGTCTTGTTATCCCCGCTGACCACCGGATCGGTTATTCCATATGCAAAATCTGTCAGCTGTACTGCTTCACCCCCATTCAGTGGCAATTTAAAAAGCTGGGATTTGCCCTTTACAATTCTTGTGAAAAATAACTGTTTATGATCACCGGACCAGCACATACTGCTGCTGTTATCTTTTTGATTAGTAATTGGTCTTGGTGCAGCACTCAGGTCAGCAGGAGCCAGAAACCATTGTCTTTGATAATCATATTCACCTGTACCGGTCTCGCTGCCAACAATGGTCTGGACACTGTAAACATACCATTTCCCGTCAGGGGAGAATTTAACACCTGAAGCTGTTTTTATTTTATATAAATCACTAATTAGAACTTTTTCATTTTTTTGAGCAAAAGCATGACAGATAAATAACCATAAAATGATAGTGAAGAGAGATTTCATATATATATTTAGATTAGAGAAACCTAAATTAAAGACAAAACCCCAAATCTGAACTATAAATTACGCACTAAAGGCATTTAGTATCGTAATTATTAAGTCAATTTAATTTTAAACTTCTTCTTCTGAAAATGTCTGATGATAAGCATTTATAATTAAATCTCTGATTTCCTGAGGTAAATCACTCTCTTTATCAAAAGATAATTCAAAAGTATTATGTTCGAGTATAAAATGATCATAAATACTTTCGGTCTGACTTAATTTTTTTTGAATAGATTTTAGGCCAAAATACAAGTAATAATCTCTTTCTATCTGATCTATAATGGTATAGAACGATTCCTGTCTCTTACGGACGTCAGCAGCTGTCATGTTTATATTTAGTATTTAGGCCAAGATACAGTGTCCCCGTAGATTTAACAATAGTCAATAGTCCCATAAGTATATTATGAATAAAAGGAATAGATGATTTATTTTTTTTCATACACAATAAACCTAATATTTCAGCGTCTTATATACGAGAGCGTTAATTAGATAACGGGGACCGTCCGCCTGGATGTTCCCCGTTTCTTTTTTTCCTGATCTTCAATAATTCTTCCGGTTTCTTTATTCTGTTATATTTGATTACATTAATCAATCTACACTAAATCTATGATGATCATGAAAACATATTTATTCAGCTTTTTACTGGTCCTTTTTGTTGTTACTGCTTCGGCACAAAAACCTGCTTCCACTATACCAGCTTTCCAATTTTATAAAGCTGATGGAAAAGCATTTAACAGAACACAAATTCCACCTGGCCATCAATCTCTTTTTGTTTTTTTTGATGCAACCTGCAGCCACTGTCAAAAAACAATGCTTGAATTGTCAAAAAGATACGGAGAGATAAAAAAAATGAACATCTATCTTGTTTCCCTTGATCAGCATATCACTATGAACGATTTCATGAGCAAATACGGAAAAAACCTGACCGGAAAAAAAAATGTAATGCTGCTTGAAGACCGGGATCACGTATTCATCCCTTTGTTCCAACCTACAAAATATCCTTCTTTGTTTTTATACTCACCTAAAAATACTCTTGTATTTAATACCAGTGGTGATACAGAACTACCCAAGCTTTTTAATGCAATCAAAAAATAGTTTGTAAATTTACATGCAGTGACCTTCTGTTTTCAACAGCAGGTACTGTTTTATACAAAGATGCTGTCCGTTGAGGAGTCCTGCTGCATTGTCCTAACGCCACATAAATCAGCACGAAAATAAGAATAGTAGATAAACAGCCTCCGCCAAGTTTTTTAGCGCCCCAGCCTGCTATGATTGTTTTAAAAAATGAGTTCATAATATAGATTTTATTCTATAACATCTTTTCCTCCATAAAGTTTTTCACAATAGGAAGATCTGCCTCTGCCCAATCCAATGTATTTAATTCTGCATGGTCCAGCCACAAAAATGCTGCATGTTCAGTTAGTCTAACTTCTCCGTTAACCAATGTACATTGAAAAGGAATCAGCCTGATCACCTGTATACCCTGATCATGGATAGCAGGAGCCATCTTTTTTACAATTTTGATCTCCACCCCTAATTCTTCACGAATCTCACGAATCAGACAATCTTCTGCAGTTTCACCTGGCTCAACTTTACCTCCCGGAAATTCCCATTTAAGCGGCAAATGCATACTACGGCTTCTTTGAGCAACAAAAACTTGTCCGGAATGACTAATAATCAGGGCACAGGATACATCTATCATCCGGCTAAAATATTAAAAATTTCTGCCATGGGCGATAGTATTCATCCGGCAAAAATCGCTGGTTCTTTAAAGAGGCCGGCGATTTTTTATTTGTACCTTTAAAAAACGGAGACAATGATTCATAAACCTTTTAAATCTGATTCAATGAACTTATCCCTTTTAAATAAAACTGCAGTAATTTGTGGAAGTACACAAGGTATTGGCTTAGCAACAGCAATTATTCTGTCAGGCTTAGGTGCAAATTGTATATTGATTGCCAGAAATCAACAATCATTAATCAATGCTTTAAAGAAATTATCAATATCCGAAGGACAGCAGCATGCTTATGAAGTGGCAGATTTCTCAGACCCGGCATCGGTTGGTGCTGCCATACAGAAAATTGTTTCACAACAACAGGTAGAAATACTGGTCAATAATAGCGGGGGGCCACAACCTGCCCCGATCACGACAGCTTTGAGCATTGATTTTGAACAAGCATTTTCCCAGCATCTGATATGCAATCATTTACTGGTCAATGCCGTTTTACCAGGAATGAAAAAAACAGGATACGGCAGGATTATCAATATTATTTCTACATCTGTAAAAACACCGCTCCCAAATCTGGGGGTTTCTAATACAATCAGGGCTGCAGTGGCTGCATGGGCAAAAACTTTGGCTAATGAAGTTGGGCAATATAATATTACAGTAAACAATGTGCTGCCTGGCTTAACAAATACCATGCGGTATACCAAACTGCTGGACAGTCTTTCTGCTACAACAAATAAAGCCGAAGCAGAACAGGCTTTAATTGACACTATTCCTATGAAAAGAATAGGCACTCCTGAAGAAATCGGCAATGTAATTGCTTTTCTTGCTTCACCAGCTGCCTCTTATGTAACAGGAACAAGTATACGTGCAGACGGAGGAAGAACACCTTCTATTTAACAGTTTTTTCCCAGGACATTTTTCCAAGATACTGGCTATCTGAGATACTTTTACGGTTATCTGAAATAAACGATAAATAGATATGTGCATGCTGCATTGTTGCATCTCTGTCCAGCTTAAATGTGTATTTACCTTCAGCTCTTCTTACCTCTCTGGTAAAAGCACGGATTTTAACTGTTTTACCCGGGAAATAAGCTAATACTAATGCCTGGTCATGCTGCAGCATTCCTTTTTCATCTGACTGGCTGTTCCAGGTCAATCTTAAGCCATTAGTTACTATTTTGGCTTTTGCATTTTTAACCAATGGCATTTTACCTTTTGTAACCAGTATTTTCTCAAAATCTATTCCGACATCCGGATATACGCCTTCAAAATGTTTGCCATTGGATTTGATAGCCATGTTGGTTTCATTAGACGTGGTACCTCTGGCTTCCAGTTCAAAACCCACTCTGATAAACTCCTTAATGTCCTTAAAAAAAATGTTCATCTTTTTCAGGGCCATACGCGCCGTAAGCTGATTAATAGTCCCGGGCTTACCTGATGTTCCGATACCACGAGCGATTATTTGTCCATTAAGCGGATAAATAACCATATTTCCAATTCTCCCTGTAAAAGTGCCTAAATAGCTGTTCGTAATAATTGCCATGATTTTAAATTTATATAAATATTAAAATAACAAACCTGTATCAATTATTGATTTTAACAATTAATCAACTATTAAACAAATACAGAAGAAAAACAAGTTAAGTAAAAATAATCATTAATTAATATTTATTTATTTTAATTATTTAGCAACAAATATTTTCTTTTTCAGGCTAGTGTCTGAGCTGATGAGGATTAGTTGAACAGAGGTGTTTTTATCTATTAAAAAGGCATTGGAGGGCCATTGAAAGGAGGTTGGAAGGACCCAGGTCATTGCAAGGTCCTTCCAACCTCCTTCCAATGTCCTTTCAACAGGCTTTCTCACCCCCTCTCATCCACTGATTAGGTGCCGAACCCTATGTTTCTGCTTCTATTAAAAATGAGTTGAATACACTATATTATCAACATAAAAACATCATTGAAAATCAACTAGTTAACATACTTACCAACAATTATTGTGAATAAGTAGTATTCTTTTACCCAAGCAAATACCTTTTATGGGGATTATCTGCATAATTCAACAATTTTATTCACAACTATCCACAATAAAGAATAGGTAACTAACAGCTTTTCAACATATCATGTGGATAAACAGCTTGCGCTGAGAAAGATCTTTAGTCACTTGCAAGCTTATCAGGCAATATGCAAAGCCAGCAAATCATTTATTCTGTCCTGTAGCAGCGCATTACGCTATGAGTTAAAAGACAGCCCGGTTTCAGTATTAATTTAAATAAAAAGAGCCGGATAAATCCGGCTCCCAATTTATTGTTAAACAATCGGTAATGTCTATTGAACTACTACACCATCTTTGTTAATTTTGATGAAAGCTTTTTCAGTACCTTTCGCCACATTAACGATGTAATATTGAGATTTGTCAGCCGCAGTGGCAAGGAATGCTTCTGTAGCTTTCCAGTCTTTGTAAGCATCTGCTTTCAAAGTAGTTATTACAGGAGCTGGAAGCTCTTCTAATTTAACAGGTACTTTTTGAGTGCTGTCCTGCTGTACTTTCAGTGTACTATCCATTTTGATAGTAATCGCTACTGGAGCTTTAGTTTCTGATGCTTTTACTGTTGATATACCTGTAATTGCTAATAATGCTGCTGCTGTTAAAATGATACTTTTCATAATGATTCTTTTTATTTTTGAAATCGGTTATATTTAATTTCACTACTGTGTGTCTTATTCAGTTATTTAATCTGAATAGTACAGTTTCATAATGATGCCAAAATATCATGCATAAATTAAAATACTGAAAATCAGTGATGTATCTAATTAAAAAGAAAAAATAACTGTGGAATAATTCTACACTCTGATGAAACAGGTAACAAAGAAAATGATGAAATCCATCAGCATTTCTTTTTAACTACCTGCACAAAAAAGATAAGCAAGCACATTCTTGTTAAAAAAAATGATTTAGCCATGTAAAATCAATACTGGGTTTCGTGTCTTGTATCAAATCTTATATATTTAGTACATGGAAAATGATCAGCCTTTAATTTTACTAAATGCAGCAGAACAGCGTATTTTGGGTGTTCTGATTGAAAAAAGCAGGACTACCCCAGACTATTATCCCATGACTATTGCTGCACTAACCACTGCATGTAATCAGAAAACATCAAGAAATCCGATTGTAAATTATGATGAAGAAACGGTTACACTTACACTGAATGCATTAAAAATCAAAGGTTTGACAAGTACAGCTATGGGTGGGAGCAGCAGGAGCACAAAATACAAACATAATCTTGCCATTGTTTATCCACTGATTCCTGCTGAACTGGCTGTAATTTGTTTATTGCTTTTACGCGGGCCTTTAACACCTGGCGAAATCAACAGTAATTCTGCAAGATTATATGAATTCGAAACTATAGAAGAGATTCAGGAAATTCTGAACAAGCTTTCCGGCGGGCAGCCGGTCTATGTAAAACAGCTGCCCAAAAAAACAGGACAAAAAGAAGCACGATATAAACATTTATTTGGTGGTGATACCGGAGAAGAAGAACTTCCTGAACCTGAAATCAGTCAGCAGCATTCACCTGATCTGGAAAACAGGGTGGTCAGGCTGGAAAAGGAACTGGAAGAGGTTAAAGAAATGCTAAACCTTTTAATGAGTCAATAAAGATTAAGAGCTTGTTTACACAAGCTCTTAATCTAAGGAAACAAAAAGTTCAGACTGTGTGAGCCATTTACCTTTGACTTTACGCCACATAGCGGAATAGTTACCTCTGAACTTTTCTGTTTTGTAATTCCATTCGCCTGTTTCCCAGGCCAGCACTCCGCTATCACCTATAGTAATCACAGCCGGGATACGTTCAAAAACAGGGGGATCAGCTACGAACATTTCTGTAAATACTTCCAGCAGCATCTTTTTTCCTGCGTACTGTCCACCCTCTCCGGAAATAACAATAATGTCATCCATCCAGTATTGCGCAACACCAGCGGCATCTGCTTTAAGAATAGCTGCATTTGAGTCTTTACGGGAAGCCCGGATAATATCAATCTCGTTTTGCTTTTGGTTCATCGTCTGCTATATTTTATGGTCAGTCAATATTCAATAATGCTGTAAAAAGAATAGCTTAAAGAAATTGACGTGGGATTATATTACAAATAAGGCACAAGTATAAGCAATTAAAGAAAGAACAACCTAACCCAAACAATGCTATTGTGATTGTTACGATAAAATGATCGGAATCATTCCTTTTCCCATAGAATTTCGGTTATTTGCCGTATATTAATAGGAGATGGATATAGGAATTATTGGTTTAGGAGATATGGGCAAACTTTATGCAAAGCATTTTGCTCTTGCAGGTCATAACGTTTGCGGTGCAGATTTACCAGCTTTCAGAGAACAGCTGGAAAAAGAATTAGCTCCGCTGGGCATAGAAATATTAGCCAATGGAAATGAGGTATCCCGCAGATGTGATGTCATATTTTATGCAGTTGAAGCAGAAAAAATTGCTGAAGTAGTAGCATTATATGGTGCGGCAACTAAATATGGTGCGATCGTTGCAGGTCAAACTTCTGTAAAACACCCTGAAATTGCAGCGTTTGAAAAATATCTTCCTGAGGATATTAACATCATTACCTGCCATTCTTTGCATGGTCCGGGTTTTGATCCTAAAGGGCAAACATTAATTGTTATTCCTCATCGCTGTGATGCAGCAGCATATATCCGTATGAATGAGCTGCTTGCTGTACTGGGGTCTGATATTGTAGAAATGAAAGATTACCATGAGCATGATAAAATAGTTGCTGATACACAGGCTGTAACGCATATGGGTTTTGAAAGTATGGGTACAGCATGGAAAGAGGCTGGATTTTTTCCATGGGAAAACCCAGCATATCTTGGCGGAATCGACAATGTGAAAATATTGACGATGCTCAGGATTTTCAGTTACAAATCCCATATCTATGCTGGCCTGGCGATTATGAACCCTTATGCACGTCAGCAGATCAAGCGTTATGCGCAATCAGAATCAGAGCTTTTCAAGCTGATGATTATGGAAAAAGAAACTGAGTTCCGCGATCGTATTAAAAAGGTTAAAAATTTCCTTTTTCCGGCTGATAAACAATTTTTGCTGCTGGATAACCAGGTGATGAAAGAATTTTCTTTATCCGGAACTGGTGCACCTCATACGCCAAATTCACATTTAAGCTTGCTCAGCATGGCAGATGCCTGGTATCATTTGAAAATAAACCCTTATGATAACCTGATCTGTCAGACCCCGCCCTTTCGTTTACGCCTGGGAATTGTAGAATACCTGTTCAGAAATGAAGAGCTGCTGGAAGAATCAATTATGGCCGCAATATATGATAAACAGATCCGTGCGGATGATCTTGAATTTCATTCTTCTGTAAGAGAATGGTCTTCTATAATCGGTTACGGAGATATTAATGGTTATAAACAGCATTTTGATCAAACCAAAGATTTCTTTAATGACAGACTGGAAGAAGGCAGGAAACAAAGTGCAGAGTTAATCAGCAGACTAAACAGAAATTCATAATCAGTTATATATGAAATCATCCCAACCCCCAATGCCAGAAAATGAGCTGGAACGAATAAAAAGCCTGGCAGAGTTTGACATTGACTACTCTTGTATGGAGAATAATTTCAAAGATCTTGCTCATTTAGCTGCAAAAATTGCTGGTACAGAAATATCCCTGGTTAACCTGCTTGACTCATTTACACAATGGACCTATTCGAGCCATGGTTTTGACATCAAGCAAATGCCGAGAGAGGATTCTGTTTGTCAATATACTATAGCTTCCAGAGATGAATATTTTGAAGTTCCTGATTTATCAGCGGATGACCGGTTTAAAGAAAAAGCTTATGTAAGTGGCCCACCTAATCTGCGCTATTATTTTGGTGTTCCGCTTACTACATCAGATGGAAATCATTTAGGTTCATTATGCGTCCTGGACAAGAACCTCAGATCACAAAGTCCTGAAAAAATAGAGTTACTTAAAATCGTGGCTGATGAGGTGGTTAACAGGCTGAAAGCGCTCAAAGTTATTGACGGATTAAAATATGAACTGAATAACGTAAAGGAAATTCAAAAAAAGGTGGCACATGACATTCGTGGCCCCATTGCTGGTATTATCGGACTGGCTGCAATTATTGAAGGCCAGGGAAACAGCAATAACCTGGCTGAAGTGCTGGAGTTTATTACTATGATCCATAAAAGCGGCAGATCAGTACTTGAGCTTGCTGATGAAATCCTGACAGAAGGTAAAGAGCAATCTTTAAAAGCGGATGAATTTAACCTGCTGATATTTAAAGAAAAACTGGAACGCTTATATGTGCCACAGGCAAAAAATAAAAATATAACTTCCTGAT
>Ga0247807_10001470_pt1 | contig 13731 bp, 15 predicted proteins | sample UWRJL074202C1_FD_179931 | JGI IMG/M metagenome (GOLD analysis project Ga0247807, IMG submission 179931) | Plant litter microbial communities from Arlington Agricultural Research Station in Wisconsin, United States - UWRJ-L074-202C-1 | ecosystem: Environmental > Terrestrial > Plant litter >...
TGACCCTTGAAAACGTGATCCGTTAAAGTTGATGCTGGTTGCACCAATAAAATTCCAGATCACGTCCTTTCCGACTCCTCCCAATGAGTTGAAGTTAAACGAGTACACACCCTCTCCTGTGACGGTGATTACGAGCGTCTTGCTTCCATTGAGGTTCAGGTTGACCCCGGTAGCCTTTTGAAGGTCGGTTGCTTCGATGGTTATATACGAGGTTTCGCTGCCGTCACCTGTAATTGAATACTGGTTTGGGTCAGAGAAGTTCTTGGTTGCCGTTGTCGCTTGGTTTGCCAGGGATTGGGCATAGTCTCCAAACTGGTCCTGGAGATCGTCCGTCGGGTTCAATCCGAGTTTTTCCCTTTCGTGGTCCCAGGCGGCTTGGCCTGTGATGAGGCTTCCTCCCGAATTCCGATTGATGGACAGAGACTGAGTAGGAATATTTCTGGATACAATTGAACCCTCGTTGAGGTTGATCCAATTCGAACCAGCATAGATCCCATTTTGCACTGACATGATTGCGTCGGTTTTGGGAATTTGGTAAGGTCCACCGCCGAACTGCATTGACTGGGTCAACGTGAGGGACCCTTCAATGTAGGCCGGTCCATAGAACTCCTTACTCAAACTCACGTCACCAAAGGCGATCAAGTTGTGAGTTCCAAACATAGCTGTAACTGCCGATAAACTTGAGGCCGTCATCGCGACGAGGCCTAGGATACTCATAAGTATTAATTTCATTATATAATGTACGGGGGTTGAAAGCGAAGTCTACGTGACTCCGGTCACTTAACTAAACCACGTACAGTTAAAATATGCAATGTTCAATGTAAAAACCACCCCAAGAAGAGGTGGTTTTTTAATATCTATTGCAACGCTTCCATCACGATCCAGAAAGTCGTCGCCATAAGCACAAACCAGATCCCGAGTCCTACTGGTGAGCCCCATGAAAACCATGAGCCCTAGCTTCTCCAATTACGGTTATTTTCTAATATCATTCCTTTCATGTCATCAGGAATTTCTTGCCATCCTTTAAATTTATTTGTATCTGTCATATGTTGAGTTTATTTATTTAATAAAAAAGCTCTTGTGTGGCGACCATCGCTCCTTAATACAGGCCGAGCCGGCGTGCGGGAGTGATAAAGATGGGTTTATCGCTAGTTGTTAGTATATCATTTCGTGATTGCTGGTGATAGTGATGGAAGGAAAGCAAATTTTTGCTATAATGCAATTCATGCAATACATCATATTTAACTTAATTATTAGTGCGATGGCGGTAGCGGGATTCTCAGCAATCTGGAGAAATTTATTAGAAGACAATGTATGGCTCGAAAAAGATATTAAAAAAGGTCTCGGTATCATGCACAAGGTATTAACCTGTGGACCATGCTTTACCTACTGGTTAGCATTAGCATTTACTTTGGCATTTAGACCGCTTGGAGTATGGATGCCTGCAGACTGGGATATTGTCTGGCTGTCATTTGCAACAAACCTTTTCTTTCAATGGATGGCTTTTGCGTGGTTATGTGCATTTTTAAGATTTGCATATACAACATTGCAGCAATGCGTACGAAAGTTGGTATAAATAATTCATTAGTAAATTTATTGTAAGTAAAACCCCTACACCAAGTGGTGCGGGGTTTTTGAATGGGTGATAAAATAAATACATGAAGAAAATAACACTAATTATATTTATAATAATCATTATTCTTGCCGCTGCTGGTTTTGCGTTTAGGGAAAAACTCATGGCTCAATTTTTCAAACCCAATACCTCAACAACTCAAAACGGTAAAGCTTCAACTTCCACCAAGCCAGAAATCGTTATTGAAAATCTCGATACACCATGGGAATTGGCATTCTTGCCTGAGGGCGATATGTTGGTAACAGAACGTGATGGAAAAGTATTACGAATCAATGCGGGCAGCAAAGACAGCATTATAATAAGCGGTGTCGCGAATCGTGGAGAGGGAGGGCTTTTGGGTTTGGCACTCGATCCAAATTTTTCTGAAAATAAATACATATATCTATATCTTACAACTCAAAACTCGAGCATAATAACTAACCAGGTTGAGCGGTATACATTAGACGGTTCATCAGTGTCAGATAGAACTATCATTATTAAAGATATCCCAGGTTCAACAAATCATGATGGTGGACGAATTGCTTTTGGTCCTGACGGAAAATTATATATCACAACAGGTGATGTGGGTGTTGAGAAAAATGCGCAGGATACAAATAGTTTAGCTGGAAAAATTTTAAGAATTAATTCTGATGGAACAATCCCGTCAGACAACCCTTTTAACAATGCGACCTATTCATATGGTCACCGAAATGCTCAGGGAATTATCTGGGACGAGAATGGGGAATTATGGGCAACAGAGCACGGTCGTTCAGGTGCACAAACGGGCTATGATGAACTAAATAAAATCGTTGCTGGAAATAATTACGGATGGCCAACAATCCAAGGCAACGAAACAAAAGAGGGGATGGTGGCTCCACAGATTCATTCAGGCGGATCAGAAACGTGGGCACCGGCTGGAATCGCGTATCTCAATAATCATGTCATGTTCGCAGGCCTTCGCGGGGAGTCTATATATGCTGCCGACATTTCAAATGGCACAGCAAAAGATTTAAAGAAATATCTAAGCAGTGTATATGGAAGACTCAGAACCGTAATTGTTGGACCTGATGGCATGCTATACATTCTTACTAACAACAGAGACGGAAGAGGGACTGCTAAAAGTGGTGACGATAAAATCATCAAGGTAAGTCCTGAAACTTTTGGAATATAGTATATAATACACCCATGCAACACATCGACACTCAATTTTTTCTTTTCATCCATGGATTGTCTGACAAAGGGTCATTTAACGATGCTGCTATTGTATTCTTTGCCGATCATTTTCCGAACATCTTGTTGTTCATTGTAATTATCCTTATTTTTAGATATTCAAAATTAAATAACATTAGAAATGTCTACGGATATTTTTTAGCTATTATTAGTGCGTATGTTGCGGAAAGAGGGGTAAGGGAATTAATCGGCCACTACTATTATAGGATTCGGCCATATCGTGCGCTTGATGTGTCACATCTCCTGTCATCCAATTCGCATTCGTTTCCATCAGGACACTCTATGTTCTTCTTCGCCCTATCTGCAGGAGTGTTTTTGGTAAACAAGAAGCTTGGCTATGTGTTTTACTCATCTGCTTTGATTATGGGTTTGGCACGTGTGGCTGCCGGAGTGCATTATCCATCCGATATTTTGGGAGGAATGATTCTCGGTACCCTTACAACCCTTGTGCTCAATAAAATATATCTTTGGTATGCAAAATTAAATTAGTCCATCTTTCTTCAGGGATTCAAGAACGTCGTCCATTCCGATAACTTTTTCTCCATTTAAAATCATTCTCAAAACTTGCGCTCGCTTTTGTCTAAATGACCCCTCAAACTTTGATTGCGTATTATAATGCTTGCTCTGCTTATGCAAGGCGGTCTTCTTTTTACCTAATGTTTTCTTGAGATACGTTCCATAATCATATAATGCATAGTACCAATCTCGAGGGGAAATATCTTTCGGAGTAGCCTTTTCGAGTGTCTCAAGCAAAATTTTATCTGATATTTTTTCTTGATCCTTAAAAAAGAAATATAACAATACTGATCTTATATTTGTTTCAATAAAAAATACGGGTTCGTTGTATGCGAAGGCGAGAATGGCACCTGCAGTTCCTGGTCCTATACCGGGGAGCGTTTGAAGAGCGGTAGAATCTTTGGGAAATATCCCTTTATAATCTGTGACGATCTTTTCACACGCTTTCTTTATAAATAATGCACGGCGATTATATCCTAAGCCTTGCCAAACTTTGAGCACTTCATTTTTTTCAGCTGAAGCAACTGATTTTGTATTTGGAAACTTTGTTATAAATTCTTTGTATTTTACTTTAACTCGCTCAACTTGAGTTTGTTGCAGCATCATTTCTGAAATAAAGATTTTGTACGGATTAGAAATATCCCGCCAAGCCATAAGACGCTTATTTGCCCTGTAATATTCGAGTATTTCTTTTTGAAATCTGGCAGTATTCATATCAATATTTTGATAATACCACATCTTTACTTACGAATGGATATGCTATAGAGTTTGTTTTGTTAAACCTTAACCCCATACAACCATGTTTAAATACCTGTTTAATTTGATTTTTGGCCTTTATCGTGAAGTCGATACTCCGGAGCGCTATATGTGGAATCAATTTTTAATCTCCTATCTTCCGTACATTGAGAGAGTTCAAGATGGAGTCTCAGCGAGTACCGGCATAAAACTGAAAAATCGCTACAACTATGATTTGCAATGCGTTGAACTTTATTCACCCAAACATGAGGTGTTTCTGTTCGTGTTCGCCTACGGCGAAGAAGACCATATTCAAGAATTTGTCTTTAAGTCGGAATCAGATCTAGGTGAGGATCTCAAAGATGAGATTTGGAGCATTCCATTTCCGAAGAGAAAGATCATGCTTTTCTTTGAGCTTCTTGGGCAAGAGGGAAAGATTCCTTCGGAAGTCTATCGGGATAAGTATACCGGTCGACATGCCGACGAATTCGAGCTCATTCGAAAGACAGTTTCTATTGAGATGGAACTTGATCTCAAAATTCGGTTCAATTCAGAACTTGATTGCATCGAAATGTATTCAGGAAAGGATGATGTGCATCTTTGGTTTAGGGCGGAGGGTAGTTACTGCGCAACCAATCATTTTATCATCAGTTCTCCGGAACCTCTTGATTTCAAACTAAAGAACCTGATTACCCTGGTGCTTCCAAAAAATGATCGCATCAAGGTGACATTTGAAGTTTTAGAAAAGCAGCAGGCTTGCTAGATATCGGCCCGTACCCCTAAAAAGGTGCGGGCTATTTTTCTTTTGGAATTGTAAAAACCATAAAGTGGGAAGAATACATCCTGCTTTCTGAAACGTATGAGATTCCGTCTTTATTAAAGAAATAACCAGCGCCCATTTGCTCGGTAAAAACAAAACCGTCTCGTTTCATTCGCTCTATAAATGATTCCTTATTGGCAGCAAAAAAAGTCTTGTCGTCAATCTTTACCGCCTTGTGCGTAATGATAACCACTGGCAAATGTAAGAGAATAGCCTTGTGATTTTCGTCTTGCTGTAATGCGCGTCCAAACACGAAGAAATATGCTGAACCTAATAATATGATAAAAAGGATAAGAATCCGGAATGGTGAACTGATCATAATTACAATTATAGCATTTTAAGGTACTATTATTTAATATGCCCGACATTTTCACCAAGGAAAAAAGAAGCGAGATAATGTCTCTTATAAAGTCTAAGAATACCAAGCCAGAAATAGCTTTTCGCAAGCTAATCAGTTCTTATTTCTACCCTCTCGGCTATCGATACCGAATAAACTATAAGCACGCCTTTGGTCGACCGGACGTTGTATTTGTTTCTTTAAAACTCGCTATTTTTATAGATGGTTCATTTTGGCATGGCTTTGATTTTGAAAATAGAAAACATAAACTACCAAAAGTGTACTGGCTCGAAAAGATTCAAAAAAATATAGAGCGAGATATAAAGGTGAATAAAAATCTCAAAAAAGCCGGCTGGAAGGTGATCCGTATCTGGGAGCATGAGCTTAAGAAAAGACCGGACAAGGTATTATCCGTCATAAACCGGTATGTGGTAAAATTAACTAATGACCCAAAACTGGAACGTGACCCCAAAAGAGGCGATAGATCAGCAAAAGGAGTTACGAAAACAAATACAAATAAAGCCATTTAAAAAAACCGTCACCTATATTGGAGGTGCGGACGTTAGCATGAATATGTTTGCCAAGGACGGTTTCGCTGGTTTTGTAACGCTTACGTACGCAGATTTGAAAATGATTGATCATTCAGTGGTAAAAGATGTCATCGGTTTTCCGTATATTCCCGGACTGCTTTCATATCGTGAAATTCCAATGCTTGTAAAGGCGTGGAAAAAATTAAAAACAAAACCAGATGTGATTATTGTTGATGGGGTCGGTATTGCGCACCCGAGACGTTTGGGTATCGCTACACATTTAGGAATTGTATTGGATATTCCAACTATCGGTTGTTCAAAAAGCGTATTGTTCGGAATATATGATGAGCCGTTACTCGAGCCAGGATCAATTTCCTATATGCATGATAAAAATACAAATGAAATAATTGGGGCAGCTATCAGAACAAAGAGGAATGTAAAGCCGATTTTTGTCTCTCCGGGGCATCGTATAACATTAGAAGAATCAATCGAGATAGTTAAAAAGTGTATGGGAAAATATAGGGTTCCCGAAACTACAAGGTTTGCCCATAACACTGTTAATGAATATCGAATCGCAGACAATCAAAAAAAGTAATATACTATATCTATAACCAAATTATCATTTAAAAAATAAAATACATATATGCAAGACAAAAATAAAATCATTATCGGAACGTTATCAGCAGTAGTCGTAATTCTCGTAATCGTATTATTTGCAAAGAGCAATCCTGCGAATGAAGTTGATACTACAGCTGTTGCCACAACAACAGTAAGTGGAACAACTACAACGGGCACTGCAACAGTAAAGCCGGCAACAACTACAGCAACTCCAAAACCTGCAGCACTAAATGCGCAGGGAACAGCACTTCCTGCACAATTCGTTCTAATGGTTGGAAATACATACGTGCTTCCTGAAGGATCAATCTTTACTTTGAAAAATGTAAACGACTCACGATGTCCGACAGATGAAAATATTGCTTGTGTATGGGCTGGAAATGTAACAGTTAAAGCAAACATTAAAAAGGGGAGTTATACAAAAGATATTGAGATGACAGTAGGAGGTGCGTCATATACTCACAGTGGATACAAAATTACGCTTGACGATGTAACTCCAGACAAGGGATTACAATCAGTAGTAACCAAGGAAGGAGAATACAAATTGACATTTACGGTTGCAAAATAAGTTTGCGACTTAGTTGCACGCTCGGTATAATCCTGCTACATGACCAATACTCATAAGCAGGGTTTTACTTTGATTTGCCTCATGTTCGGTCGGCTGTTATTATGGATATATGAATGAATTTAGACGAGGTTTTACTTTGATTGAACTTTTGGTTGTAATATCGATTATTGCGCTTTTGTCGACCATAGTGCTGGCATCTTTATCTTCGGCTCGTGCTAAGGCGAGGGATGTGGAAAGAATGGAGGAGTTGCGTCAGGTCAATATCGTGCTCGAAATGTATGCGAATGCAAATAACGGAAGATACCCAAGTACGGGTGGAATAGATAACGTATATATGGATCCGGGCTGTACTCAGTCTGTAACGGCGCCAGATGTAAAAACTGCAAACTGGATACCTTCTTTGGTGCCTAATTACACCGCTTCTTTGCCTCGTGACCCAAATCCCGGATCAGGTAAATGTTATATGTACTCAAGTAACGGTGTGAATTTTATCCTTACCGCATATGGAAGTGTTGAGGGTCCGTCAAACGGAGGTCGCATGAATTCAAATTTTGGATACAGGGAGACCGCAAACATGAATGAACCGAGATGTATATACTCTACAAACTACTCTTTTTTGGATGTTGTAAAAAGGAAATCGTTTACAATCACTAACCTGATCCCGTCAGACTCAACATCTACTTTCTGCGAAACGCTCAGTCTATAGGCTTGCCTCCGGTGACTTCTGGAGTATGATAAAGGTATGGAGCCTCTCGCATATACAATCAGACCTAAAACTCTCGATGACTATATCGGCCAAAAACACTTGGTTGATAAGGGTCAGCCTTTGCAAGTTGCTATTGAAAAGAAACATTTATTTTCCTTTATATTATGGGGTCCACCCGGAGTAGGAAAAACGACTCTTTCTAAGATTTATGCCGAATCATTAAACGCTGAGTATTATGAATTGTCGGCCGTGTCTGCATCTAAGGATGACATTAGAAATATTATCGAAAATGGTGGGGATTTGTTTGGTCCAAAAGTTTTATTTCTAGACGAGATTCATCGGTTCAACAAGGCTCAACAAGATTTTCTTTTGCCTTATGTTGAATCTGGAAAATTAACACTTATCGGAGCAACGACCGAGAATCCCTCATTCGAAGTTATTCCCGCATTACTCTCACGGTGTCGAGTTTTTGTGTTGAATGAGTTGAACGAGGAAGACATGGGAAAAATCCTCAGACGATCAGGAGTTAAAATGAATAAAGAAGCGGGTGACTGGCTTGTCTCAATGGCTAACGGAGATGCCAGACAAATGCTCGCCATGGTTGAGAATACAAGTAAGCTTTATGGTGACATCACGATAGAGAATTTAAAAAATACGCTGCAGTCAAAATATTTACGATATGATAAAAAAGGTGAAGAGCATTACAATACCATCAGCGCGTTCATAAAAAGTATGAGAGCAAGTCAGCCAGATGCGGCCTTGTATTATTTGGCCCGCATGGTTGAGGCCGGCGAGGATCCGAAATTCATCGCACGACGCATGGTTATCTTCGCAAGTGAAGATATAGGTATGAAGGATTCAAATGCGCTTACAGTGGCAAATGCGGTCTTCAGGGCGGTCGAAACGATAGGCTACCCCGAAGCTGGAATCAATATGTCGCACGGTGTTATCTATCTGTCACTGGCGCCCAAAACAAAAGCCGCATACTATGCATACGGCCGAGTTATATCCGAGGCAAAGCAAAATGGAAATTTGCCAATACCTTTGAATCTTCGAAATGCGCCAACCAAACTCATGAAAGATATTGGATACGGCGAAGGGTATGAAAAATATACAACCGATGATTTGCTACCTGAAGAATTGAAGGGCAAGAGATTTTATACTCCGGAGAAGGAAGATTAATTCACCTTAATTTTGATATCGATAATCGGCTTCTCAACTCCCAATTCATAAAACATTTTTCTATCCTTATGAAATATTTTCTCAGATAAGTGGAAAATAGTATAGGTAATAAAGAATGCGGAGAACACATCAATTGAATAGTGAATGTGTGCCATTAATACAATAACGGCAAATGATAATGAGAAGGTGATAAATATATATCTGATAATTTTATCTTTCCAGAATACGAGCGCAAACAAAAATGGCATTCCGGTATGTCCCGAGAAGAATAGATCGGCACCGAAAGATAATTTACTAAAAAAACCTTGATAAATAATCTGCTGTTCCGCAAAAGGCCCAATATGTGTCAGGATAATAAACAATGATCTAATCAATACGAACAATGCCGTTGTCTTAACCGTAAAGGGGATACGTTCAGGCTTTTGCAAATACACAAAGATAACAAAAATCGTAAATAAGATTGAACCGTTTATAAACAAGTAGTGCACATCATAGTATTTGATATTTGAAAGAATGATGTCCGTCACAGAATTACTGGCAACGCTGGCAGCATAGGTCCCGGCATAAAAGTTTATAACTATTGTTGATGCGAGAAAGATGAGTGACAGCAAGAGCGAGATTAAAAAATCCTTATTGGTAAATACTTCTCTATACTCTGTTATTTTTGACTTCATGTCGGTAAGTATAGCAAATATAAATGAAAAAACCGCCTTTCACAGCGGTTTTTTTTGGATTAGTATTCAATCGTTTCCGATTCCTCAAAGTTTCTGTCATTCGTATCTGTTGTTGATGTTGATACTTCCTCAACGTCGTCATATCGTTCGATTCGTGAAGCACCGTTTTGCTTCTTCACCTTACTTGTCGAACCCTTTCCGTATTGGTCCAAGTCAGAGGCGTTGGTCAGTGATCCTGTAATTTCCCCAGTTACATTCACTACCGCTCTTGAGCTGTTCTTGATGTCGACTTTCGCCATTGTTGCAACAAAGTCACTTGCATCGATGTCCGACGCGTTAGTCAGTGTCAGGTCAAGATTTTTTGCACTTCCAGACAATGATACGTATGAACTATTATGTTGATCAACCTCTAAATTTTCAGTGTTTGTGTGTACGTCAATATCAGAACCGTTGTATGCGGTCAATGATTTTAGGTCTGGCGTTGTTATGAAAATCTCAGTTCGCATTGAATAACAGAAGAAACAGAAGTTTGCGTCAGAATTATTTCTTTCAATGGTTAATGAGTCTGGGTTTTCCGTGAACACCAATTTATCAATCTCATCTTTTGATCCACGCACCTCAATAGAAGTAGTTGTTCCTTGTACGATTGTTACAGTTAATCCATTCTTGATAGTAAGTTTAGAAAAATCTTGAACTTGTCGATTTTCTATAACTCTACTTGAGGCAATGTTTGATTCCACTTTGTCGGCATAGGTGTTTCCAACAGATGCAAACAGTACTGGTCCTAATATTAGAGATGCTATCCAAATCGCAAATACTGTTATTGCAACCTGAGTTTTTTTGAAAATCTTCTTACCGAAAAATACATTTCCTAAGTTGTTCAAAAAGGCTGCTGGTATAACTCCTGCAATAAAGAAGAGGATTACAAGGGTGTGGTAATAAGGCAGTGTATTGATCTGATTCAACATGTTTCCAGTGTTTTGATATGCGAAAGGCATAATTGCAATTAACAAGAAAACTATGGCCGTTGTGACTCCCATGACCGCCCCTATTTTCAAACATACGCCAATTATTTTTCCAAGAGCTTTAAATATTTTTCCAAATAGCTGGATTGTCATATTTCTAATATCCTCAAAAAAGTCTCGAGCATTTGTTTTTAATTTTTCCTTGCCACCAACTTCGTTTATCTTACTCTCAATTATATGCTTTACCTTATCAAGACTCATGGCTGTACCTTCCATCTCAAGTATTTCAGTTGCGGTTTCGGCAACCGGCAATGCGAACCATAAGATAAGATAAATTATGATACCTAGTCCGCCAAAAAATATTGATACGAAGAATACTGTTCTTATTATAGTTGAATGAATTCCGAGATATGAGGCCAATCCTGAAGCCACACCACCGATAAGGGCATTGTTTCTGTTTCTGTACAGTCGCTTGTTGTTTCGGGTTGTTGTCTGCGCTTCAGCTTTTGAGGCTTCATTTTCAAACCCTCCAAACTCTTTTGGCCATCCCATGTTTTCAATTAGCTTATCGATATGGGCTCCAGTGATGATTCGCTCTGTTTTATCCGCGTCAGAGAATTCTAAAAGCTGTTCTCTGATACGGCTTTCAATATCTTGGATAATTTCAAATTTATCCTCATAGGTTGAAAAGTACTTTTTGATTTCAGCAAGATAATTATCCAGCTTCGCGTACGAATCTTCCTCTATGTAGAATAATGTTTGGGCTATGCTTATTGGTATTGTTTTTTTCATATTATTTAAGTAAATGATTAATTGATTTATTAAGTGTCGACCAGGTATGTTTGAGTGAAGTGAGAGATTCTTTTCCTTTTTCGGTTAGTGAATAATATTTTCGTGGTGGTCCTGATAATGATTCTTCCCATTGGTGCGTCAGGAGATCAGATTGTCGCAGACGAGACAGAAGGGGATAGAGCGTACCCTCGACTACGATAAGGTCCGCTAATTTTAATTCGTTAATAATTTCCGTTGCGTATTTTTGTTTCTTTGCAAGAATTAATAAAATACAAAACTCGAGCATGCCTTTGCGCATCTGGGATTTTTGATTCTCCAATTCTTTCGTCTTTTGTGTATCCATAGGTAAAGTGTATCATATGGTACTAGGCAGTGCAAGGTAGTATTGCGCACAAGATAATATTTTTGGTCAGTTGAGAAATAACTATGGTATTATATAGACATTATGAAAATATATGGAAAATTTTTATTGTTAATCTCTCTACTCCTACTTACTACCACAACATATGCTATTGAAAATACCCAGGATTTGGTGAGCGTTACCAAACCTGCAATCGTGCAAGTTACAAGCACGGTGAAGGGTACGATACAAATTCCGAATTTTGTCTTTGAATATGATGGGTATAAAATCTCAACGACAACAAAAGCAAACGGATATACCTCGATTCCGGTAAACACCGTTACTTCAGGAACAGGTTTCATCATCTCGGAAGATGGAGTAATCGTCACAAGCTCAGATATAATCCTCGGGTCAATTGATTCTATATATAGAGCATCCGCACAAAAATATTTATCTGATATCAATAAGGGTTCGCAAGATAGTGGCTACCAAGTGGCTTTCAAAACTATCTATGACCATATCAAGGCAAATTCAATTGCTGGTTTTGAAACTGATGTGCGGGTAAAAACATATAAGGCAAATGTCCTCTATTCAAACTTGTCATCTGACGGCAATCAGGAGCATGTTGCATTGTTGAAAATTGAAGCGGGAAAACTCCCGACGATGTCACTTTCAAATCAATCAGTTGGATTAGGACAAAAGGTTTATACATTTGGATATCCAGGGATGGCGGTAGAGCCGATGTTTGGTCAGGGATTGGTAAATATTATCCAAGGCACTACGTATCAGACTGATATTCAGTCATTTGCAGGCTCAAAGGGAAGTCCTCTGATTGATGTGAATGGCAGGGTGATCGGAATACTTTCAGATTCAATCACTCCATCATCTCAAATCCAGGAAAGCCTATCATCATCAAGTGTGGCTGTTGCTTCGAGTGCGTATGCTGACCGGTATTTCACCGGACTATCACTGATGAATAACAATAGGTGCGTATTGGCCATTGAAGAGTTCACTAAAGCCAAGGATGTAAATCCTGATTTTTCAGTTGATGAATATGTTCAACCTAAGATAGATTTATGTAATTCACTTATCGTATCCGGCCAGTCCAGGGATACGTTTTTGAGTCAGTTCATTTTCATGTTTAAAAATAATATTTCAAATGTTAATCTTTGGGCGAGTGTTGGGATCCTGCTGGTGCTGGTGCTGCTGATTTTTAGATATATCCTAAAACGTTTTCGTAGAGATGAGGATGAGTTAGGGATTTCTAAAAAGAAGGTAAAAATTAAACCAGTACGTCATGAAGTTATTGTTGAAAATGAGGAAATCGCTGAGGGGGAAGTATCGACTACATTGTCTGGAAAACTTACCATTTCAAAACCTTTTGAAAAGATCGAGCAACCAAATCCGTTATTGGGTTTTGAAAATAGGAAATTCTACCGTGAGCCAGAAAAAGTCGGCAGTCCGGTACCGTTAAAAGCGGGACCAGCAGAATTGCCTGAAGAATCGATGGTTGTTATTGCTCCATTTAAAACATTGAATTCGCCGATAACGCCAACAGAAAATGACAGAGCCGAATTGTTAAGAGATATCAAGATGGATTTGCCGCCAAAGAAAAAAGAAAGTGATTCGATAGAGAAATAAAACCTTCAATAAAAAACACCCATTCAAGAAACCATCAAAGAAAATAGCCTATACGAAAAAGTACAGGCTATTTTGCTTTTCAGGTTTTAGAGAATTATTTTGTAATAACAGTCTTCTCAATCGGCATACGAACTTTTGGAAGTGTGGCATATGCATCACCTTCAGCTCGGTATCCAACTGGACAGATCACCGTAGCTGTTAGTCCAAGTTCTGTAAGTCCGAGAATCTCATCAAATTGCTTTGGATCAAATCCTTCCATCGGTGTTGAGTCTATTTCATCAAGTGCTGCGGCTGAAAGCAATACTCCAAGGCCAAGGTACGCTTGCTTCTTTGCCCATACTGTATTTTCCTCAGCTGACCGTGAAGAAATACTTCCGTTGATCATTCCTGCGTATTCTGCAAGACCATCAACCGGTATTCCTCTTACTTTAGAAACCTCATTCATATATTCCGCAACATCAGCCTCGC
>Ga0247807_10001472_pt1 | contig 13725 bp, 12 predicted proteins | sample UWRJL074202C1_FD_179931 | JGI IMG/M metagenome (GOLD analysis project Ga0247807, IMG submission 179931) | Plant litter microbial communities from Arlington Agricultural Research Station in Wisconsin, United States - UWRJ-L074-202C-1 | ecosystem: Environmental > Terrestrial > Plant litter >...
GCAAAATAACCTGCGTATTCCATTGTATTTGTTTTGTACAAAGGTGCTTCGTTAATTAGAGAACTACAGTAACATTTATCACAGAAGAAATATAAAACAGTAAGACAAAATATGTTTTTACCAGTAAGATATTAAGAAAGTTAAGTTTAGCCTTTTATGTTTAGCTGATTGATAAGAAAATTAAGTTTAAAAAATGCTTTAGCCTTAATCTATCTTAACATCTTAATGGTTAGAGATAGAGAATTAATTTAGTTTTAAAAGCTCAATTTGGTTTCGGTTTAATTTGACCAGGCCTCTTTGTTCCATTTTTTTGAGTAATCTGGAAACTACTTCTCTGGAAGTGTTAAGTTCAGTTGCGATTTCCTGATGTGAGAGTTTTACTTCCCGACAGCCACAAGCATCAGAATGTCTTTTTAGATAAAATTCTAAACGTTCGTCCATAGAACGAAAGGCGATATTGTCGACTACTTCGAGAACTTCTTCAAATCGGCTTCGGTAGGTTTCGATTACAAATTCGTACCATGATCTGTGCTCCATCATCCATTTGTCCATCATTTGCAGCGGAATCATCATGACAGAAACGTCTTCAACAACTTTTGCCATAATTTGACTTTTCTCGCTTTTGGCAGTGCAGATCATCGAAATGGCACAGGCTTGTCCAGGTTGCAAATAGTACATTAAAAACTCTCCGCCATCTTCGCCTTCACGATAAATTTTGATTTTTCCTCTGGTAATAAGCACCGTGTTTTTTATGTATTGTCCGGTACGCATTAAGATTGTTCCAGTTTCAAAATCTTGCAGCGTTCCGTTTTCTTCAATTGTAGCAAGAAGTTCATTAGAAAAAGTGGGAAAGATATTTTTTAGAAGGTTTTGCATAGGTTTGTATTATCAAATCAAAAATGAAAGCTAGGATCTATTGCAAAGATAACAGATTGAGATGGTATTAATTATAGAAAAGCATTTTTTAGGGCTATTTAATGAAAATGACAAAATCTTATTTTCTATCGATTTTATAGAATATATTTTTAATAATAGTATGTAAATTTGTATTTTGCTGATTATAATAATTTCTCTAAAACGTTTTCTGAGAATAATAATCGAAATCGCATTTGGCACGTTTTTAATTAATAGAAACGTCGTAATTTTACAAAAAACACATATTATGAATTTATCACAAGAAGATTGGGTTAATCAGCTTGCTGCTGACGAGAATGCAGTTATACTGGACGTAAGAACTGAAGACGAATTTAATGACGGCTATATTGAAAATGCCTTAAACATTGATATCAACAAAGGACAAGGTTTTATTTATGAAATCGAAGAATTAGATAAAAATAAAAATTATTATGTGTATTGCCGCTCTGGTGCACGCAGCGCTAAAGCATGTCAGGTGATGAATGAATTGGGTATTAATAATGCCTATAATTTGCTTGGCGGAATTCTGGACTGGGAAGGCGAAACCGTAAATCCGTAAATAGAAAAAAGAGGCAGGAATAGCCTCTTTTTTTGTTTAAATACTATTAAATAACCACATGAAAACTAATTAATTATGAGTTTTATACCGGAAGAATTTCAAATAAATAACATCTTAAATCAGGATACTTATCTTGTAAACGGAGAATTGAAACAATGGACAGGACAAACTACACCTGTGTTTTCGACTATTTCTTCGACAGAAAAATATACGCCTACATTATTAGGATCGATTCCGTTCATGGGAGAAAAGGAAGCTGCAGAAGTTGTAGATGCTGCCTATAGCGCTTATGATATGGGGCAAGGTTTATGGCCAACGATGAAAGTGGCTGACCGAATTAAATGCATGGAGAATTTTGTGGAGCAAATGAGCAAAACCCGTGATGAAGTAGTGAAATACCTTATGTGGGAAATTGGCAAATCATTGGGAGATTCTCAAAAAGAATTTGACAGGACTGTAGAATATATTCACGATACTATTGACGGGTATAAGGAATTAAACAGCCGAAGCTCTTACTTTTCAAAAGTACAGGGAGTAAACGCTATGATTCGTCGCGGACCTCTTGGAGTTGTGTTGTGTCTTGGACCCTACAATTATCCGCTAAACGAAACTTTTTCTTTATTGATTCCGTCTTTGATCATGGGGAACACGGTTATTTTTAAACCTGCAAAACATGGTGTTTTATGTATTTCACCTTTATTAGAGGCGTTTAGAAGCAGTTTCCCGAAAGGAGTAATCAATATTGTGTACGGAAGAGGACGTGAAGTAGCTTCGCCAATCATGAAATCTGGAAAGATTGATGTTTTGGCTTTAATTGGAAACAGTAAATCAGCGATAGCGTTGCAGGATCAGCATCCTAACAAAAACAGATTACGTTTGATTTTAGGTTTAGAGGCTAAAAACCCGGCCATTATTTTACCGGATGCCGATTTAGATTTGGCAATTCAGGAATGTATCACGGGAACATTGTCTTTTAACGGTCAACGTTGTACAGCCTTAAAATTATTATATGTTCACGAGTCAATTGCAGAAGATTTTAACAGAAGATTTTCTGAAAAAGTAGATGCGCTGACATTTGGAAATCCTTGGGAAAAAGGAGTTGCCTTAACACCGCTTCCTGAAACTGAAAAACCTTCTTATATTAAAGGTTTGATTGATGATGCTACAGGAAAAGGAGCTAAAATCCTTAATGAAAAAGGAGGAAAGCAAACTGAAAATTATATTTTTCCCGCAGTTTTGTTTCCTGTAAATAAAGAAATGAGAGTGTATCATGAAGAACAATTTGGTCCTGTGGTTCCGGTATTATCTTTTAGAGATATCAGAGAGCCATTACAAGATATGGCCAAATCAAATTATGGACAACAAGTTAGTTTGTTTGGAAAAGATATCACAACGCTGGCACCGCTTATTGATTCGCTGGTAAATTTGGTTTGCAGAGTAAACTTAAACAGCTCATGTCAAAGAGGCCCGGATGCTTTTCCGTTTACAGGACGTAAAGATTCTGCAGTAGGAACTTTGAGTATTCCGGATGCATTGCGTTCGTTTTCGATCCGTACGTTTGTAGCTTCAAAAGATAATGCATACAACAATGAAATTTTGCAGGAATTGCTGAACAGCAGAGAATCGAATTTCATTAATACTGATTATATCATGTAATGTTATAAATATAAAATGCAAAAAACCGTCTTAATTCTCAGAAATAAGACGGTTTTTCTTTTTTAATAGTGAGGGATTTCAGATCGTAATCATTATGTTTTTAATCACATGCTTATATTTGCTAACGAATGTAACATTATGAAAAAAAAATCCACTAATATTATATTCTAAATTGATTACCGAAAAAACAACAAAACCAACTTATGAGAAGAACATCATTTCTGGCAGTATTGGCTGCCCTTTTATTTTTGGCAGAAAACAGCATCGCGCAAGAACTTTATATGCCAAGGAACATTAAAGAAGCTTATGCAAAGGGTACCCGTTCTATGGACGGAAAACCAGGCAAAAACTATTGGCAAAATCATGGTAAATATACCATAGCACTTACTGTAGATGCAAAAACAAAAATAGTTACCGGAACAGAAACTATTGTGTATGAAAACAACAGTAATGATACTTTAAAAAATTTGCCTATTCGTTTTGTAAATAATTTTCACAAACCAACTGCACCACGCGGAGGACAGGTAAGTCCTGATTTTTTGACGGAAGGTCTGACTATTACAACCTTGAAAATTGCAGGAGAAACGTATAAAGAAGATGCAAGAGAATGGGGAACGGTTGGGATTGTAAAGCTAAAAAAAGCAATACCGCCACATTCTAAAGTTACTATAAACATCGATTGGAATTATCCTTTATCGAAACAAAGCGGTAGAGAGGGACAGATTGATGAATCTACTTTTTTTGTTGCCTATAGTTATCCACGTGTTTCTGTTTTTGATGATTATAATAAGTGGGACAGATTACCACATACAGATCGTCAGGAGTTTTATAATGATTTTAATGATTATAATTTTTCTGTAAAAGCACCTAAAAACTATGTGGTTTACGGAACGGGAGATTTACTAAATCCTGATGAGGTTTTACAGCCTGAATTTTCAACTCGTTTGAAAAAATCGTATACAACAGATGAGATCATGCATATCGCTAACGAACAGGAAATGAAAAATGGTTTGGTAACAAAACAAAATGACTGGAATGTCTGGAAATTTGAAGCCAAAAACATTTCTGATGTTTGTTTTGGTTTAAGCGATCATTATTTATGGGATGCCAGCAGTGTGATTGTCGATAAGAAAACAAATCGTCGTGCGAGTGTGCAGGCGGCGTATGATGTAAAGGGTACTGATTTTGTTAATTCTATTAAAAACAATCAGTACGCATTAGCATGGTTTTCTGAAAACTGGCCGGGAGTTCCTTATCCGTTTTCTAAAATGACAGCTTTTCAGGGATTTGCAGATATGGAGTACCCAATGATGTGTAACGATTCAGAAATGGGTGATCCTTATTTTGCCCAATTGGTACAAGATCATGAAGTAGCGCATACCTATTTTCCTTTTTACATGGGAATTAACGAAACACGTTATGCTTTTATGGATGAAGGCTGGGCAACTACTTTTGAATATTTAATTGGAATTGCAGAGCATGGACAAGAAGCTGCGGACAAGTTCTATAAAGAATTTAGAGTAAAACATTATATAAATGATCCGTCAACAGAACAGGATCAGCCTATTATTACCATGTCGTCTCAGCTTTCGGATGCAGGTTACAGTAATAACTCTTACGGAAAATCCTCTCTTTCTTATATCGCTTTAAAAGATTTACTGGGTGATGCATTGTTCAAAAAATCACTTCATGCTTATATGGACAATTGGAATGGTAAACATCCGATTCCTTGGGATTATTTCAATTCATTTAATACTGCTTCAGGAAAAAATCTAAATTGGTTTTTTCATAACTGGTTTTTTACGAACAACTATATTGATATTGCGGTAAAAAATGTATCAAAGAATATGGTAACGGTAGAGAATGTAGGTGGCTTTGCCATTCCGTTTGATATTGCAATTGTGTATGCAGATGATTCAAAAGAAACGATACATCAAACGCCGGGAATATGGGAAGCAAATCAAAAACTTGCCACAATTGCCGTAAAGAGCAAAAAACAGATTAAACAAATTACTATCGATGGAGGTATCTACTTAGATCCGACTCCACAAAATAATACCTGGACAGCTAAATAAGTAAGTAATACAACCGTGTTTTTGAAATATAAAATACGGTTGTATTGTTTTTAAATCACGTAACTAACTTACCACCTTTCTATGACAAATATTATTAGTAAAAAAATCATGTTTTTTTGCACTGTTTTTATGCTCACTAGTTTTGGATTTGCCCAAAATAGTAATAAGATAGAAATAGGAACAATTGACAGTATTTCTTCAAAAGTCTTGAACGAGCAAAGGAAAATTTGGGTGCATTTGCCAAGAAGTGCCAGGTTTAAGGGATATTCGAAACAAAGTTATCCTGTTGTTTATGTATTAGATGGTGATGCTCATTTTTCTTCGGTAGTTGGAATGATTGAACAATTGAGTGAAATAAACGGAAATACACTATGCCCGGAGATGATTGTAGTAGGGATTCCAAATACTAACAGAAGCCGTGATCTTACTCCAACACATTCAGAGGTCGATCCTCCGTTTGTAAACAAGAATATAAGTGAGGTTTCCGGTGGAGGCGAAAAGTTTGCAGCATTTCTTGAAAAAGAATTGATTCCGTACATCGATGCCACTTATCCAACAACATCGTACAGAACACTTATTGGACATTCTTTTGGCGGATTGACTGTAATGAATATGATAACCAATCATACAGATTTGTTTAAGTCATACGTAGCGATTGATCCAAGTATGTGGTGGAATCGTGAGCAATTCTTAAAAGAAACAACTCAAAAACTTTCTACTAAAAACTTGTCAAATGTTACTTTATTTTTGGGAGTTGCAAATACTATAGAACCAACTATGGATGTTGCTACAGCCCGAAAGGATACCACTATGATTACGAGACACTTTAGAGCAGCACTTGATCTAAATGATTTTTTAGCTCAGAACAAAAAAAGCAATTTGCAATATGAATACAAATATTATAAAGATGATAGTCACGGTTCTGTACCTTTAATTGCTACTTATGATGCTATTCGTTTTATTTTTGGTTTTAATGAACTAAAGCTTTCGGTTGCTGAACGAATTAATTTTAATAAAGCCGTTTTTACTAAAATCGAAAAGCATTACGAAAACATTTCAAAACATTTAGGATATACCGTTCAGGTTCCGGAACAAGTTGTAAATGCTTACGGTTATCAGGCGTTATCTAATAAAGAAAAAGATCTGGCACTTTATCTATTCAGGTTAAATACGGTAAATTATCCGGGAAGTCCAAATGTGTATGATTCTTTAGGTGATTTTTATGAAACAAATGGAGATAAAAAAAATGCAATTACCAATTACAAAAAAGTACTCAGTTTAGACAGTAGTTTTCCTGAAACAAAAGGTAAATTAGATAAGCTGCTTAAATAGTATTTTTGAAGTACATAAAAGCTCATTTTACATTGCGTTTTTTGAAACAAAAAATGGGAGTTAATTTAATTCTCAGAAAAATATTTTATAGAATTTTAAAAGGGAACCTGACACAGGTTCCCTTTTTTTTTGTGGCAAAATAAATTTCGCAAAAAAAAACAACTTACAATTTACAAACAAAAGGAGTTAATATCGTCCGTATTTACTGGTTTTTTTAAGTGATTGCTAAAGAATTAAAAAATGTCTTATTGTGGTATAATTTAAATGTAATAAGACTTGCCTTTTCTTTTTTTTAGAGTAGAACTACAATTATCAAACTTATTTAAACTAACAAAAATGAAAAAAATTGACAAAATTATCTTTGGAGTACTGTTGTATTCATCCTTTCTACATGCTCAATTGGGTATTGGTACACCAACACCTCAGGAAACCTTTCATGTTAATGGTACGCTACAAGTTACGAGCGGTATTTATGTTGGCGGAAATGCAAATTCAAAAGGATCTCCCGGTGTTGCAGGTCAGGTACTCAGATCCAATGGTATTGGTGAAGCTCCTTCATGGCAGCATTTAGCAGGTGTTCCGGAGTCTACAGGAACTGTTATTGTTGTAGATGGAAAGTTTGTTGTGGCACAGGAAATTATAGTGCAAATGTCGGCTGATTTTAGTGGACCGGCCATTTCAGGACCTACAACACCAATACTGATCGGTAACTTAAATAATAAAATTATAGATAATAGTGATACTTATAACGGTAATAATAATAGTAATTCTTTTAGAGTAAAGGCAGATGGAATTTATCAGATTAGTATGAATTTGCAGTTGGCTACTTCTAGCGGTACTGTACCTGCAATAGGTCTATGGGATGATACGTTAAGAAGCTGGGTTGCACGTGTTAACGATTATTTTTATGCTCCTTATGATAAATTTCAAACAGAAACGTTAATTGCTTCCGTACAATTATTGCCATCGCATGTCTATTCTTTTAGAATTGGTAATAAGGCACCTTTTACCATAAAGTATTTAAGTGCAGGTGACACAGGCACAGGTCCTGTAACACAGATTTCTGTAAAAAGGTTAAGATAACTTTTGAAGTTGTCATGTCAAATTTAATAATATTCATAAAAAATGAAAAAAGTAATATTCGGAATGCTATTTTGTTCTTCTGTATTGCATGCTCAATTGGGCGTTGGTACCTCAACACCTCAGGAAACACTTCATGTTAACGGCACGTTACAGGTTACAGATGGTATTTATCTTGGAGGGAATGCGAGTTCAAAAGGATCAGTAGGTGAATGGGGGCAAGTGCTTAAATCAAATGGTCCAAACGAAGCTCCCTCGTGGAGCGAGGGAGTAGAAGTTCCTGAAGCCACAGGAACTCTTATTGTTATCGATGGAGCTTTTGTAGTTGTACAGGAAATAACGGTGCAAATGAGTGCCGATTTTAGTAATGGTGCTACAGGCGGAATACCAGTTGTAATTGGTAATCTAAATAATGTAATTATTGACAATTATAGTGCTTATACAGGAACAAGAATAAGTAATTCTTTTTTAGTGAAATCAGATGGACTTTATCAAATCAAGATGAATATACAAATAGCAACAGATCGTGGAACAAGTCCTGTAATTGGCGTTTGGGATAATACGATCGGAAAATGGGTTGCCCGTGTAAACGATTATTTTGATTTGCCTTGGGAGGAGTATCATACTTATACCTTAATTGCCGCAGTTCCTCTTTTGGCAACACATACTTACTCTTTTAAAGCAGCAAATACTTCCTCTTTTACGATCAGACATTTAAGTAGCGGAGAAACAGGATCAGCGCCTATTTCGCAGGTTTCTGTAAAAAGAGTAAGGTAAAATATTTGATTTTTTTTTTAATACATAACTATATAAAACACTAAGAAAATGAAAAAAACAATACTTGGATTATTTCTGTATTCTTCATTATTGCAAGCGCAATTGGGTATTGGTACACCAACACCTCAGGAAACCTTTCATATTAATGGCTCATTACAAGTTACGAATAGTATTTTCTTCGGAGGAGATGCATATACAAAAGGTTCATCTGGTCTTCCGGGTCAGGTGCTCAAATCAAATGGACCAGGAGAATCGCCTTCATGGACAGAATTAGCGGGAGTTCCTAAAGCGACCGGAACAGTAATTGCCGTTGATGGAGCTTTTATAGTAGCACAGGAAATAACGGTGCAAATGACTTCGGATTTTAGTAGTGGGACTACCAACAATGCATTACCTATTGGTAATCTGAATAATGAAATCATAGACAACCAGGATAGTTATTCAGGAAGTCGTACTAGTAATTCATTTGAGGTCTCGGCAGATGGTATTTATCAGGTTACGATGAATATGCAATTGGAAAGTAAGAAAGGAACAAATCCTGTAGTTGGAATTTGGGACGATAAAAATGGAAGCTGGATTGCATGTGTTAATGATACGTTTGTGGCACCCAATGACGAATTACAAACGTATACGTTGGTTACTTCAGTAAAAATGCTGGCGAATAATACCTATTCTTTCAGGGTAAGTAATCTTAATGCAGGTTTTACTATAAAACATTTGAGTAAAGGTACTACAGGCTCGGGACCTGTTACACAGATTTGTTTAAAGAGATTAAAATAACTATTGAATAAAGGACTAAATTCTACACATATTAAAAAATGAAAAATATATTACTCGTTATCTTATTTTACTCTTCTTTATTACATGCTCAGCAAGGTATCGGTACACCAACACCTCAGGAAACCTTTCATGTTAATGGTACAATGCAGGTTACAAATAGCATGGAAGTGGGAGGAGATGCTCATACGAAAGGATCTCCGGGACTTCCTGATCAGATACTAAAATCAAACGGACCAAATGAAGCACCTTCTTGGGAACCCGTAGCAGGCGAAGTTCCTAAAGCGACCGGAACTGTTATTGTTGTAGAAGGAGAATATATAGTAGCACAGGAAATAACTGTGCAAATGTCTGCAGATTTTAATGGGAGAGCTGGAAATGCTAGTTTTACAGAAGCAATAGGTAATCTTACCGATGAAATTGTAGACAATGAAAATAGTTACTTAGGATCCAAAACAACAAATTCGTTTAATGTCTCAGCAAATGGTACCTATCAGATTAACATGAATGTACAATTGGCTACTTCTTCCGGATCCAGTCCTGTAGTTGGAATTTGGGACAACACCACAGAAAAATGGATTGCTCGTGTGAACGATTATTTTGTGGCGCCGGAGAATAAATTACAAACTTATACTTTAATTACCGCAGTACCAATGTTGGGCTCGCATACCTATTCTTTTAGAGTTGCCAATACAGCAAATTATACTGTCAGGCATTTAAGTCAGGATGCAACAGGTTCGGGATCTGTAACACAGATTTCGTTAAAACGATTACGCTAATATAATCGTAGAGTAGTAATTACCAAAAGAGGAATTTAAACGTTTTAAATCCTTCTTTTGGTGTTTTGTTCACGGCTTTCAAAAAAGTAATTTATTCCAGTTTTAGACTATAGTAAAAGTTTTGTTTTTTTTCTTTTTTCTAAATTCAGCGTTATTTTAATTTTACATATTTTTTTTGAAACAAACTGAATATGTTTTTTTTCATTGTGAAGCCCTGTAATTATTAGACTTTATATAGAAAATCTGTCGTAAAAAAAAGGTCTTATGTTGGCATGATTTAAAAGTAATTATTTCGATTCTTTTCTTTTTTTTACAAAATCAATATTAGTATAAAACAGGATAAACAAATGAATAAAAAATTACTCGGATTACTATTGTACTCATCGTTGCTACAAGCTCAAATAGGTATGGGTAGCGAAAAAACTATGAAAGACCTTCACGAAAATGATTCATTTAAAAAAGAAAAAACTCGTAACGTTAGGGAAGATGCAAATACAGAAATCGCTTTTTTTCATAATAATGATGCGCTTGAAACAGACTTGTTGGATCCATTATCTTTACATGAGAAAGAGGAGGAATCAATTTCTAAAGAAAATAAATCTCTTATATACGTAAACGGTCAGTATGTAATACCTCAAAAAATTACTGTACAAATGACAGCTGATTTTATGAGTGCCGCTACTACTGGATTTGCTGTACCCATTGGAAATCTAAACAATGAGATTGTAGATAATGAGAATAGTTATGCAGGAACCGCTACAGCCAATTCGTTTAAAGTTTATGATGATGGAGTATACGAGGTGAGCATGACTGTGCAAATGAGTACTGTTTATGGAGCTACACCCAGAATTGGAATCTGGGATAATAATGCTATGCAGTGGTTAGCCAGCGTTAAAAATACCTGTACGACACCCAAGAATAAATCTCAGACCTATAATTTAACAACTTCTATTCCTTTGGTTGCAAATCATATTTATTCTTTCAGAGCTTCGAATAAATTTGATTTTACTATAAAAAATTTACCCTCAGGAGGGACAAGTTCAGATTTACTGACACAGGTTTCGGTTAGGCAAATAAAGTAAGAGCGATTTAATTATCTAGTGTAATTGATGAGATAACTATTTAAGAAATCTATGTCATTTGTTTTATTTCCAAAACAAAAATGATATGCTGACAGCTAGATTTTCTCATCGAAACTAGTTACAATAAAAGTGATTTAATTGAAAAAAAATAAAAAAAATGAAAAAAAACAGCTGTTATATTTTACTTGCTCTCTGTGCAGGTGTTTTCTACGGTTGCACCAATGAAGAACCGTTATATAAACCAAAATATCTGCCGGTTATTGATGTTTCTGTTTTACCAAAAGAAAATCGAGCTATTACTATGTTTGAAGATGATGAAGATCCTTCAAAAATGTATGACAAAAAAGATAGATGGTTTAGAGTAAACGAGCCTCTGCAGATATTTTTAAAAGGAAAAGATTCTGTACAGGTTTCTCTTTATTTACCAGTTGCATTATCTAATGTGAAAATTTATGCTAAACTGCCTAATTATGAAAAACGGTTTTTGATTTACCATTTTTCTAAAATTCCGGCTTTTCACCGTTCGTTTCATAAAATTCCGCTAACAGAGAAGAAGCACGATTATTTGCTGGAAACTGGAAATACCGTAACGATTGATCAAATACAAGGTTTTATGTCAGAATCAATTGAATTTTCGGTGGAGTGTGAAGAGCCTATATTAAAAAAACTAAAGAAAATAAAATCCAAGCGTTTAGTTCAATTTGATGATAGGTTTCATAAAGGATTAACGACTAATAAATTCCTTCCTATGAATCCTGTTTTGGCAAAAGAAGGTATAACAATGATTATCAATTACTCCTATGCCTTAAGTCACCCTTTATATTATGATACTTTTATGAATTTTGACAGGTATAAAAGAGAGCAGGCAGCAGCAGCAGGAACAGCAGTAAACGGTGCACTAAACTGGCACGGAGATGATGATGATATAGGTGGGGTATATGATTATTTATCTCAAGAGCAGATCGAAAAAGCCTATAATAATTACATAGATAATCGAATATTAAGTATGGCTATGGTTGGTGGTGCTTCTGCGTTGGGTGGTGGTGATTTAGTATCGCAATATGAGGTAAATTATGTAACCAAACACTGGGAAGGAGAAATGTCAATGTGGTCACACGAGTATTCTCATCACAGTGGCTATAGTCACTCTAGTAATTTAACAAACAGTGGCGAAGGCGGAGGTCAGCAGGGAATGCTTACTGAACTTTACAAATATTTAATTTATTTGGACGATCTTCCTTTTACCAATCCTGACATTTTGAAAAGTTGGACAAAATCAACTTATCTCAGAAGTACTTATAAAAAACCCGTATTTAAAATCAACGCTAACAATTCATTTTTGCTTAAATATAAGGGCGCAGGAAAATGGAATTAAAAAATAAAAATTATATGAAAAATATTTTACCTCTTATTCTTATAATTTGTTTTTTTACAAATTGTACTAAAGATGTTCCGCCCGCTGAAAATCACACTCACCATTATCTAACTTATGAAGCTGCTATAACTAAAGAGAGTGTCCCTGGCAACACTACGGTATTTGAGCCTAAAGGGATAGCAATTTCAAATGAGAAATTATATGTCACAAATGGTGGTGCTTTGGAAATTTTTGATGCTGTAACACTGTCCCATATTAAAACTATTACAGAATACACAAAAGAAAAAACAACAATTCCTTTTACAAACTTGTCATCAGTTTGTGTAGACAATGGACGTATTTATGTTGGGAGTACGGAATCAAGATTGTTTGTTTTTGATGAATTTACCCATGCAGGAATAAATACTGTTGGAAACGGAAGTTATAATAAAACTTTTGTGCATGTTTTTGGTGTTTTAGTAAGAGACGGATTGGTATTTGTCAAAGAAAAAAACAACATCATAAAAGTATTTGAAACATCTCAGATTACAGAAACCAGTCATTGGAATTTAAAACCTATTGCAAAATTAAATACTTTGAAGGGGCTTAAAGAAGTCTATTCACTAGATATATTTGAAGGGAATCTGGTTGTAGCAGGAATACAAGCTAAGAGTTATTTATATTATAACATTGCAAATATTAAAGCCAATGCTGCAAACTCTTTAATAACACCAATCGAACCGGAAAAGTTGGAATTTGAAACTGCAGAACCTATTTCTGTTGGTTTTAATAAGGATTGGGTAGTAACCTCAGAAAAATTTGGGAGAAGTTCGTTTTACCTTAAATTATATCCAAAAGAAGAGTTCATGATTAAGAACTATAAATCGGTTCTAAATGCTTCCGGTATAGTGAATCAATTTCAATTTGGTAATATCGTGGGAATTTCGCAGCTTGACGACCGCATTTTCTTATCTGATAATACAAACAAGCAAGTAATAATTGTAAAACCTAATAGTGCTAATATCGCAGAACAGAAAAATTAATTTTTTTATAAGTAGATACTAATTGTTACCCTATTTTATGCAGATAACATAATACGTCTAATTTCTTTTGCAATTATGGTGGTATACAAAATTGCCCCTAAAAAATTAAATAATATTTAGGGGCATTTTTATGGAAAGAAAAGTAAAATTTGTATCAACTTCAGAAGTAGTTCACCAAATTCCTTTTTATCATTGTCTTTACAGGAATTTGTAGCCTAATGAAAAATTAGAAACAGCTGTTCTTAACTTTCTGCCGGAAGGATCAAGATCCGTAAAGCCTGCCAAATACCTGTAAT
>Ga0247807_10001475_pt1 | contig 13705 bp, 16 predicted proteins | sample UWRJL074202C1_FD_179931 | JGI IMG/M metagenome (GOLD analysis project Ga0247807, IMG submission 179931) | Plant litter microbial communities from Arlington Agricultural Research Station in Wisconsin, United States - UWRJ-L074-202C-1 | ecosystem: Environmental > Terrestrial > Plant litter >...
TTTTCTTGCCGGTATGCTCATTTACCCCAACGCCATCGCTAAATCAATTAAATCTATGTACCTATTTCCGTTTGCGGCTTTACTTCTTTGACGTGCCGAACCCAGTGATACCCATACTAGCCATCATATCGTCCTCATCGTGCTCCCCCTCTACACGAATGTCCTCGCCATATTCCTTCTTTATCTGTACATCCTTTTCTCGCTCCTCACGCCTTCTCTCCGCCAATCTCAATCTCTTAATCCTCCGTTCTTCTCTTGACTTCTCATCTTCTTCTCTCCTGATCTCCAGTCTCTCCCCGACACTCATAACCAGACCCTTCTTTTCATCTTGAATTCGCTCCCAAACTTCATCAATCCGCCGCTCCACCTCTTCTTTGGTAGCCCTTTTTACCTCCCCACTTTGTCCAATTGCTCTTAAATGCTGCATGCTATTAATATGCTCAACCCATTGCATACTATCCTTAAAGGTCAGATCACAATCTTCACAATAGTTTCCTGCCCCCTTTCCCCTTTTCCCGGTGGCAGATCCAGCGGCCATCAACGTCATTTTGCCGACATTGCCAGAGATATTGAGCTTCTCATGGCGTGCTTGGGTGAGCGTTTCTTCGCCGGTCATGGGCTTGTAGTATTTTTTGCCTGCGAGCTTGGCTTCGTAGCGCGCCTTTGATTCTTCTTTCTCTTTGGACTCGCGCTCTTGTGCCTTCTGTGCATATTCCGCCCTATCGTACTTCTTCCGGAAGTCCGTGTCTGACGCTGCGGTCTCGTACGCCCCTTTTTTCTCTGCCATGGTCGCGGTTCAAAGAGGTCTCGCGACTTGAAGAGGTTCAAGGATATACTGTAAGACGCTGGAACTTGATAGGATAGCCTCTTAATGGCGCAGAGCTTATTTTACGTGCGACAATGAATTGCCTCAAGGATATACCGTGATATTCTTGAGCTTGATAGAATTGTTGTGGCGCAGTAGATTGTCTAATCTGGAGACTGACGTTGTGAAAGTTAATATGCGGCCGCTCCACGGCACAAGATGGTGGGGTCAAGGCTTTACTTTTTAAAGCTTAAGCCTCGACAAAACCCCTCGTCCAGCACAATTGAAAGGACAATATGCTCTACCTAATAGGCCTAGGCCTCTCGGATGAGACAGATATCACAGTCAAGGGACTTGAAATCGTCAAAAATGCCTCACGCGTTTATCTCGAGGCTTATACTAGTATACTCTTGGTCGACAAATCTATACTCGTAGGCGTAACTTTGCGCCAGTTTGGAAACATAGAGCTAATAAACTAGCTAGGAGACATATTATGGACGTGACGTTATTCTAGCAGATCGAGAGATGGTGGAGTCGTCTAGCGACGAGATCCTAGCCGACGCGAAAGACGTTGACGTTGCTTTTCTGGTGGTCGGAGATCCATTCGGGTATGCGCTTCGACATACTGAAGATTTGGCACCAGGCTAACAAAGTAGGGCGACTACACATACGGACCTGGTCTTACGGGCGAGGGAGCTCGGTATTCGGGTCTCGAGCATACCCAATGCCTCAATTATGTCTGCAATCGGTGCAGCGGGTCTCCAGCTATACAACTTTGGACAGACGGTATCGATGGTATTTTTTACCGATAATTGGAAACCAGCCTCGTTTCACGACCGCATCCGCGAGAACCGCTCCATAGGTCTACATACCCTGGTGCTACTAGATATAAAGGTCAAGGAGCAAACACCGGAAAACATGATGAGGGGACGGATGATATTCGAGCCACCTCGCTATATGACGGTTGGTCAGTGCGCAAGGCAGATGTTGGAAATTGAGGCAATCAAGAAGGAGGAAGGGGAAGGTAAAGATGGGGTCTATACGGAAGAGAGTCTCGCGGTGGGTGCAGCGAGAGTCGGTGGAAAGACGGAGAGGTTTGTTAGCGGGACTCTAAAGGAGTTGTGTGATGCCGACGAAGCGCTAGGGGCACCTCTGCATAGTTTGGTCCTGTTGGGGAGGAGGACTCATGAGTTGGAGAGTGATTATGTGAGGGAATTCGCCGTTGATAAGGGAAGTTGGGACAGGATTTGGAAGAGAGATTATGACGGAAAGCAATGATGTTTAGAAAAGTGATACCACTGATACCTCTTAGACTTAATTTGATGAGTTAATTAGGGTGAACCTGTTTGGAGCACATGATTTATTAACTTTAGTTCGGATCCCCTATCAGTAGCCATTAATGTAATAGAGAAACTTGCACACAAACTTTTCCGCTACAACTCCGCCATCAATTCCGGGTAGAAACGAATCCAGGGCTGTATATAGCCTTCATCATGAGGCTTTGGGCAGTGGTGTCCGTGACTTTCCACTACTCTGTTTCCTTTCATGGAGGAGTTGACTTTCTGCATGAGCGACTCTTTTGTCCTTTGCTAGCGTAGGTGACTCTTGGTCAGGAGCGCCCTGTCTGGAATCGAGCGTTTGTTTCTTGAAGAGTGATTTCAGGCCGCCGGTCCTTGAGTCTTGCTGGGAGAGTCCGTTATCCATCACCCCCTCCTCGTAAGTTGGGAATTCTGTGGACTCGGGCGCGAATCTATCCTCATCTCCACACACGACCACATACCATCCGATACTCGCCTCAGGTTGCAATTTATCCTTCAGCTTATCAATCCAGGCCCTCTCTCGCACGCTCTTTATCCACTCCTGATACTTTTCACTTTCCTCGGAAACCGACACTCCTAGGATTACTTCAACTATATAGTCTCCTACATATGCGTACTCCTGATATGGGTGGATTTGTTCATTGATATCAAATTGTTCGAGCAGCTTCACAACGCTCCATTCGTTGAATCGCAGGGGCTTGGCAACATTCGTAGAATGTCTTCCATTCACGGCATCATTCCGACGCGGGCTTTGCTCACCACTGATCGAATCTGCTGTAGCCGACCCCTCGGTGTTTCCTTTCCTTTGTGGCCCATTCTCAATGCTCTGTTGCTTTTGCTTCCTTCCCAATGCTGATAATGATGCTCTTGATGTCATCCTCTTTATAAAAGATCTCGGCGGTGCATCCTCTTCGCGGGTGCGCAAAGAGGGCTCATTCTCAGATGTACTGGGAGGTGAGGATGTAGTAGGTATCTCATTTGGAGGCAGGAAGTCGCAGATTTTGTAGAAGGATTCATGCATCGCTAAAGACGTCGCCGGGGCCATGAGCCAGTCTGGCGCTGCATCATCGAGGTTATATAATGCGACGTGAATTCGAATAGATGGCCGCTGCCAGCGAAAGCCGTGGATAAGGTAGGTTGGCATTGTAGAATGTTATGATCGCGCGCACTTGTGGGTATAGGTTCATCCGATGGGCAATCGCCTAATCGTGGCTTGATGAGCGTTATATACCTGAGGTTGTGCAGGTCTGAGGCAACATATCATGTCATCAATTGTTGTCAATAACATGGCGATATTAATGAGAAGACCAAGTCCGACATCTATGATGGAAGGTACCTATCACAACCCCTGCAATTTACGTGTAAACCATAGTCGCGTTATAAATCGACTAGAGTGTATGTCCTTAGACTTTATAGTGAACAAATTAAGCCGACAGATTCTACGAGTTCGATTCCAATTGAGGTCGACAAAGAACCGGAGGCTATAAGAACGGACTTCGGCTGACAAGCACCCTCGTACCTCCAGGAGACGGAAAGACTTGGCTTAATTGGGCGATGGATGACTAAAGACACGTGATGGATATTTTTCAAATAGAGATCCACAATTTTGAATATCCCATCGCTCCAAAACACGTGATTGAAAGGAGAACAAGTCTTTCAACTAGGGATGAAGATGAATCATGTCCAGCATCATACTGGGTTATAAGTAGTTGCCAACATATCGTAGAAATTTAGGGGGGAATGTAATAGAAATGCGTCCTTATTAAACATCTCAATGCGCTATTGGAAGAGCATCACATACATGACCAACACGAACAGGGGGTGCATCTTATAAAAAAGCTCTAGTAGCGGAGAAAACTCTGAACAATGCCTGCAACATCTGCTAGAGGAGTTGAAAACCGCTATAGGTAATTAATAAGAATAATTACGAGCCCCCTGTGCTATCCAATGTATAGGAAGGAAACGTGGGGGATAGTTATAGGAGGACGTGGGGTGGATACACAATGTTTATTGGTCAAGTTTTATAGTGCTGCGACTTATGGAACATGAACCACAGGCCTACATAAACAATTTGATATTTAGTATCAAAGCTTCAACCACATCCGGTGACTTTTTCAATTCTTTGGAATGCAAATAAGCTCTAAGTGAATAGGGGCCACCACCGTCTTGTGTGTTACAAATTTACTTGATGTTCTCGAAATCTTGGTTGATTTACGAGAACATTTGAAAGTATCACAAGAGTCGCTGTGACAGTCCTATCATTTTGAGAGTGTCACTAACCACATTTGTAGTACCACTCATCATCAGAACTATGATTCTCATTCCAGGTAGAGGTTCAAGCCTCGAAAACATGTCTATCCTATTCCTCGCAGCAGTTCAAGTCAGCATCTGTATTTTTTATTTTTTGGGACTTTTTGTAGCCGCTAAATCATATGTCTGTAAATATCGTCCTTCAAGAGCCTTGTTGAATGAACCGATTGTATTGGAAGGGCAGAGTAAACAAAAGATCTTGTCATTAGGAATCATCACTCGGAGTCGGCTTACCGTTTGAACAGCTTGGCTTTTGGCTGATATAGTGTTTCGAACCGGGATTTCCTCTATGGTAGGGTACAATGAGCTTTAAGCCCATGAAGTGAAATTTTGAGCTAAATGGAGGTAGGGAAGTGGTTATTTAGCAGAGTTAAATGTGAGTGATAGATAACGGGTAAAGGTCAAGCGGACAATCTTGGGTTGGACAAAATACAGGGAATTCACAGTTCTGGCACCCTACAGTAAAGGAACTGGAGGGGAAGGTTATATTGATCATCATATAGTAGAATCACGTCGTTTAGTTTTATGGATCCCAGTGGGCTATTTGGGCGACCCTTCAGTATCCACCTTTTATAGGTTTCGGCTCGGGCCGTCACACCTGCATACCCGGGAGGTACCTACCACCTGAAGCATTTCCCCAGTTGATAGCTACCTAGATGAATCAAATTATTCATATATACCCCAGCATTGTATGTTCAAACTATTTGACACAATCTACTATGTATATCCACTGTTTTTAATTTCAAGTTAGCGCTAAGATACAAGGTTAACTCAGAAAACGCAAACGTTACATTTCTTGAATGGTTCCTCCATGATTCAATGTCGTTCCGTACCTGCATGAGGAGCAATAGCCAACAGGGCATAGTAGAGTGATCAAGGGTTGATAATATTTCGTCGTCCAATTATCTAAGGAGACAATTTAATGTGGAATTCCGATTTGGTATCCATGTCTACATATGTCGCCAAATGTGTATAGAGAGAGCTGTAGAACGTTAGGCTCCCTTTCGGTTTCTCATGTAGCACATTCTTCAGGTCCACCTTCAATCTCGTCTCTAAGCCTCATTGTTTCTCTCCGACATAAGCTTTGACCTCAATCTCAACCTTCATCCCAATCGCATCCCCAGCCAACATGGGCACACTCAGCGCCGTCCAACCCGGCTGATGATTAGGGCAGTATTTCTTCAACAAACCCACCATAGTGTCCATGGCTTCATCACTCATAGGTACAAAATATGATCGTACGAAGTAGACATCCTCCCAACCTTTGCTTCCAGCAACCTGCAGCGCGTGCTCGATGTTGTCAAAGGCGGCAGTGATTTGGTCGGGAATGCCCTCAGGAATTACCTCCGTTTCACGGTCCCATCCACCTTTGCAATCGGGTAAGTATAATGCATTGGGTAAAAAAGGAGAAGATGGGCTTACCTTGACCCGAGATTTCGATGGTATCTCCAATACGAACGGCTTGACTGTACCAGAATCTGTCTTTGGCTTTGTCCCCAAATCCTTTGTAGTTAGTGTAGGTCAAATTGGCCATAGCTAGTTTCTGCTGCTGCGTACAGTAAACAATTGATTAAATACAAAAGATATCGCCTGTAGAGATGTAATGAATTTCTGGGTGAACTCGTTTCTGGGCCTTTAAATAGTAATGAACAGTGGGGGCTGACCACGCCAATTTCGGCCAAGTCATAAGCCCCTCAAGATTACAAACACTCATATTAGCAATCAATGAACTGAAATGACGCGGAAGCCTAAAGATCTTGGGGGGAAAAGTGAATATTACATGACAGCTCCTTGGGGCCCAATATGACTGACAATAATCGAGCAGAGTTTCCACAACGCCAATTCTATATGATGCATCTGTCATCTAGTCGTATATATGAATACAGAGGCAATCGATCGCAGGCCGGCGTGCAGGTATTATATATATTAGGCATTAGGCGCTTGTATAACTCCTTGCCCAAATCAATACCATCAACAAATCATAACTTGTTTCAAGATGAGGATACTCCTGGGGGTTCTTGAGGAATGCTAAGGAAGCTTCATGCTTGATCTGTATTTTTTAACAGTACTAGAACTGATAAATTTCTTTCGTCTTCGGGGCTCAGACAACTTGATCTTACGAACCCTGGGAGATTTAAACTTCTTTCTTCCGGTCAATCGATCTCTATCCGCTGGTCTGACGAATGATTTAGCGATGGAATGGTATACTCCTAACTCCTTGATCAACTTCGGGAGCACAAGATCAAGCTTTTTAAGCTTCATGGTGTGTGTTTCTCTCTTGTTGTCCAGCTCGCATATCAATGAGGCTTGGCCTGCGATTTGGCGAGCTACTGAGTTTAACTTGTTGGCGCATGTGGATTCAACCTGCCGAATAGCTTCCAAGGCTTCATGTTCCACCATTTCTGTCTTCGCAGCATGCTCTATCTTAAGAGCTTCAATTTTCTCAAAAGCAGTCCGCTCTATCAGTCGCATATTCTCCATGTTGGCTATCTGAACCGCACTAAACTGCTCAAAGCTCTCTTTTTCCGACCTCTCCGCCCGCTTGGCACTCTCCTTTTCGTGAGCTGAAAGCATCCTACGCAGCTCTGCCTCGTTTTGTTCGTAACTTTCTACAGTTTCGGTATTGAACTGCAAGATAGCCCCTAGCCTGTCAAGCTCATCGCTTTGCTTCCTGTTGGCTTTTACCAGAGAAGTCAACCGGTCTGTCATTTCTTTATATTCATTGGCTTTCTCATTCACCAGTATAGCTATATGTTCAGTCGTGTCCCGGTGCTGCTCGTCGGCTCTAGATTTGAATAATGCGACCTGATCTCCTAGCTTAAGAAGCTCAGCCTCTGTGTGATTTCCAGAAGAAGCTAGTTGCGCTTCGAGCTGCTCAAACCGCGTTCTAGCTACAGTCTCCGATCGTGAAATTTCTTCTTTGAGTTCATCGACTTGCTTCTGCATTTTCAATTCCATTTCCAAGAACTGCTGATGCATTTTTGCAGCCCTACCTTCTGATTGTGCTTCAGAAGTGGCAAGTTGTCTATCTATCATTTCACACTGCCTTGTGATTTTGAAATCAGCTAAAGTTATCACCTCATTCATCTTCTCTGCAGTCTCCCGATTCAACATTTCAGCTGTATTGAACTTCTCCTCTAGCGTCTTGTTCCTCTCCGCTTGATACACTGTATCTTTTTCAATGACATCCATAAATTGAAATAAGCTCGCCTTAGCACTTTGAAGAGCTTGTTGAGTGGTGTGTCCTTCTAACGTGTCACCCATTTGTATGTTTGACATGCCGTACATTTGCACAGGCTGCGTGGATACCGGGGCAGTAGAGCTCCCTGTCTGATAGGTTGGTGTAGGCATAGTATTTAGACCTAATCCTCGACACGCTTGAGCCATATCACGGTGTGATTTGCTTTTCAAGTGAGTTATCATGTTGTTTGCTGTCCTTTTTGGGTTGGCTCCGCAAGTCCAAGCTTTGTAGGATTTTTCACAGTCCTTACACTCCAGATAACCATCCCCGGAACAGATGTCTATGCGATCTGTCGGGTATTTTGAACGCAAATCAGTCAGCAATTTCACCATTTCAGGATCCTACTCGAGTTAGCGTAGTTTGGGCCGAAAATGTATTGTTATTACCTTGAGTTTGGTTTCTAACATGAGTGGTAAAGGTGTACTATCTTTTTCTGCATGTTTCCTTCGCTTGGGTGTGTTTGGTTGATATGCTATAAGCTCGCGCAGAGATTCTGACAGTGTTCGAATCCGGTCAGATGTCGGCCTCCGCTTAGATGCTCCACCGGGACTGGAATCTGGACTGGAAGCACTGCGTCGGCTTGCCATATTGCTATCAGTTATTAGATCTGACATGGTTCGCTTTTTTTTTGGGGTTCTAGACATCGGCGATACCGAAAGAGCCGACAGAGGGAAGGCATCTTTGGTCATCTGGATCTATCAGCTATGGCAGAATGATGAAGTCGTACTCTCGTTCTTACATCATCATCTTCCTCAGAATCTCTCAAATCTCCCTGCATGTCCAGATCATTCGTCTGCTCTAAGTATTGTTTATCGTCCATACGCTCCAACTCCAATTGGCCTTCCCCTTCAATTGACCTCACAATCTCCTCGTCTTCCATTTGATGTTGATCACTTGCACCATTCACCCCTTTCAATCTATTAAAGCCAAGATCCATTTCCCTAGCGAGATTGCCTTCATCATAGTAATCTGGGTTGATGATAAAGCCCGTACCACCTGACGCTCGTTTCACCAGTTTCAGTGTATTATCCTGTTGTAAAATTTAGACATGCTTTGCCATTAGCTCACTGAATACACTTACCTCAACCAACCACCACAGTAACTTGGCAATTAACTTTTTCTCCTTCCTGAGGTATGGCTCATCTTCTAATCTATTCTTGTCCACGTACCGGTCAAGATAAAGATTGGTCAATGTCTGGGCATATACACCACCATTCCTAGGGTCTGTTGGGCCCTGCCGCACTTCAAGAACGATAAATTCGACCAGTTCGTGGTACAAATCGTCCGAGATATTGGGTTTGGACACTTGACTGCTTTGAGACATCGTTCATGATTAATGCTAGTAGGAGGGACGCGTTTGGCGCGACGGATGTTGACACCACAGAACAGTCCGTGTCATGCGGGGATGAGACATGTGACTTCCAAACCATTGAAAGAAAGGAGACGTACCCCTACTCTAGTCGTTAAAGATGCAATCAATCCCGTGAAAAAGATAGAAGAACAAGTATTTAATTGGCTCTCGAGATATAGCGTACTTGTGCGAGAGGACATAATTAAACCTCGATATTAATATTCTCTTCACAGAAATCCCAACACATCGCTAGCTAGTCTTTAAATGGTTATTCGGAAAACGACTCATGCTAGCTCATATCTGCCCACTAGCTCTAAATCCCTGACTCAGAACCGTAATTCCCCACTCTAGCCATTTGGTACTCCCCAGCCTTGTATTTCAGCCTTGCCATCACTTCAACCTGTGGTGTGTACTTCATGTAACTCCTCTTCCTTAACCACCACCGAAATGGCGACTATACCAAATCTGCTTTCCGGACTCCGTAACAATCCTCGGGGCCGAGGTCGTGGCCGTGGCCAATCCAGCCAATCCCCGTTAGCTGACCCCTCTGCTCCATATCAAGCTCCCAAACTTCCACGTAGTGAACTGGCTATTCGCGCCACAGATACAGATGCTGCGGTATCACGTCTTAGCGCTGTACAGGCTGGGTACCTAGATGATCCTTTTGCAGAGCACTTTGTTGATGCTGCTTCGAGTACTAGGAGGTTACCTATCATAAATCGAGGTTTGTGATTCTCATTCTCATTGGCGAAGGCTAAAGGTTGGATGTGTGAAGAGGACTAACAATGGATAGGTACATATACGCGCACGGCTGCGATTGACAGACTAGTCGATACGTTCATAGCAGGCGGTGGGGATAGACAGATTATATCTTTAGGTGCAGGGACGGATACACGAGCTTTTCGACTCAGGGCGCGAGGAGAGGGCGTCAAATACCATGAGTTCGACTTCCCCGACATATGCGCTGTAAAAAAGGCCCGTATAAATGGCGATACAATGGCACGACTCATCGGTGGTCATGGTAGTTTGCAGGAATACTACATCCACCCACTAGACTTGCGGACACTGGCTGGAAAAGAGGTTGTAGATTTTGATGGATTAAGAACAGATCTTCCGACGCTAATTATCTCGGAATGCTGCCTTTGCTATCTCCAGGTTGGAAAAGCGGAAGAGGTTATAAGATGGTTTTCAGAAAAGATAAAAGAGTTAGGAATTATTCTGTATGAACCAATAAGGGTAGATGATGCATTTGGGCAGCAAATGGTAGAGAATCTTGCTACGCGGGGAGTGGTCATGCCTACTGTTCAGAGATACAAGACGCTAGATGATCAGCGAAACAGATTGCTAGGTTCGGGATTTGGTAAGTTTTCTTTTTTTGAAGTGCTTTGTAACACTTTGGCGGGAGCACAGCTGTATAACCTATTACTAACTGTGAAACTATGGCAGTGGGAGCTAGTAGTGAGGCTACAGACCAGATCTGGGAGAAGTGGATAGGTGAGGATGAAAAGGAAAGAGTACGTATAATTTAAGCTTTCATCATCATTTTCTTTTAACTACTTCTCTCTAAAAGAAAAAGTCACTAACCTTATGCATAGGTAAATAGCTTGGAAGGGCTTGATGAAGTCGAGGAGTGGAAATTATTAGCAGGCCACTATGCTGTGGTCTGGGGATGGACTGTAGGTTCAGTGTTCTAGAAAGGCAGTAGAACCAATTCAAATAAAATCCAACACGACAGTGGCAACGACAAAATTATATAGATATGCAATAATGACTGTGCAAAACAAACACTATGAGCTGCTGTGCACGTGATAACACCCCCTTTTTGATAAGCGAAGTAAGCGTGTTGTTATGATCGACACTACTAACCACTAATGCATGTCTCATATATATTGTTGAATTAGAAGCTCTAATGTGCTTTAACCTAGTTCTATAAATTATCCCACCTAGCCGTTATGCATGTCAATTCGGTTCCTGGATTGAGGAAGTCACATGGGTTACGTCATGACTTTCTAACCTCCCCGCAATGATGACGGAGGTTTGAATTCTATTCTGACATACGTGGAACACAATTATCTCAAACTGTCATCTTCATATTATCAAACATCCTATTATAAGGTATGCCTCGAATAATTACCTACTCCCAGTTCACAAAGCCGCTTCTTAGAAGCTGCACATCAACATCAAGGAGCATTTCAACCATAGTAACGACTAACATAATCCGCAGCAGAACTCAAAATCTACGAACCTCCAATTACCCAAAGTACTCTAGCAAAATGTCTTTCTCTAATGCAAACACTGGCGATAAACCATCGGATCCATACAAGAAGAACAATGCCGACGATGCCTCTATCAAGGAAAAGATTGAGGACTTAAGCGAGTTCATTTCGGCCTGCAAGTTTGGAATGATGACTACACGCGATGGTCAGAGCGGTGCTCTTGTATCACGCTGCATGGCCCTTGCTGGAAAGGTATTTTATCTTAGTGTATCTTCCATACAAATGTGTTTGGCTAACATTTTTATCAGGAAAATGCCGGCATCGATCTCATCTTCCATACAAATACCGAGTCTGGCAAGACAAACGATATAGATTCCGACTCTCACATCAACATCTCCTTCCTCAACTCCTCCGGCGAATGGGCATCCATCTCCGGCAAGGCTGCTATCATTACCGATACTTCTGTCGTTGAGAAATACTATTCACCAGCTCTCAAAGCTTGGTTAGGCGATCTTGGAGATGGGACCCATGATGGTGGACCAAAGGACCCTAGAATTGGCATAATTAGAGTTGAGACAAAGACTGCTACATACGCAGTGGTTAGAAAGAACGCTCTTGCGAGGGCGGCTGAGATCGCACAGGGTGTGGTTACCGGCAAGGCGGCGAGTGTTAACAAGCTGAGAGAGATTAGCGAGCAGGAGATTGCTACTTGGAGATCGAGCGCGAAGATGGTAGAATAAAGTAATAATAAGTCTGAAGTTGGAGCTCAACAGAATCAATGTATTGAACATCCAGTTCAGGAGTCAAAATGTCGCTGAGGTCTTAATTGTTTGAAGCCAGATGTGCGTATTAAACAAAGCTATGAGATATTGAGACCTCCAAAACGTGTGAAAGAGCCAATGAAAGCGAGATTTTGATGTGGTATTTACCATCGATTTCTAAATTGCGTTCACATCAAAAGTAAGGCATTTGTGAATGATTAATGACGGATCGCTATTCTTTCTCGCTTAACAAAAGGGGAGAAGTTGACTACATGATAGGCAAAACCGGGACAAAAGTAGAATAGACACAATCCAATCTCAGACTCCTGTTAGCATTCAATAAATCATTGAGTACCAAAGCAAAACTCGAAAGACCTTATCCGGTCGACTGATCAGAGTGGCAATGGCAGCATCAACTGTATGTAGCCGCGATGGCTGCTGTTGCCTTGGGCACTAATATCATTACAACTGTACTTATAGACATATTCACATCCCGAAGATCCTCTTCTTCACCAAGCTAGACTACCGCGTATTCAAAATCTATTTCTTCAGCCGAGGTGCCGTCATCTTTTTGTGATAGTAGGCTCTCGACAATAGCGGGGTAGTATACTGATCTACTACTAGTTGTGCGTTAGGAGGCAAGAATAACACTATCATTATTCTTTTCCTTAGGGCTATTGATATAGCCAGACTATCGCAAAGGGTCTTGACTGTTATTTAAAATGGATATGGTTCATATTACCTGTCCGTATCGCGGGTGTACCTTTTTGCGTCCTAACTGATGGTTACGTATAAACATTATCGATTCTGGTGAGTGAAGCTAAAGAAAATGAGTGGAGTAGTTGAGTGCTAATCACCCGAAATCAGGCCTGGAAATTCTTCTCACTAAGTATCCGTTTCGATAGTTGGCCAGTGTGCATCCTTTCTAAAAGTCTTTGGAACGATTTTCTTGGGATAGAGAACTTCGAAAGCACTCATAGCTCGAAGAAGAAGATCTTCCCGGAAGCGATCGGCAAAAATGGATAGGCCAAACGGCAAGCCATTACTCTGGATGCCGGCGGGGATATTTGCAATTGGACAACCTGAGCTCACGTTAATAATTCTTTGCATCTCTTGACAATTGTCAAGATGATCGAACAGCGTCTACCACCTCAGCAAAGATTACATACCAGCCATTGCCGATATTCTTGTAGCCTTTTTTGCGTCAGAGGGTACCAGTAGAATATCAACATCATTCTGGGCAAGACATGCATTTATGCCATTGACTTGGGATAACATAAGCTGTTTCTGAAGAGCTTTATCGTGACTGGAAACATCCCTTTTGCACCACTCCATTACTTCCAAGAACGTATCTTGCGCTTCAAAACCTGCCCTTTTCCATCAGTAAATTGACTAGTTATAACATTGAATGGCCTGCTATAGTATATTACCTAAGCTAGAATGCTCATCATTGTACTGAATGACATCTTCTAAGCTGTGTATCTTAGTGGACTCGAGGTCAGACAAATAGTCTTTCAGACCCAGTTTGAAATCTAGATCTAGTGGGAAATTTAGTATTTTACCTCAATGACAATCGTAAGTAAGTTATTATTTGCTTACGTTGGACATCATTAGTATTGAAAGCGAGCATTTCATCAAAAGTCGGTAGCGCAACTGGATTCTTAATGACTGCACCAGCGGATCCTATTCTCTTTAGAATCGC